>OLPS01001335.1_pt1 | contig 26463 bp, 32 predicted proteins | sample 1673071 | NCBI WGS metagenome assembly OLPS01 (sample SAMEA3136752, study PRJEB25190) | human gut metagenome | reverse complement strand
GCACAAAAAAGTCAATGGAATTATAATTATAAGGTGATAAAATGATAGTATAGAATTGTAGTTGAGAGGTGGAACTTGTTCCATCTTTTTTTATTTTTTATAAAAAGATTCTATGATGGGCTAAAAAAAACGGGCGAGAAACCAATAAGGAAGGTTGAGGGTTTCTCGCCTTTATGTGATGGAACTAGTTCCATCACGGAATGTCTACGAACATTCACCAGCTCGTTCTTACAAAAAGCAAGGTAGTACGGTGCCCGTCTCCACCTTGCTTTTTTCACTCCCTGGTGCTTTTAGAAAGTGAGCGAGGGGGGTGATAGATAAAAAGAAAGGAGATGACCAATATGAGAAAAGTATTATATGCACTAGTAACATTTTTTGGAGGGTTATTTTTGATTGGATTTGTAAACAATGTGTTTTTAGCAGCACATGGAAGTCATACGGATAATACGATAACAATGCTCATTCTATTCTTTGTTCTAGGCGCAATTGCAAATGCTTTAAAGAAATAAAACAATTGAATATTTAAGGATGGAACTAGTTCCATCAAAACTAAAAACTTTTGGAGGAAATTAAAAATGAAAACAATTGGAATTATTAACGAAAAAGGTGGCGTAAGTAAAACAACTACTACAATCAATTTGGCATATGGTTTTGCCCAAAAAGGTTTGAATGTTCTTATTTGTGATTTAGATCCACAAGGGAACACAACTAATAATGTATTGAGATTGAATGATCAAATTGATCAAAAAGAACTTGTAAAAATTAATGAGGATTTTAATGAATCTGATAAGACAGTCATGGATGCAACAAGAATACTGAATCACTATACTAGTGTAACAGCATTTTCAAAAGATATCAGTGATGTTCTGTTGGATCATAAGATAGTAAGAGATGCAATCATTAATGTTGCTGAATATACAAATTATGATGGAGATGATGAAGCATTTTCAAGAATAAATATTCTTCCCTCATCATTAAAGCTTGCTGAAGTTGATTTGAAATTAAAACAGTCAGGGCATTTTGTTGAACAAAAATTAAAGTTGGCTTTAGATCATATTAGAAATGAGTTTGATGTATGTATCATTGATAATTCACCTTACACCAATTCGCTTACTTATAACACAATGAACGCTTGTTGCAAAGAAGGAGATATTATTCTTATTCCTACTAAAATTGATAACTACAGTATTGTTGGATTGTCAAAAACAGTTCATATGATGATGGAATGGCTACAAGCAATGCCATTAGGATTTGATTTTAAAATCCTACTAACAATGGTGAATCGAAACAAAACTGAAAAGTGCATGGTTGAAACAATTCAAAATCTTTTTAGAGAAAGATGCTTAAAACAAACCATCAGACATCAATCTAAACCAGTTACGGAAGCAAACTTAAATAAGGAAATATTATTAGCAACATCAAATTCTCCAGTTGCTGAGGATTATAAGAATGTTGTGGATGAATTATATAGAGAGGAGTTTAAGTAGGATGGAACTAGTTCCATCCTGCCGTAAATAAATATATGGATAAAGAAGTAGAAAACAAAAAATTAAAGAAGGCATTGGATAGATTTAAAGAATGTAATCAAAAAGATACTTCCTACTTGTCATTTCTAAGTTCACTTACAAAGACAGTTGACGCAAATGTCTTTTATTTAAAAACTGTCTGCAATAATGATCCAGATGTTTACTATGATCGTTATTTCAGAACAAAAAAACCAGTGAAAGCACATACGGTTGTTTATGTGGATTTTACAGTTGGATATCCTAAAGAACTTCGCTATGGACATTGGGCTTATGTCTATAAGGTGTTAAATGGGAAAGCATTGGTTATACCACTTGTTTCTATCAAGAATTATAGAAGAAATCTTAGAGAACAGGAATTAGAGGTTGTACTGGTTAATAAGGGATTTCTTACACCTTCCATAATGAGACTTGATGAAATGAAATGGATCGATATTCAACGTATTGATATGGGAAAAGACATTCCTGAAAATATTCAAACACCTGTCGAAGTAATAAAAGAAAAAGTAAAAGAATTTCTAAAATTGTAAAGGGGCAAATAAATGTTTTGTAACATAACAAATTCGGTGACTGATGATGGAAAGGTAGAAATGAATTTTGTTGGAGATCAAAGATTCATGATTGAATGCATCTATCAGCTTATCAAAATGTATTTTGATACTTACAAAAAAGAAGGAAAGGATTCTGTACATGAGAAGAAAGAATTTGAATATATCTTACAAAGAAAATAATAGAGGAAGGAGACACATTTATTCAGTAAAGGCAGTAAACACAAATAACGGGAATTATGTTGAGTTTGAACTGGTAATACCTAAAATTTATTTGATGGAAAATGTAATGGTTAGAAGTATTGCTTTAAGAGAAATCGAAAACTCTTCAAGAATGAAAAAGATTCTTAGTAAACGTTCTATAGTAGCTGATGAAGATTTAAACGATTTGATGATTTCAACTTTTAATGCAGGAAATAAATAAGAAAAGAGAGGCGAATAGAAATGGGAAAGAATGAAATAGATGAATGTGTGACAACAGCTAGAGCAATAAATAATTTAACAAAGCAGGAACAGGTTATTCTTGTTTTTGACATGCTGGGTGATGAACAAATTTCAGCATTGGAAATTGCTTTTTATTACAGATTGTATGAAAAGAACTTTCCTAATATAACACGCGGTAAAGTACGTCAATATGTTGATCAAATAATTAATAATTATTTTGAAGACGAAAGAATGGAACAACTTCCACTTTATGAATATATTTTATCAAATATTAAGGAGAGAAAAGAAAATGGCTAGAGGAAACAGATATAACATTGTTAAAGATAAGATTCGTGTGGGTATGAAATCTTTTGGATGGAAATGCAAAGAATTATATCCATCACATAATCTCTGGGAAAAAAATGCAAAAACACCAGGATACATTATCAGAGAATGTTTTCCTAAAAATGGTGTTCCTAATGATAATGCTAACTATAACGTCCTTGATTAGAAAGGGATAGGGATTATATGAGTAACAGTTATGTTAAAAGTAGGCAAGAATTACATATTTATAAAGTTGTAACAATGGTTGAGAGCTGGGATGATCCAGATAAATTAATTGAACAGGTTTCTTATGACTTGTATTTAGATGATCATTATGTTTATAGTTTTGATTCATTTAGAGAGTTGATTGAGAATGGAGATTTAGATTAAAAAAATAGGATGGAACTTGTTCCATGATGCAGAAAGGAAGAGATGCTAAATGAAAAAGGAAGATTTGGATATTAATAAATTTGCTAAATCATGTATGGAAAACAATACAGGAAACATGGCAAGAAAAAATCATATGTGGTTTGAAGAATGTGTTGAAAAGGCAAAAGATACATGGAATTTTTATGAACTTTATTTTGCTACAAAGGATAAAGATATTATTTGTTCACAGGGATATGGTGAGTTGTTAAAAAGACTTGTTCCACTATACAAAGATTTCGACAGATATGTAAATAATATTACATCACATGCTTCTGAACATTACTTTACTGCTTCTGACTGGGGAAGATTGAAAATAGGTGTCAATGATACATATTTCTATGTTCCTAATGGCTATGGAGATGGAACGACATTTATTCATATATTTCATCAAAATGATGATGCTATTAAATGGCTTAATGCAGTAGAACACATCATGAGTTATTCATCTACCATTGAAGGTAAGTTTGATATTATCAACTATGATATGGGCAAGGATGTTCTCGTAACAGTAGATGGTAATTTTAATATTTATTATTTTAATAGGGATGTTGTTTTTGTCGAAGTTTAGATAGCTATTTAAATCATAGATACATAAAAAGAGAGGAATAGAAAATGTATGCAATAAAAAATGAACATGGCGATTTCTATACAGGATTTGACTATGTTTTTCAGGGTGAAAAATATGCAAACTTTACAAGATTTAAAGAAGAACAAAAAAAATACAAATCTTTAAAGGTAGCTGAAAATGTCAAAAAGAGATTGGAACTTAGATGTAACGGGTTTAACAATTTAAGAGTTGTACACATATCAGAGGATGGAACTAGTTCCATTATTGAAATGGAGAAGTATTAAATGAATAAAAAAAGAAAAAATATTTCAGTTAAAAATAGCTTTTGGAAAACCTATGGAAGAATAATTATTGAGATAACAAAGATAGTTATAGAATCAATAGTAGAACTTTTATGGATACCTTTTCTTATTGGTACAGGGGCTTGTATAGCATATCTTTTGACTGATTTATTTAATATGGATAATTTGATGGCATCTTTGATGGGTTTAGCAGTGCCAGGCAGTTTCTTTATTTGTTATTCACTGTTACATTCGATCAATGAAAGAAGGTTGCCTTTATCAAAGGATGAGATACAAAGATTAGGATTAGAAACAGTACAAGATTATTCAACTTACGTAGACAAAATTTTAAAAGGTCGTATTATTCGTAATAATAAGATATTCATAAGATTGATCATAAGTATCTACTATGAATATGGGTTTGATAGAGATTATAAAATATATTTAAAAGAAGATTTTGAAGGAAAGTTGATATTAAAAATGCTGACAAATCAAGAAAACATAAAGAAACTTGAAGGTGCAAAAGAAGTAAGCTTTGAGGAAATATTTGATTCATCTGTTCCTTTAAAGAGTGATGATGTAATTTCTTTTGATAATTCTGTAGTGTTAAATAAGGGGTATGAAAACATTTTTTATCAAATTGCTTTAGAAATCACAGATGGATGCCCTTATCTGCAAAGGTGTTGTAAAGAATTATTTGTAAGGAGTTTAAGGAAATATTAAAATGTCAAATTTTACAAGGCTATTTTTATTATTCAATATTTTAGATAATTTAAGAAGGAGCTTGAAATGAATAACAAAAAATACAAACATTTATTCGAATTAGACATATTAAAGGCTTATTACAAACTGGATCATATAGAACAAATAAGATTGCAGGATAATTATGTAGTTCCTAGATTTAAAAATTGTTCTTTTCTAAATTATATGAAAGAAAATAATTATTTTACTGATATCAATGAAAATGATTCATTAGAAGATATTATAAAAAGATATGAAACAGCGGATTTTAGTAATTGTGAAATAAAGAATAAAATCGAGTTTGAATATGAACTTTTAAAAATATATCAGAGATATGTTGAAGAAACAAAATCACATCCTCTAGAATATGCAGGAGATGTAGGTGTTATATTTGTGTATGACAATTTTTTAGGACTAAGTCCCTTTCTATATGAAATGTTAAGAAATGGATATTTTCAAAATGGAGATATGGAAGACTTGGGAAACATGACAATTGGAGAAATCATAAAGATTTATGAAAAGAAAATAAGTAAAGATAAGGAGTGATTAGAATGATATTTATATCAGCATTATTAGATGTATGTGAGTTAAATCATGCAAAGGATATAGAAAAGCAATTAAATGAACAGTTTTTAAAAGATACAGATGTTAAAGCATACATAAAGCTTATTACCAGAACAAGTATGAGCGGCTCAATGGATACAAGATATTCTTTAGTGTTTACAAAACCTGAAGAAGATGACAAAAGAGAGGAAAAAAAATAATGTTCTTGCAGGAAAAAGAATTAAAAGAGAAGTTCTGGAAGTCATACAATGGTTCAAAAAGAGCAGTTCGATATCAGTTTGAATGTTCTATTAGAGAAGGCAATGCTGACCTAGTAACTGTTGAAAGATTTCAGGACAAATATCAAATAAATGCGTTTGAATTTAAGCTAAACGATATTAAAAAAGCATTGTTACAGGCTGAAGGTAATCTTCCTTATGTCAATAAAAGTTGGGTAGTTGTTCCGATAGAAAAAAAGAACCTAATACTGGATAAATATAAAAATCATCTAGAAGAAAAGAAGTATATAGGTGTTATCGGTGTAGAGCCAGGAGGCAGATATTCCATTATCTATCAGCCAAGATTTAAAATAAAAACATACTTGCACCAGGAAATCATAAAGGTCTGTGTTGCAGGGTTATAAAAAAAGAAGATGGAACTTGTTCCATGAGGGAGGAAAGTAAATGAACCCATTTAAAAAGAATTTTATTTGGAAGTATAAAAAGAAGATAACTGTTTGGAAGCATACCTTTGAACAGGTAGATGGTGAAATTGAAGTTACAAAGATTGAAGAAAGCAATGATCATAAAGTTTGTACCGTTTATTATCTGATGCCTTATTCAGAAACGCAAAATGAGTACAGTTTTGATATTGATTTAGATGTTCAAGAAGCTATTGATGGTTTCTGTAAAAATGTAAAAGAAAGAGCAAATGAAATGATTTTTCATATAAATGATTGTGCAAATTTTGTTGAGGACTATTTTAATATGGAGGAATAAATATAATGAAAAAAGAAACTAAACATATAAAAAATAAAAATTCATTCTTTAAAATGTATGGTGAAAGTATATTAATTTTTATAATAATTGCTATGTTCATCTTTCCATATGTGGATTCTAAAATAAATCCTTCACATTATGAATTTTATAATGAATGGTTTGGAAAGTTTGCAATTGTTTTTGGAGTAATAATTGCTGGAATCTTTATTATAGCACTAGCGGTTGTTCTAGTAAGACTCATTTATGAATTTTCATTATTTCTTTATAGACGAAAAAAATTACCGTTAAATGAAGATGAACTAAAGAATCTCAATATTACTAATCCTGATGATTATGTGGAATTTGTTTATAATTATTTGCTAAAGATGAATATGAGCAAAGATGTAGAAAATAGAGTAGTATTTACATCTTATCTATATCTTTATAATGAAGATTCAGAAGAAGAAAAAGAAAAAGTTTTATGTAATACTTTTAAATTCAGCAAGGTTCCTGTATGCGCTGATAATTATGAATACATCTATGATTGCGATAATAATATCACAGTATTTGATGATAATTATGAAGATCTTTTGATTAAAATATTTAGTCAAGAAACTTGTAAAAAGTTATTATTGTACCCAGATTATGTAAGAATATTTGGTGAAGATACTGAAAGTGAAACAGTTGAAGATGAAGAGGATAAATCATGCTAAGTTATATTGCATTTTTCGGGTTGTTAGGATGTTGCATTTTTCAGGCAATAGATTTTGGTATTTATTCAGCTCAAAAGAACTTTAAGGGTAGTATCTTGTGTGTAGTTGCCTTAATTTCTACCGCTGGAGCAACAGGTGCATTGTTTTATAACATTATTCATTGATCTAGAAGATGGAACTAGTTCCATCTTCTAGCAATCGTTCAAGGAGCATAAAGATGAATAAAAAAGATATTTTGAAAATGATTATTGTTATTATGTTAGTAATTTGCTATTTGATATTTTTGACAGGATGCAAATTGAAATCAGCATAAAATAGTAAAGGAAGGTCTGAATGAGTACAGAATGTAAAAAAGATAAAGATAGAAATTTGTATGATCTTATATGCAAACTGATAGAAACAGGGCATTATATTGAAACTATAAGCTTATATGATGGTGCAGATGATCTAGTTTTTGCAGCTAAAGATCTAAAACAATTCATAGTAGTATTTGGTGTTGATTTTTTAAATACTGTTGCCATTAGAAAAATCGAATATGACGAAGATATCTGGCATGTAAATTTTTATTCTGATGAAATCATAGGACAGGATATAGTAGAGGATAATCTTATTATTAATTAATAAAAAAAGGAGAAAAGAAAAATGGATGGAATTGAATTGGGATGTATAAGTATTGCTTTGCTACTTATTGGTTGGAATATCGAAAGTATAAGACAAACCATGAAAAGTATTGCAAATAGAGTGTTAGGTATAGAAAGGGAAGATGATGATGTCGAAATTAAAGATCCATCTAAAAAGCCATATAAATCTATCTATATTGAACCTACGAAAGAAATTATTGTTGATAGGGATACAAGAGTTTGTTATTTGATCAATAGAGTTGGAGGAATTGTTATGATGACAAATCCTGATGGTACACCTAAGTTATACGAAGGTGATCTGGATGATGTCAATAAACAAGATGAAATGAAAGAAATTGAAACAGAGGAGGAAAATTAGAATGGAAATGTCATTAGCGGTTGTAAATATATGTTTCGTAATCCTTCTTGGATATTTAAAATATATTAAGTTTTCATATTTTTGGATGATACGTACGGTTGCAATAATATTATATACATTGTTCTTTATGCTCATATTTGCATTGGGAGTAAGAGTTTCTATGGATGGAACGAATAAACCAACTGGTATACTTGTTAGATGGCTTATTATGACGATTGTTACAATTGCTGCAATTCTACTTATACCGTTTATTTTATAAAAATTAATGGATGGAACTAGTTCCATCCTGGAAAGGAAATAGAAATGAAGTTAGTTATTGCGGAGAAACCTTCTGTTGGAAAAGAAATAGCTCACATAGTAGGAGCAAATCAAAGTCATGAAGGCTATTTAGAAGGTAATGGATACATATGTTCTTGGTGCTATGGTCATCTTTTAGGGTTGTATGATGGAAAAGACTACAACCCTGAATGGAAAAGCTGGAAAGTTTTACCAATTATACCTGATGATTTCAAATTGAAAGTAGGAAAAGATAAAGGTGTAAAAGCACAGTTTCAAATACTCAAAAAGCTTATGAACAGGAATGATGTAGATGTTGTTGTTTGTGCAACCGATGCTGGACGTGAAGGCGAACTTATCTTCAGACATGTCTACAATCATGCAAAATGCAAAAAGCCTGTTCAAAGATTATGGAACAATTCAATGGCAGATATCAAAAGAGATCTGCAACATTTACAGGATGGTAATGATGAAAGATTCATTCGATTATATCATAGTGCTTTTGCTAGAGAAAAGGCTGACTGGCTGGTGGGTGCAAATCTTACAAGACACTTTACAAATTTATACTGTAATTATGGAGATGATTATTTATCAATTGGACGAGTTCAGACACCAACATTAAGAATGATCGTTGACAGAGAAAATGAAATTAAAAGTTTCAAAAAAAATTACTATTATAAGGTACAGCTAAAATACAAAGATATCCTTGCCGAAATCAAAGATAAATATGAAGATGAAAATGAGGCTGATAGGATATCAAAAGTAGTAGATGGAACTTGTTCCATGATTACTGATCTAAAAAAAGAAATCAGGAAGAAAAAAGCACCATTGCTTCATGATATTGGTTCACTACAAAAAGAATGCAATGAAAAGCTTTCTATCAGCGCAAAGGAAACTCTTGATACTGCGCAAAAATTATATGAAGGAAAGTTTATTACATATCCAAGAACTGACAGTAAGTATCTCAATGAATCAATGAAAACTGATTTTTTAAATCTGTTAGAATTGTTGAATCAAAAGAAACAGTATGATGTTTCTTTTGAAGTAGACAAGGTACTTGATGATAGCAAGGTTACGGATCACCATGCTATTATTCCAACAAAGAACATTTCAGATGTTTCAGGTCTTAATGAAAAGGAATGCAGCGTTCTTAATATTATCATTGAAAGAACTTTAAAAGCAGTAATGAAGGACATGACTTATGAACACTTAACATGTACAATAAATGCTAAAGATTATGATTTTATTGGAACAGCAAATAAAACAGTTGAAAAGGGCTGGACGGAATTTGAAAAAGAGGATGGAACTAGTTCCATGGAAGAAGTAAAAAATATTTCTTTATTCAACTGTCAAAAAGGGAAAGTATTTGATCCTGTAACATGTGAGGTTTTAAAGAAAGAAACAAAACCTAAAACACGATTTAATGATAAGACAATTATATCTGCAATGGAAAATGCTGGATCGAAAGATTTTAAAGAAATTGAAGGCGTTGAACGTACTGGACTTGGAACGGGAGCAACCCGTGCAGATATTATTGAAAAACTGATTTCTAGAGGCTATGTTGAAAGAAAGAAAAAACAACTGATTCCTACAGAAAGGGGAATGCAACTTATCAAGGTAGTTCCAGAAAACATAACTGATGTACAGATGACGGTTGCATGGGAAGAAAAAATTGCTGATATAAAGAATGGTAAGCTTGATGAAAATACATTTATTAATGATATAGAAAATTATATTATTGAAGTATTAAAAGATACTAATAGAAGTGATCAATGGACTGTTCAAGATGAAAACAAATTAGATGAGAAGTGTCCTGAATGTGGATCTGATCTAGTGATTAAAAAAGGAAAGTATGGTAAATTCATAGCGTGTTCAAATTATCCTGAATGCAAGTATATTAAAAAGGATGAAAAAAAGCAGCTTAAGATGACTGATAAAAAATGTCCGAATTGTGGTAAAAATCTTCTAATAAGAAAAGGAAAATTTGGAGATTTTTATTCCTGCTCCGACTATCCTAATTGTAAATATACAGAACCAGTAAAATCTAAAAAAACTGTTCAAACAAAAATGAAATGTCCGCAATGTGGAAAACCATTGGTGGAAAGAAACGGAAAATATGGAAAGTTCATTTCTTGTTCAGGATATCCAGCATGCAAATACGTTAAAAAATAATTTCAAAAAATTACACAAAAAAGTCAATGGAATTTAAAAATCAGGGTGGTAAAATGATAGTATAGAATTGTAGTTGAGAGGTGGAACTTGTTCCATCATTACAGCTAAGAAATATAATTCAGGCGTTAATTGGTATTATTAAAAAAATATTCCCTTCCGATAGAAAGATGATAGAATTGTAACTGATTATGTAAGTCCTGATTAAAAAAAACATAGGCACTAATCAATATGGAATGTTATTGTCGATATTAAGTTTATTATCCTTCAGGACAAATATTTAAAACAGTAGCATTTATAATTTTCCTACATATAGATTATGTAAGTCCTATTTATTTAGAAAAGAGTGATGGAACTAGTTCCATCTTAGAAATAGATTAAAAATTCAAAGGAGTGGAAATATGGAAACAAAAAAACAAAATATTATTGAAAAATATTTAGATACAAAACAGAAAAAAATTGTTGCTGGTTGTTTAGCTGGTGTTTTAGTTATTGGAGTTGCTGGTGCAGTCGTTCTAAATAGCAACGGTTCTAAAAATCTAGTCTTAACAGCAAATGAAGTGGGTGCTGAATTTGGTCAAAAAGTTTCAACTAATGTTGCTGATTATTTGGATGCAAATAAAGTTGATAATCTAGATAAGATCATTAAAGATACAAAAGAAAAAGACAATCTTAAATACGTTACTGTAACAAATAAGGATGAACAAGGGAATGTCGTATCCAAAGAAGAAAAAGACTATCCAAAAGTTGGTAACTATGAAATCAATTTTACTTATAAAAAAGAAAAACAAACTGTTAAGGTAACTGTCAAAGATACAACAGCACCTGAAATCACAGCACCTGACAGTATTGATGTTATTCAATATACTGATCTTTCAACTTTTAACTTTGGTGAATTATTACAAGCGACTGATTACAGTGATGTAAAAGATTGGAAGATTGATACATCAAAAGTTGATGTCAATACGATTGGATCATATGAATTAAAAGTATCAATCCAAGACAAGTACAAAAATAAAGCTTCAAAGAAATTAAAAGTCAATATCGTACAAGCTCCTGCTGTTGCTGAAGGGGAAGTTGCGGTAACTGAAGTTGTCACTGATGAAAACGGAAATAAGAAAACTGTTGTCACAAAGAAAGCTAGTAGTGAAGTTTCTAAAAATGATGCAGTAGCAAGTACATCTCCAGTATCAAATAAAGGAACAGTCAACAGTTCATCTAATGCAAGTGTTTCTAAACCAACAACAAACAGTGGTACATCAAAACCATCTGGAAATAACACAAGCAGTTCAAACAGTAGTAACAATTCATCTTCATCTAAAGGAGATGAACATAAGCATAACTATAATATTCCAATTACGAAAACAGTACATCATGATGCTGTAACAAAAGTCGTACATCATGATGCTGTAACACGTCAGGAAACATATACTGTGGTTGATAAGGAAGCATATGATGAACCAGTTTATGAAACACATGTTGTGTGTAAAGTGTGTGGACAAGATTTTGGAAAAGGAAGTGAAGCGTCATTAAACGCTGGAGATCATTCTGCAATTACTGGACATTCATATCATTCAACAAAAGTACAAGCAGGAACTAAACATCATGATGCTGTAACGCATCAAGAAACAAAGACAGTTGTTGTGACACCAGCCTATGATGAAACTGTAGTGGTTAAACAAGCATATGATGAAACAGTTACTACAGGTTACAAATGTTCTTGCGGTGCGACCAAATAATATTTTAGAATAAATTAAACTGTTTAATATAGGCATTAATTATATGTTTTTTAAAAGAATAATTACCGAATTGTAATTTAGCTCCTGTATATTGCTATGTAATTTGAGCAACATAATTCGTATCTTTTTCAGTAGTAGTAACACCAGTTGAATTATCAGTTACATTTAATTATGTAAGTCCTAATCAAAAAAGATGGAAATTGGCTGTACTTCCATCTTTTTCTTATGAAAATAGTTTCAAAAAAATTACACAAAAAAGTCAATTGTTTTTTAAAATCAGGGTGATAAAATGATATTGTTAGAATTTGAACGAAAGGATTCTAACATTCCCAAAAGGGTATTTCTGGCAGTGTTAGACGGTAGAATTCATTTATAATCAAATCTCATACTTTCGTACTGTCAGAGATCCCTCCCTGATATAAAAAGATACATTTTGAAACGTTAAAAAACTTTTTAAAAGAAATTGCACAAAAAAGTCAATAGATTTTAAAAATAGACGTGTTAAAATGATAGTATAGAATTGTAGTTGAGAGGTGGAACTTGTTCCATCTTTTTAATTTATAGGAAAAAATTACTGATCATCATAAAAGCTGTAAGGAAAGGAAACAAATTAAAATGATAAAAATTCATAACCAAAAATGGGTGTTTCACCCATAAGGCAATCTTCGGATTGTCTTTTTTAATGCCTGAAGGTGGTTCAATGCGTTTGAATGTAAAACCTAAATAAGAGAAGAAAGTAGATGTTGATAAACTTGCATCTGAGAGGTGATGGAACAAGTTCCATCTTTTTGTTTAAACAAAAAGAATTTTAAATATTATTAGGAAAGGGAGAAAGAAAAATGAAGTTTAAAAAATGGTTAAATAAAGTAACCAAAATCTTTGTTGTTCTAGGCATGGTTTTGTCTATGTGTTTTACAGCTGGAAACACAAATACAGTAGAAGCTTGGGACAGCGGGATTCCTCACGAGTTTACTCGTATTAAATCTATTACTTATCCTGAATGGTGGAAACGTAAATGTCCACAGATCACTAAACAATGGTCTACTTACATGTGTAAGTATAACGGGCAATGGTCATATTGCTTGGAAGCGAGTAAGAAAACTCCTTCTTCAGGAAATTATGCTGCCAGTGTCATTGAAAATAATGTCATGGTAAGAAAATTCTTATATTATGGTTTTGGAGGTCCAAATGGAAGCTTGTTTAAAGGACAAGCGTTAACGGATGACGGATTAAATGAAGAAGAAACAGGATATTTATATACGCACGTACTATTATCACTTGCATATAGTGGGGACATGTGCGGTGCGAATATTGATGATCTTGAAAGAGCAGGTATTGGTTTAAAATCTACTTGGTCATATGTAGAAAGCTTACCAGATCCATCTAATGGAGCTAACTTCTCAACTGGAGATATTGCAAAATTTACAGCAACATTTGATAAATCTAATATGATACAAACAACAAATACTGTTTCATTTAATGCTTCATCAAACGAAACAGTACAATTGCCACTTCAAAGCAATGTTACTATTCATATTGCAGGTTCTTCAGCTCAACAAACTGGTGGAACAGCAACAGTATGGGGTGGTCAATCATTCTATCTAACTGCTCCACTAGAAAACAGTCCAACAGATTACACTAGCGGAACATTGAACAGTTCAGCAAAAGGAAAATTCTGTGCATTGGCAATTTCTGATGGAAATGGTTCAAACCAAACTCATGGATCATGGACTCAAGAATCTGTTGATTCATTGAGATACAGTGTTGACTGGCTAGATTTTGGATGGATTGATCTAGTTAAAAAGTCAGCAAATGAAGATATTACAAACAATAATGGATGTTATTCGTTAGAAGGTGCTGTTTATGGTATCTACAGTGACGGTGTTCAAGTAGATACAATTACTACTGATAAAAATGGATATGCAAAATCATCTATCTTACCTGTAGGAAATTATACAGTAAAAGAAATTACAGCTTCTACTGGATATGATCTTGACGAAAATACGTACAACGTTACGATTGTCAAGGATCAAACAGTTAGAGCAAATTCTAATGAAACACCAGGAAATGACCCAATTGGTATTGAAATCGTCAAAAATGATGCTGAAACATTAGGAATGCCACAAGGTGATGCTACTCTTGAAGGTGCTGAGTTTACTGTTAAATATTATGACGGTTACTATACAAAGGATAATCTACCTGAAAAAGCAACTAAAACATGGGTGATTCAAACAAAAAAACGTGAAATTGCTGGAAAAACATATTATATTACCAATCTAAATGACTTTTATAAAGTATCAGGTGATGATTTTTATTTAGATGAAAATGGTGCGGTCACTTTACCACTTGGAACAATTTCCATTGAAGAAACTAAAGCACCTACTGGGTACTTGCTAAAAGGAAATACTCTAAATGTAACTGATACAGCTACAGGAACTACTTCTACTGTAGAAGACAGTAACTACGTAGCACAAGTTACAAAAGAATTTAAAGGAGCTAAATTACAATTTGGTAATGATGCTAATGAATTGGTTGTTACTGAAAAAGTTAAAAAACAACAAATTCAGATTTTTAAGTCAGGCTACAGAAACGGAATGTCTGAAGTAGTCAAAGGACTTCAAGGAGCAGAATTTACTTGGAAGTTGAAGTCTGAGGTAGATCACGTAGGTTGGGATAATGCAACTACTTATGACGTTATCACAACTGGAGAAGATGGATGGGCTATAACTAAAGATCTTCCATACGGACAATATATTGTAAGAGAAACAAAAACACCTAAAGATTTTTACACAAATCCTGATTTCTTTGTTTCAGTAACAAAAGATACAAGTGAAATTAAGAATGATGCTGATAAAGTCAAAAAGGTAATTTTAAATAACCGACCAGTAGAAACTCAATTAAAATTAGTTAAACAAGATGAAGAAACAGGTAAAACTGTATCATTAAATTCAGCATCATTTAAAATCGTTGCTGATGAAGATATTTTAGATGGTGGAAATATTGTCTACAAAAAAGGAGAATACATTACACAAAAAGTTGGTGGAAAGAAATATGATACTTTCACTACAAACAGTGATAATGTTGTCGTAGTTAAAACTGAATACACAAATGATGATGACAAAAAAGGTGAAGTGTTCTTACCACTTCAATTCTTTGCTGGTAAATATCATTTAGAAGAAGTTAAAGTTCCAACTGGTTTCATTGGATTAGGAAAAACTCAATCATTTGAAATGAGTGGCTTATTAGACTATACAAAAGATGAAGATGGAGATCCAATCTATACCGTAACAGTACGTGATGAACAACCAAAAGGTGAAATCAAATTAAATAAGACTGTTGCTGATTTAGATACTGATGTTGATTTAGTTGATAGATCTGATTTATCAAAAATCCATTTCGTTTTAAAAGCAAAAGAAAACATTTATAGTCCAGTTGATGGAAGCTTAATGTTCGCTAAAGATGATGTTATTACAACAGAAAATTCTGGAGCAATCGTTAATACTGGTTCAGAAGTAGGAAACGGTGTTTATGCATTATCAACTGATGGACATTTAGATATTTCTAACTTGCCTATGGGTGTAGGTGAAGCTCAATATTACCTACAAGAAGTTAAAACTTTAGATGGATGTGTATTAGATACAACAAAATATGATGCTGTATTTAAACAATCTGATTACACAACAAAAACATACATCAAATCTTTTGATGTAGAAAACTTAACTACTGATTTTGAATTCAATAAGACTGATGTAACTGGTGACAAGGAAGTTGAAGGTGCTCAATTAACAATTACTGATGAAGAAGGTAATGTTGTTGATCAATGGACTTCAACTGATAAAGTACATTCTATTGAAGGGTTAGTTGTTGGTAAGACTTATACATTATCTGAAACTGTTACAGCTAAAGATTATGTAAAAGCTACTGATATCAAATTCACTGTTAAAAATTCTTCTGAATTAGAAACAGTTACAATGAAAGATAAACAAGTATCATTTACTAAAACAGATGTAACTGGTGAAAAAGAAGTTGAAGGTGCTGAAATCACTGTTACTGATAAAGAAACAGGAAAAGTCGTAGACAAATGGACTTCTGGAAAAGATTCTCATTTCATCAATGGATTAGAAGAGGGAAAAACTTATATTCTTTCTGAAACTGTTTCACCTGAAGAATATGTAAAATCAACTGATATTGAATTTACTGTTTCAAAAGAAAAAGTAAATGAAAAAGTCAACATGAAGGACAAACAAGTTAAGATTTCAAAATTAACTGTTGGTGGTCAAGAAGTGACAGGAGCGTTAATGCAAATTCTTGATGAAGACGGAAATATCGTTGATGAATGGACTTCAGAAGGTAAAGTACATTATGCTACTGGACTTGTTGAAGGTAAAAAATATACTCTTCATGAAGATCTAGCTCCAACAGGATTAAATCTAGCAAATGACATTGAATTTGAAGTTTCATATGAAAAAGAAAATCAACAAGTAAAAATGATTGATACAATCAATGAAGTTTCTAAAGTTGATGAAAAAGGTAACTTATTAAAAGGTGCTGAAATGACAGTCACTTCTAATAAGACTAAAAATATTATTGACAAATGGATTTCAGGACAACATATCTTTGATGTTACTGATGAAATGAAAGCTCAATTAAAAGAAAATGGTAAAGCTGAAGGAACATACATGGATGAAGAAGATTCAACAGTTCAATACAGCATTGCTAAAAACAAAGGAAAAGATGATTATACTGTAATGTTTGTAAAAGATGGTATTACTACTTATACAAACATTGATATTGATGGTAATGAAACAAGACATATGATTCAAGGTCTTGAAGCTGGTGAAGAATATGTATTGAAAGAAACAAAAACTCCTAACGGATATGCTACTTTCAAAACACAAACATTCACAGCTGAAGAAGGAAAAGATACAGTATTATCTATGACTGATGAAGATACAAAAATCGAAATCAGCAAACAAGATATTACAACCAAGAAGGAACTTGAAGGTGCAAAACTTAAAGTTACTGACAAAGATGGTAAAGTCATTGATGAATGGACTTCAGGAAAACAACCTCATATGATCAAAAACTTAACTGCTGGAGAAACTTACACATTAACTGAAGTAATTGCTCCTAAAAATTACAAGGTTGCTGAATCTATTCAATTTACAGTTAAAGATACAGGAGTTGCTCAAAAAGTCGTTATGTATGATGAATTACTTCCTGTAAAGAAAGTTAAAACAGGTGACAATTCACATTATGAATATTATATGATGTTGGCTGGTTTAGCTGTTGTTGTATTTGGTATGGTTTATTTCCGTAAAAAACATGCCTAATAGAAATATAGTTGTTTAGGATTGGAAGCTTTTAGCTTTCAGTCCTTTTTATTTTAAAAAAATAAAGGATGGAACTTGTTCCATGATGAATCAGGAGGTGAAAGATATGTTTAATGAAGTAATTTTAAGCGGAAGACTTGGGAAATTGGAACATCTACAGTTGAGAGGTGATCCTGAAACTGACAACTGCAAGTGTTATTTTGATGTGGCAAGCAGTTACTACAGTAAAACGAAAGAAGCACAGTATACAGACTGGATTCATTGTAAAGCGTGGGGTAATTTAGCAAAACGGTTTGTAAATAATGCCAGAGAAGGTATGTTGATTGAGGTCAAAGGACGTTTGAAAAATGAAACTTATAACGAACAGGAACGTACATTTGTAATCGTTACAGGTTTCAGACTATATAAAACAGCTCCTCGTGTTGAAAGTGAACCTGTGGAAATCAATGAAGAAGAGCTTAATAAAAATGAATTTTAAGATGGAACTAGTTCCATCCATTTAGGGCAATCGAAAGATTGTCCTTTTTGCTATTAGAAAGGATGAATTAAATGAGTAAAGCAAAACACTTAATAGAAAAAGTTAAAACAAAGGCAGAAATGTTTCTTGTATCTTTAACAATCATGTTGTTGAACGTTCAAAATGTTTTTGCTGACGTTAAACCAGATGAACAGGGATTAAAAGATTTGGCTGCGCCTTATATCAGAGTTGGTATAAATATTGGTCTTTGGGCATTACCAGGATGCTGTATCTTTTATATGTTAAGAGTGGCAATCAAATATTTTACTTCAACAGAAGAAGAACAGCAACACCATAACCCTGCTTCAAAAATTAAAAGGGCAATCATTATCTTAATTGTTGGTGAAATGACCATGGCAATTCTCAAAGCTCTTGGTGTTGGAGAAGTGTCATATTAATTATTTAATAAAAACGAAGGAGGTGAAAATCTATGGATATAACAGAGGCATTGAGATCAATCATTTGGGGTGTTATGTCAATGCTACTTCATGTTATTGATGTTCTATGGTCGGCTGCCAAACTTATTTGCGGATTAGATTTCAATAATAGTGGGTTCAAATTCATATGGGATCTGTTTGCAGGAATAGCGATATTTTTTGCCATGTTCTTAATATTTAGAATCATGAAGATTATCATTCAGGCTTTTCTTGATGATGAAAAGATGCAGAAGCTAGAACCTGGAGCTTTTATAGTAAAAATAGCTTTGGCAATAATGATCATGTCGGGAGTACCGTTAGTTACTAAACAGCTTACGGGCATGGTCAATACGTTTGTAAGCCATATTGAATATTTTACAGGTGACAAAGATGTAAAAGATGGCGGTAAATTGAGTACGCTTCTTGTTGACACTTCGTCAATGAATCTTGAAAGTGGAGAATCTACCGTAAAGACAATGAAGAATTATATTCTGGAACAGAAACAAAGTGCGGACAGTTCAATAATGTCAAAAAAGGAATTTAAAAGCTACATAAAAAAACAAAGTGCCAGTACAGTGACTGGGTATCTTCCTAATACAAGTATATCGGGATCTCAACTAACAGATGCTCAAATAAATGAAGCTTATTCTGCTTATAAGAAAATGCACACACAGGCAAATGATGATAAATACAATAAAACCTATTGGGTAACAGGTGATATAAACAACATTGATATCAATGAAGGTGTTGAAGATGGAAACCTTTTACAATATTTTGTCGATACAGTAACATTTGGTTTAGCTGGACAAGTTGATAAGGTTTATTACATGTATCCTTCCTGGTCGTCTTTATTTTTTGGATTATTTACAACAGTTGGAATAGCATTTCTGTTTATACCTATTATTCTTCAAATGGCACAAAGAGAGGTATCTTTAATAGTTAAGATTTTCTTAGCCCCTTATGCGGTATCTGCCTTAATAGAACCAGGAAATCAAACATTTTCGACATGGTGCAAATACATTCTCGCTGATCTGATAAGTAATTTCTTTCAGCTATATTCTATGATGATATTATTTGCATTTATCGGAAGTAGTACACTTGATTCTGTTTTAGGTACAACTTCTATAGCAGGATCTATAGCAAAGATAGGATTTGTTTTAGGAGGACTTTTAGCAATCTATGCAACACCTTCAGGAATCGCTGCAATCATTGGTGGTGCTGATATGTCGGCAGCCAATACACTTCAACAGGTTCAATCATTAATGATGGTTGGGGCAATGTCAGGTGCTGTTGGTGCTGGTGTCATTGGTGCAGGTATTTCTGGAGTTGCAAAAGGTATTTCGGGAACTGGTGCCTTGGGTGGTGCAGTAGCTTCAGGAGCTAATAAACTTTCAGGTGGAAGACTTGCTGGAGCAGCAGCCAAAATGGGATTTGATGCTGGAAAAGGTGGCTCGGACGGATTTGGCGGATCTAGTGGTGGAAAACCAATCAATGATCTAAGTCCAAATAAGGCACAGGCTGATTATGCTAAATCTTTAGGAATCAACGGTCAAGGAATGACCAGAGGAGAAATGGCTGATGCAGTTGCAAATGCGGGTGGTTCATTGAGTGCCTTCAGCGCCATGGGAAATGATGTACCACTTACAGGTGATCAAATGGATTATGCTGATTCTTTAGGAATGGATGCAAATGATATGGCTCAAGGTGATTTAAATTCTTCTGTAAGTGATTTTGGAGGAAGTCAGACTGTTACGGGTCTTCTAGGAAAAGAAGGCAATGGTATGACACCTTCGATTGGACAGGTTGCCTATGCTCAAAGTTTGGGTATTGAAAATGCACAAAACATGTCTCGTTCCCAATTAGGAAATGCTGTTGAAAAAGCTGGAGGTAGCACTATCAGGTACAATCGTGCAGGAGGCATGACAGGTCGTGAAGCCTTTGCAGTCAGTCGTGCAAGTAACATGAATACAAAGAATGCAACTGGAAATTTTGCTAACAGTATAAATAATGTAGGAAATTTCTTTACATCAAAGGCTGCTTCGATGCAAAGTATGGCAAATTTTGGAATGTATGGAAGAAGACGATAGCATGGAACTTGTTCCATCTTGTTTATTTTTGGAAGAAGGAGATTGAAATGAAAGAAGAAGTATATACAGCTCCCGCTAACTTTAAACGAGGGAAACTGATTGTTGGGTCATATAAAGTAAGTGATCTTATTATTATTGGTGTAGGTGTATTTATTGCAATTGGAGGCATTTTATTGAGTGTCTTCACATTAGAAGGTATAGGGCGTTATTTCGGGATGGCGCTTTTTTTATTTATTGGAATGGTAGCGTGGTTTATTACAATAAGTTTTCCAGCATATCACAATATGCTTGGATTTCTATTAGAAATGTATGATTACTTGATTGCTCAAAAGGTATATCCATTCGAGGGGGTGATTTACTATGATGAAGAAAAGAACAGAGAAGAAACAGGTGAAAGAAGGTATTCTTGGGAAGAAAAAGATATCTAGAAAAGAAATGAAAAAACACAAACAGCGTGTTAAGGAAATGAAATCATCTTTGGATTGGTTGGACATTGAAGAAATTGAAGGTGATCATTGTGTTGTAAAAGATGGAAGTGACAAATATATCGTTAAAGGAGTAAAGGTTCATCCATTGAATATACACATGCTTGATGCAAATGATAATTTTAACGTTGTTCAATCATTATGTCAGGCATTCAATAGAATGGACTTTAAATTCTATTGGCGATTTGTTTATGAAACTCCTAATCTTTCCAAACAAAATCATAACCTGATGAACAAGATGAGATATGAAGAAGATGATTCAATCAAAGATTTAGCAAGTATGTTTCTTTACTATCATCAATGGTTTCAGGAAAACTATAAAGAGATTTCATTTTATTTTATAGTAATGGAAACAGAAAAGAAAATAGATAAGGTATACAGTGATCTCATCAGATATATGAATGATACAAGACTAAGGATTTCAAAGATTGATGAAGATGATTTTAAAAAAATGATAGCTTTTGATTTTGATAATCCTACAATTGATGAATATTATTTCTCTGTTTTAAAAGGATATGATCTTTTTGATATGAAAGATCAAAAGATTAAGCTTGGAGGTCAAGATGAATAAATTACAAATTAAATCAATGAAATCTAAAGTTGCTCCTAAAGGATTTGCTGTCAACAGAAATTATCTTCAGATGGGAGATAAGTACGTAAAGGTAGCAACTGTGATGAATACACCTAAGAATTATTATGCAGGGATATTGGCAGTCTTATCATCAAATCCCAATATCAAAGTTGGGATGATGGTAGAACAGACAAGTGAAAATATTCCTAATATGATTAAAGGTGAAGTCAATCGTTTAAGAAAAAGATATAACGAAACAACGGATATGACAATTAGAGCAGATATCCAACAAAAGATGCAGGCAATGGATACAATGGTTAACAACTTGGTTGCAAGAAATGACAGAACATATAATATTGTTATCAATATTCTTGTTCAGGGAGATACCTTACAACAGTTAAATGATTCCTACCAAAATCTAAAGATGCAGTTGATGATGCAAGGATGGCAACTTCAATGTCTGATGGGGATTCAAGAAAAACTTTATAAAAGAACATCAATGTGGTTTCACAATGATAATTTTTCTAAGGAAATGAAAAACAATATTGGGGTTTTGTTGCCATCTTTAAATCTGGCTGCAATGTATCCGTTTATATTTGATACTCTAGATGATCCTCAAGGTGTTTTGTTAGGGTGTGAGCAGTATAATGGCGGAAAGATCATGTTTGACCAGTTTATTTATGAAAATGATTTTGCTCTTGCTAAAGCCGATAATAGATTAAGTGGAAATATGGTTCTTGTAGGAACAACTGGATCAGGAAAAACAACAGCATTATCATTTATTCAGATGCAACATATGTTGCATAAGAGAAAGATCATATGGATTGATCCAGAAAACAAAAACAGGAATATGATTTTAAGGGCTAATGGTTCTTATTTCAATATGGGAACTAAAAATGCTCGTATCAATATTTTTGATTTAAAACCAATTTCATGTGATGAAGACGAAGAAGTGGATATGTATGATACCGAACTTGCAATCTACAATGTTGTTGAGGATATAAAGATTGTACTTAAATATCTGTATCCTACAATAAAAGATGAAACATTAAGTGTAATAGGTGGTGTAGCTGTTGAGACATATAAAAGAGTTGGTATTACTAAGGAAAAGAGCTTTAAAAATCTAAATTATAACAATTATCCAACATTTACTGATTTTCAAAATACCGTTAAAGAATACATTGAAATGTTTGAAAGAGCAGGAACGTATGATGAAGAGTATAAAGCTTATAAGGATCTTGAGTTAAAGATAAGACCTTTTACAGTTGAATACTCAGCTTATTTTGATGGAAAAACAACTATAAATGTATCAGAAAATGCGAATCCTTTTATTGGATTTGGAACAAAGATTTTCTTTAGCTTGACTGAAGGATTGAAAGATGCACTTATGCACATCATACTTCAATATTCATGGAGTTTGTGTCTGGATGATAGCTGTTATTCTGTATTCTGTGTAGATGAAGCACATCTCTATATTTTAGCTGGAGAAACTGCAAAAATGCTTGAACAGTTTGTAAGACGTTCACGTAAATATAAAAATGCAACGATCATTGCAACTCAAGAACCTCATGATTTTGCTGATGATAAAGTTATTTCTAGTGGAAAGGCTATGTTCAATTCATCAACGTATAAGGTTATTTTACATCTTGAAAAGGATGGTGTTGAAGATCTCAAAAAATTAACAACACTTACAAGTGGTGAGGTTGAACTGATTGAAAGATTTAAAGTAGGAGAGGCTATTCTTGTTGCTGGCTCAAAAAGAATACCTATTTCAATCAAAGCTACAGATGACATGTTTAGAATGATGGCTTAATAGAAACATGGAAAAGATTAAAAATAAATTTAAAAAAATAGCAATAAAAGGAATAATTGTACTACTAGTACCTCTTATTCTAATTGTTGCTTTATTTGGCGATTCCAGTTCAGATACCACTTCTGATACAAGCTACATGGCTAATTTTACAACTGAACAATATAACTTTGTTATGGAAATAGTGGAATACAGCTATGATTTCAAGGCACAGTATCAGATATTGACATCCGTTACAGTTGCTCAGGCAATTGAAGAATCTGGATGGGGAAAAAGTAATCTTGCAGTCAACGCTAAAAATCTTTTTGGTATGAAAGGAAAAGGTACAGCAGGAAGTGTTAAAACAAGTAGTGGTACATATAAAAAATTCAATAATTGGAAAGAAAGTGTAGAAGCCCATGATAAGCTTCTATCAAACAGCAATTATAGATGTAGCGGTATTACTGACTATTCACTTGTTTTACAAGCCCTTGGCAGGGGTGGATACTGTGAGGGTACTGCTTATCCCAATAAAATAAAGAATCATATTGAATCCTATAATCTGACAATGTTTGATAATCTTTCTGAAAGCGATCTTGTTCAGGTAAGAAACAGAACGTTTGGAAGTGGTGCTGGAGGAGATACTGGAGATGTTGCTAACAAAGGTGATAAGAATGCAAGATTGCAGTTTTTATTTCCTAATGGCACACCATCATCTGAATCAGCTATGAGAGGTTATCTAACAACGATAAAAGTTGAAATACTTGATCGTAATGGTAATCCATCAACAGCAAACCTCACATGTCATAAATCGCTTGCTGGTTCAATTCAATCCGCTTATAAAGAAATGAAGGCAAAAGGATTTAGAGCATATGACAATGGATGCTTTAACTGGAGAAAGATGACCAATTCAACAGCAATGTCAAATCATTCGTTTGGAGTGGCTGTAGACATCAATCCTGGTTACAATCCCTATGTCAGCGGTACATCATCCTCTACATGGAATAACGCACCAGCATGTTATAAGATCCAGGGTGATATAGTAGCAATCTGGAAAAAATATGGATTCTATTGGGGCGGAGATTACAAGAATATTAAAGATTATATGCACTTTGAATATGTTTCGGGTTCAATTAAACCTGGTACTAAATATTAGGATGGAACTTGTTCCATCCTAAAAGGAGGAAAATATGAAAAAAATACTGATTTTAATAATGATGATTTTCTTAAATATTCAGACGGTAAATGCAAGTTCTATAGGCTGTGTAAAATTCAATGTTGATACTTATAAAGATGGCTATCCTGGAGGAATTGTCGTAACGCTTCATAATAAGAAGAACAATAGTGATTCTGTCAGCTTTGACATGGATGAATATGGAAACGAATGGTCTTATTTTGTTGATCCAGGAGAATATTATATTACTGTTTCAAATAAACATAAGAAAGAATATGATGTTGTGTTCAATGAAGAAAGTTTTTTGCTGAATGGAGATGACGATTATACATGTGACATTACTGTTACAAAGAAAGAGGAAGCTTCAACGGATGAGAAAGATGAAAACGTTGAAGATCTAAACCATGTTTATCATTATGATAAAAACAATAAATCCAATAGAAAAAATAATTCAAAGAAAAGTGATTCAAATAAGGAAGTTAAACAATCAGAAGAAAATAAAGAAGATGGAACAAGTTCCATCCTTCCAGTTGTATTAATAGGAGGTTTAGTTGCTCTAGCAATTGGTCTTTTATTATTGTTGATTAGAATAAAAAGAAAATAGGTGAGATTAATTAATGAAGGTAAATCCTATAATTATTGTTGATGATACTCTCTGCTATAGTTTGGTAAAAGCTCAAAAAGTTTATGAGAAGAACAGAAAAAAGAAAGACAAAAAAGAAATCAGGGTTGCAATTTATACACATAAAGATGATGTTAAACCATGTCATACTTTTCTTGTAAAAACGACTACTGATTTTACTAATTTATATTTGCAAATATGTCATATTATCTATCTTAAAATGGAACGATTACAGTATCTTCTTTATAATGAAGATATGAGTGAAACTATCAGAAAACAGAAGGAAGAAGAATACGAGCTGTTAAAAAAATATGAAGATGAAGCCGAAGAATGGTATATATCCTATGTAATTGAAAAAGAAAGAGAAAAAGAAAATTGTGATATGTGGTATGTTACGCTTTTAAGTGATCCTTATGAATATGAACAATATGATTATTTTAGCCCGATTGATATTATTTATATGGCATACCATCTAGCACTGTTTGATAAGGAACATGGCGCACAGATAGAAGATTTTAATAATCTTTTAGATAAAAATGGTGAAATGGATGTAAATTACATTGTAGACAGATTTGAAAAGTGTTTTGGAATAAGCATGAGAAGTTCAATTCATCAAGAAAAGGTAAATGAATATGTTAAACTACACAAAAATGACAAGCGAGTAGTTGATAAGATTTTAAAAAATAATGATGTTTATAAAAACTTGCATAAGGCAAGAGGAAGAAAAAAAGATATGAATATGAGTTAGAGAAGATGGAACAAGTTCCATCTTTTTCATTTAGAAACGGAGAATGAATATGGGAGAAGATAAAAAGTTAGCAATTGTATTTTCTAAATCGCAATGTAGTAGTTATCCAAAAGCACATTATACATATAAGGATCGGTTTGGAAAACCACTTAAAATGTCAATTGTGAGATTGCCATCAAAGCTATATCGACCAAGTGGATTAGATTTTGGTGTTTTTGATGGCGTGAACAGAAATGAAGTTTTAGCGTATATTAATGTACCTTGGGATATGATCAAAAAGGACAAGAATAATGAAAACAGACGCTTTTTCTATTTGGAAAGAGACGAGTATAATATTCAGTTTATCACAGGTAATGGGAACGGCCATAAAATTGAACCATTTAGAGTAACTGCAAAAGAACTTGAAGATATTTTTAACTGGCATAGAAGGAAAGAAAATAGAGAAGAACTTCAGGATAGATTAGCTGC
>OLPS01001321.1_pt1 | contig 26692 bp, 25 predicted proteins | sample 1673071 | NCBI WGS metagenome assembly OLPS01 (sample SAMEA3136752, study PRJEB25190) | human gut metagenome | reverse complement strand
GACACCTACGCTGAACTCTTTTCGGACATGGGTTCGACTCCCATCGCCTCCACCAACTGAAAGGGCGAGGGTATTTGGTACTGTTATTTTCGGACAGTATCGGATACTCTCGCCTTTATTTTTGTTGCTGATATGATTCTTCAAATTGATTTGGGATTTGCTGTTTAAGACATTCATGCGGTCGGTAATCGTTATAAAAATCAATATATTCTGATAGACTTTCCTCTAATTCGGAGACAGTTTCATAAAAATGAAATTTGAACTGTTCTTTTTTAAGCGAAGCAAAGAAAGATTCCGCCACAGCATTATCAAGTGGATTGCCTATATTGGAAAAGGATTGGTGTATATTAAAGTCAAGAAGTAGTTGACGAAAGCTGAATGCGGTATACTGTGCGCCTTGGTCACTATGAAATGTTAACCCTTGCGGATGGTTCCGATTTTGATAGGCCAATTTGAATGTGTGAATCGTGAGTTCTGCATCGGCGAATTCGGCAACGGCGTGTGAAATGACTTTTCGAGAAAATAGGTCGATGATAACACAGATATATGCGATAGAAGTGTTTACCTTAACATAGGTGATGTCACTGACCCAAATGCTGTTTGGCTTTTCAACGGTAAAATTTTGCTTTACGAGATTGGGACGATAAGTATAGTGCCGCTGAAAAGTAGCATTCTCTGGAAGTGCTTGTTTACGTTTTAATCCGTGCTCTTTCATGAGCCGCACAATACGTTTTGTGCTAACAGTATAGCCTTGCTCCATCAATTTTGCGCGAATCTTTTTTGCACCGAAACGGTAATCGCTTTTCTGGAAGATGATAGTGATTTTTTCTTTCAAAAGCGTATCTTCTACATCTAGTTGCTTTTCAATCAGTGCACTTTTCTGTCTATTTATGTAAGTGGATTTTGAAAGATTCAGCAAACGGCAAAGTGTGTAGAAGCTGTATTCTGACTTTAAGGCATCAATAATTTGCACCTTGTTGTCTATGGACAAATCAAGAGCAGCAAGAGATTTTTGATAGATGGAATTTTCATTTTCCAAGGTTGCAACATGGCGTTGAAGCGTTGCAAGATCGCGTTTAGAAATGTTTGAAACTTTTGCTTCTTCGCTCCATTGGTATAAGATACTGCGAGAAATATGGAACTGGGCACAGAGATCAGCGGTACTTGTGCCACTGTTGTATAGCTGGACAACCTTATTCCGAAAATCGGCAGAGTAGGTCATAATATTCTCCTTTATAGTCTAAAATGCCATTATTATCCCATAAAGGAGATAAGATGTAAAGAGATGGTCTTGACAATAGAGGATATATCCGCTATACTGTATATGAGATAAATCCACTATTCAAAGGGAGTGCAGCCGTGCAGGAATATGAAATTGAATTCTACGATAAAGCCGATGGCTCCGAGCCAGCCAAAGAGTTTATCCTAAGTCTGGATAAGAAAATGCAAGCCAAAGTTTTGCGTACCGTTGCGTTGCTCCGCGAGGAGGGGCCATTTTTAAGGGAACCGTATTCCAAAGCACTGGATGATGGAATTTTTGAGATTCGTACCAAGTTTGGGTCGGATATTACCCGCGTGCTGTATTTCTTCGTGGTTGGTAAAAAGGTGATCCTCACAAATGGATTTATCAAGAAGACCCAGAAAACACCTGCTTCAGAGATCACACTGGCAAAACAATATCGCGCAGATTATCTTGCCCGAAAGGAGAATTCCAAATGACAAACTTCAACGATTTTTTGAATGAGCAGATGAAAGACCCTGAATTCAAGGCCGAATGGGACGCACTTGACCCGGAATTTTCCGTAATTGAAGCCATGCTCAAGGCCCGCAAAGAAAGCGGTTTGACCCAGAAGCAACTTTCGGAGCGCACGGGTATTGCACAGACCGACATCAGCAAACTGGAACGCGGCAATGCAAACCCATCTCTTCGTACCTTGCAGCGGCTTGCTGCCGGGATGGGAATGAAGGTTAAAATTGAATTTGTTCCTGCATCTGCAAAATGATTTAGTGATGGATGCGTTTCGGTAAAATAGAAAGCACAATAGTGACGCTATGCAGCGATATTTTCAAGCACGCGTTCGTCCGGCGTTGCAGTCCGTCCACCACACGTGAGCCAGACGAACCCTCTGTGCTCCACCAAAGGGAAGAGCCTCACCGCTTTGCGGTGAGGCTCTTCCCTTTTCATCTTATAGCATCCTTATCCCATGAAATCAAGCAGCACGTCGATGTCCTGACTGATGGCGCGGAGATAGTCAGCTCCGCCGCGCTGGCCTCTATAGTTCCGGGCGCGGCTGCTCATCTCATTCAGGAGCTCTTCCTTCCGCACCAGAACGGGGTCTCCGATCCACTCGTCTTTCTCTATAAAGGCTTCCAGCTGCTCATATTCTTTTATGATACGGACGTTGGACAGGTTCTCCGGGAGGGTACGGGCATCGAACCAGTCCGGCTGCGCGTGAAAGTCCAAAGGCGGCAGCGGGTCCAGCGGCTCATCGGCGTCCCACACATAGGGATGCCGGTCATCTTCTTCCGGCGTCTTCTTGAAGCGTCCTACCCGGTTCTCGGCCTTGCCGACCGTCTCATAGTGGTTGAACAGCGCCTCAGCATCGTAACCATAGAGCTCGTAGGCGTCCGAATAGCGGTCTGCATAGTCCTTGTACTGGAACGTCTCGACGCTCTCCGTCCCCGGGGTAAGGTCAAGCCAGATGCTCACCGCCTCCGCATGGGTGGGCAGAGCTGCCATGACCGTCAGGGCCAGAACGCCCGATGTGACCGCCGCAATAAATTTTCTTCGCATGATAAAACCTCCTTTTTATGAGCGGTTCATCCCAGAATCGAGAATCTCCGCACTTCTACATTGTTATTCTCCACGCCGGAGCAGTCCTGAAAGACTTTATGCCGTATCCGGCCCCGGATGGTGTTGCCGCTGACTTCCTTCGTGCCGGCGATGCCGTAGCCGAGGGAGACGTCCAGCGTATTCCCTTTCAAGGCGCTGAGCTGATAGCAGATGCGCCGCCCGTTGTCGCCGCTCAGGGTGATGCGGCTGTTCTGGATGACCGTGCTGCCGTCGGCACGGTCATTGCCCCGGGCCAGCATGGGGTTCGCGCCCTTTTTCATATCGTGCTTTGCCATGCTGTCCGGCTGTTTCATGGTGATGTCGCAGTTGTCCACGACGGCGCGGGTCTTATCGCCTACCATACGGAAAATGGTCTCGCAATACTCCGCACGGACGGTGCAATCCTCCATCCGGACGTCGGTGGTACCGCTCTGCCCCAGCGTGATGAACCACACCGGGCGATGATCGGCGTCCAGCGCCTCCTGCGTCTGTGTCTCATAGAAGCTGCAGCCCGAGAGGACGACATCCCGCACCGCGCCGCCCCATCCCCAGACCGCCAGCAGCTCGTCGGCACCGGACTTGTAAAATTCACAGTTCTGGAAGCGGATATTCCGGCTCTCCACCCTGTCCGTCCAGTTGCGCACCCAGATGCCGCCGGACGCGCCGGAGGTCATCTGACGGAATACACAGCCCTCAAAACGGATATTCTCGTTGCCGCCATACAGGTCGGCGGCGCCGCGCCCCCACTCGTTGGGCTCACAGTCGAAGGTGCAGCCCACAAATTCCACATTGCGGGCGAGCATCACCCGGAGCATATAGTTGGCCTGACAGCTGTCCGCTGCCCGGAAGGTCACATTTTCCAGCCGGACGTCGTGGGCGCGGTCATCATCAGAGTCTTTCATAAGCTCCACCGCCACACGGTCCTCTCTCAGGTCAGGGTACTGAATATCACTGAGCAGGACAGCGCCGTTTCCCTGGATGGTCAGTCCGCTGGGCAGCCCGAGGCAGGAGGAGAAGCGGTAGACCGCCCCCGCCGTCAGCTCGAGAGGCCGACCGGCCGCGCTGGCCTGCTGCATCGCGGCCTGCAGAGCCTGCAGGTCGTCCGCGATACCGTCGCCCTTCGCCCCGAACTGTTCCGGCGTAACGCCGGTACTCACCGGACGAGCCGTACTTCTCTGGGCAGCAGACGCTGTGACCGCCTGAGCCGGGGTCACAGCCGCCGTTTCGCTCTTCTGCCCACAGCCGCACAAAAGCAGCACCGCCATGAGGACAAAGGCCAAAGCTTTTATTTTCACGTTCGAATGTTCTCCTTCTCTGCCGAGGCTTCTTATGCTTATCATACCATAAACCGCAGTCGAAGTACAACCAAAAGAGCCGCTGCCCGCAAAATGCGGCAGCGGCTCTTTTCAGCTTTTCAGTTCAGCCGGGTGTCAGCTCAGGACTGGCAGGCGGTGATGAGGCTCATCTTGTAGACCTCGTCGGCGTTGCAGCCACGGGACAGGTCGTTGATGGGAGCGTTCAGGCCCTGCAGGATGGGGCCGTAGGCAGCGTAGCCGCCCAGACGCTGTGCGATCTTGTAGCCGATGTTGCCGGCCTCGATGCAGGGGAAGATGAAGGTGTTGGCCTGACCGGCGACCTTGCTGCCCTTGCACTTGACCTGTGCGACCTCGGGAGCAACGGCTGCGTCGAACTGCAGCTCGCCGTCAATAGCCAGCTCGGGGGCCATCTCCTGAGCCTTGATGACAGCGTCGTGGCTCAGAGCGACGGTGCCGCCCTTGCCGGAGCCCTTGGTGGAGAAGCTCAGGACAGCGACCTTCGGGTCGATGCCGAACAGTTTAGCGGTCTTAGCGGTCTCGACAGCCACCTCAGCCAGCTTGGCAGAAGCAGCGACCTTGACCTCGCCGGTAGCCTTATCGACGGTATCGGTGTAGTCGATGTTGACGGCGCAGTCGCCCATAGCGATGCGCTTCAGGCCCTCTTCGCCGCAGTCACGGTCCAGAATGAAGCAGGAGCTCACCAGATGAGCGCCCTTCTTGGTCTTGACCAGCTGCAGAGCGGGACGGATGGTGTCGGCAGTGGAGTAGGTAGCGCCGCCCAGCAGGCAGTCAGCCTTGCCCATCTTGACCAGCATGGTGCCGAAGTAGTTGGACTTCTTCAGCAGAGCAGTACACTCCTCTGCGGTCTGCTTGCCCTTGCGCAGCTCGACCATGGTGTTGACCATCTCATCGAAGCCGGCGTAGTTCTCAGGGTCGATGATCTCAGCAGCGGAAATATCAAAATTGCCAGCAGCGGCAGCAGCCTTGCACTCTGCCTCGTTGCCGACCATAACAACTTTCAACACGCCCTCAGCCAGCAGCTTGCTTGCGGCCTCCAGGATGCGGGGGTCATTGCCCTCGGTAAAAACGATCGTCTTGGGGTTTGCCTTCAGCTGGGCTACCAGGGGTGCAAACATATCAGCCATTGTTGATTACCTCCGAAATTACTTTGCAATTATTCCGGGCATCACAGATATGCCCTTCTTTTTTATTCTAGCACAGAGTCAGAAAACTTCAAGACAAATCTTGAATTTTGTGGTATATTTTAAGGAAGAAATCGTGCGATGATTTGTTAAGAAAATGTCATTTAGTTTGTGAGAGGATACTGAGCTTATGGATTGGGAAACACTGAAAAACGACTGTCTCGCCTGTCAGCGCTGTCCGCTGCACACCACCCGGCACAACGTGGTGTTCGGGCAGGGCGTGGAGAATGCCGAGGTGCTCTTCGTGGGCGAAGGCCCCGGCCAGAGCGAGGACGAGCAGGGCCTGCCCTTCGTGGGACGCAGCGGCCAGCTGCTGGACAAATACCTCTTCGCCATCGACCTCAACCGTGCCTCCAACTGCTATATCGCCAACATCGTCAAGTGCCGCCCGCCCCAGAACCGCGACCCCCTGCCCGCCGAGAGCGAAGCCTGTATGCCCTGGCTGCGAGAGCAGTTCCGTCTGCTGCGGCCTAAAATCGTCGTCTGCCTGGGCCGCATCGCCGCCCAGCGGATGATACGCGCCGACTTTTCGGTGACGAAGGAGCACGGCACCTTTATTGAGAAGAACGGCATCCTCTTCATGGGGACGTTCCACCCCGCCGCCCTGCTCCGTCAGCCCCAGAACAAGCCGGAGGCTTTCGGCGACTTTGTGGCCCTGCGGGATAAAATACACGAGGTGTGCGAGCATACCTACTGATTTGTCACCCTCCACCTCATTTTTGCATACCCTATAGCAAAAGTGAGGTGTTTGAGTATGAATGCTGTACGCAGCGATTCTGTTGATTTCTTTCTGGGCACCACCACCCCCGCCGGGTTCAAGGGCTATTTTGAGCCGCTTCGGCAGGAACCGGGGATGCAGATGTATCTCATCAAAAGCGGGCCGGGCTGCGGCAAATCGACGCTGATGAAGCGGCTGGCCGTCAAGGCCGAGCAGAAGGGGGAGCCTATCCAGCGCATCCACTGCGCCAGCGACCCCGACAGTCTGGACGGCGTCGTCTTTCTCGACAAGCGCGCCGCCATCGTGGACGCCACCGCACCCCATGTCATGGAGCCGGACGCCCCGGGCGCAGAGGAGCAGGTGGTGAGCCTGTACCACACACTGGACGCCGACGCCCTCCACGCCCACGCCGACGAGGTGAAGCGGCTCTTCGCCCAGAACACTACCCTGCGCAGCCGGGCCGCGCGGTATATCGCATCTGCCGGGAGCCTGCTGCTGGACAGCCGCCGGGCTGAGGCGTGCAGTGCCAACTTCGAGAAAGTCCGCCGCTACGTCAAGCGGCTCTGCGCCCGGACTCTCCCCCGCCTGCCCGAGGGGGCCTCGGCCAGCGAAGAGCTGCGGCTGCTGTCGGCCATCACACCGAAAGGGCCGGTCTTCTACCGCGGCACCGTACAGGCGCTGGCCGACCGGTATGTGGTCTTCCATGACGACTACGGCGCCGTCTCCCGCCTGCTTCTCGAGCTCATCCGGGCCGAGGCGCTGGCCCGGGGCTACCACATCATCACCTGCCCCTGCGCCATGCACCCCGACGACAAGATAGACCATCTCTTCATCCCGGCCCTCCGGCTGGCTTTCCTCACCGACAACCGGTGGCACCCGGTGCAGCTGCCCGGCGTGCAGGCCGTCCGGTGTACCCGTTTCGTGGACCGGGAAAATCTGGCGGGCTACCGCGCCCGTCTCCGCTTCAACGAGCGGGCGGCAGCAGAGCTTTTGGAACAGGCCGCCGACCTGATGGCACAGGCCAAAGCCTGCCACGACGAGCTGGAGACGTACTACCGCGCCGCCGTGGACTTCGGCAAGGTGGACGAAGCTGCCGCCCAGTGCGCCGGGATGCTGGGGCTGGAATGATATTCTAAAAGGAAGTGACCCGCTATGCCTGCTTTTCGCCTGCCTGTCCGCCAGCTGGTGGAATTTTTGCTCCGCACCGGCAGCATCGACAGCCGCTTTACCGGCTTCGACCGCGCCAACGAGGGCGCACGCATCCACCGCAAGCTCCAAAAGGCCGCAGGCGAAGGCTACGCCGCCGAAGTCTTCCTCTCCGGCGAACGGGAGGCGGCGGGCATCCCCTTCACCATCGAAGGCCGGGCCGACGGCATCTTCACCGACGAGGCGGGCGTGACGGTCATCGACGAGATAAAGACCACAGCCGTCCCCGCCGACGACATCGCCGAGGACATGAACCCCTGCCACTGGGCGCAGGGAATGGTCTACGGGGCGCTGTATGGCCGTCAGCAGGGGCTGGAAAAGCTGGACGTCCGGCTCACCTACTACCAAATCGACACCGACGACATCCTCCGCTTCGTGCGGCATTTCACCCTTGAAGAGCTGGAAGCGTTTTTGCAGGATCTGCTCGAGCAGTACGCCCCCTGGGCGCAGCGTCAGCTGGCGTGGAAGGAGCAGCGGGGCATGAGCCTTTCGGCGCTGGATTTTCCCTTTCCGGCCTACCGGCCCGGGCAGAGGGCGCTGGCAGGCGAAGTCTACCGCGCCTGCACTGCCGCGCCGTCTAAAAGCGGCGTCCGGCTCTTCTGTCAGGCCCCCACCGGCATCGGCAAGACCATGAGCGTCCTCTTCCCTGCTCTGCGGGCCATCGGCACCGGCTGCGGCGAGAAGCTGTTCTACCTGACGGCCCGCAACACGACTCAGTCCGCCGCCGAGGATGCCATTGCGCGGCTGCGGGCGTCTGATTCCAAGCTGGCTCTGCGCAGCGTGACCCTGACAGCCAAGGAGAAGGTCTGCCTCCACCCGGATGCCGAGGGCCATCCCGCCTGCCTGCCGGAGCTCTGTCCCTACGCAAACGGCTACTACGACCGGGTGAACACGGCCCTGAAAGCCCTTCTGGACGACGGCACCGGCCGCTTCGACCGGGCCGCGCTGGCCGACGCCGCAAAGCAGTTCACGGTCTGCCCCTTCGAGCTGGGGCTGGATCTGAGCGAGTGGTGCGACGTCATCATCGGCGACTATAACTACCTCTTCGACCCCGTAGTGCATCTGCGGCGGTTCTTCGACAGCGCGGGCGACTGGCTCTTCCTCGTGGATGAGGCCCACAATCTGCCCGAGCGGGCGCGGGCCATGTACTCGGCACGCTTCTGCAAGAGCAGCCTCACCGAGGCAAAACGCGCACTCGGGCGGGGCAAAAGCACCCTTAAGACAGCTCTGAGCAAGGCCGACAAAGCCTTTTTAGAGGGACGGAAAGCGGTCTCGACCCTCGCGCCCCGCCGGGGCAGCACTGCCGCCGAAGAGGACGACAGCGGCCAGACCTCACTGCTGGGATCTGCGGAGACGCCCGCCATCGAGCTGCCCGCCGCCGACTATGCTCAGGACGGCACGGTGTTCTGCAAGGAGCTTCCCTCAGCCCTGCTGGCCCCGCTGCGGGCGCTGACGGCTCCCTTGCAGGACTGGCTGGAAGACGATCCCGACGCCGAAGCCCACGCGGCCCTGCTGGATCTCTACTTTGAGGTGCAGGACATCCTGCGGGCGTCGGAACGGTACGACGAGCATTTTGCCGCCCAGCTCACCGCCCGGGGCAGTGACCTTGAATTGCAGCTGCTCTGCCTCGACCCGTCCCCCTTCGTGGACGCAAGCCTTTCGGCAGGGCGGGCGGCGGCGCTGTTCAGCGCGACGCTGACGCCGCCTGGCTACTACCGCACCGTCCTCGGCTGTCCCGAGGCCCGGGCCGTGGCGCTGGAAAGCCCCTTCCCGGCAGAAAACCTCGGGCTCTACTGTCTGCCCTCCATCTCCACCCGCTACCGCCAGCGGGACGCCAGCATCCGGCCCATCTCGGACGCCCTCGCGGCGCTGGCGTCCAGCCGGGTGGGCAACTATCTGGCCTTCTTCCCCAGCTATGCCTATCTGCGGCAGGTGTGGGAGGACTTCACCGCCCGCTACCCGGACATCGGCACACTGGTACAGGAGAGCGGTCTGGACGACGCCGGGCGGGCGGCGTTCCTCGAGCGGTTTTCGCCCTGCCCGGAGAAGACGCTTCTCGGCTTCGGGGTCATGGGCGGCATCTTCGGCGAGGGCGTGGACCTCGCGGGCGACCGGCTCATCGGCTGCGCCATCGTGGGCGTGGGCCTGCCGCAGGTGAGTCCCCGTCAGGAGATGCTGCGCCGCTACTACGACGCCCAGAACGGGGCGGGCTTCGACTACGCCTACCGCTGGCCCGGGATGAACAAAGTCCTGCAGGCCGCCGGGCGGGTCATCCGGACGCAGGAAGATAAGGGCGTGGTGCTGCTCCTCGACGACCGCTTTGCCCAGAGTGAGTACGCCCGGCTCTTCCCGAAGCATTGGAGGCATCTGGAGTATCTGAGGGATACGGAAGAGTTGAAGAAAAAATTAGCGGAATTTTGGGGAAAATAACCTCTCCGTCAGCATCCTTGCCCTCTCAGGCGCTCCGCGCCAGCTCTCCCAAAGGGAGAGCCCTTGGCATATCGGTCAGGTTTCCCCTGGACGAGCAAAGTTTATCTGTTTCGTGGACTGTAGTGCCCTGCTGTCTAGGCCAGCGGCAGCTTGACAAAGTGCATTGTCCAGAAGCTGCTGCCCTCTGTAGCAAGGCCCGCCCTTTTGCGCCATATTGCGCCTCAAGCGTCCAGCTCAGAGCTGCCCGGCCTGCCAAGGGCTCCCCTCGGTAGGGGAGCTGTCTGCGAAGCAGACTGAGAGGTTTTTCCCACACAAAAAAGAGGCAGACTCGCATCTGCCTCTTTTTCCATGCACTTATCGCTTTGCTTTCGCCGTCTTTTTCCGCATGATGTCCCACGAGGGCATCTGGCTGCGCAGGGTATCCCACGCCGTCATCCGGACGCTCGTCCGGGTGCGCAGACCTTCGAAAGCTTCATCGAGGTACTGCATCTCAGCCACAGCATGCATCGCGTGGTCGGAGACGCAAAGACGGCCCAGCGGGGTCTTACAGAGCGCCAGGACCATGGCGTCCATCTTCCGGCGGCCGGGCGTACCGGCACGGTAGCAGTCGGTGTTCTCCTTGTCGTCCACGGGGATGTGGGCGGCTTTCAGCATCTCGCAGGCCTCCCACGCGGCGTCGAGGACCAGGTCACGCTGCTCCTTCGTCGCCTTGGAGAGGTCGCCGCTGCAGGCGTAGCAGAGATAGCAGGCCGGCAGGATGAGGGCGAGATGGCACTTGAGCCATCCGTCCATGTCGCTGACGAAGGTCAGCTTGTACTTTGCGCCCTCGAAAGCCGTCTTGACCCGGTAGCGGAAGACGCCCGAAAGGGGCGCGGTAGCCCCGCCGATGGTCATATCCACACCGACGTGGGCGCTGACGACCTTATCGACATCCCGGTGGCCGCCGTTGCTCTGGAAGCCGAAGGCGATCTTATCCGCCGGGCGCTGCATGGCCTGCATGACCTCCACGGCGTGGGGGTCGTTGCCCACGAAGACGAAGTATTCGCTCCTGTTCTGCTTGAGGATGGGCAGCACGTCGGGCAGCTGCCCGGCCTGCATCGTCACGAAAACGAGGTCGTAGCAGTCGTCCGGGGCCAGCGTGTCGATGGTGGCCACCCGATCCACCGTGGTGCGGCACTGCGCCCAGTGGCGGATGACGAGGCCCCTTTGGTCGAGCCTCTCCTTCCACTCGCCCCGCGCCAGCATGGTGACGACATTCTTTTTGTTCTGCAGCAGACGGTGGGCCAGCTCACAGCCCTGCACGCCTGCACCATAGACCAGTATCCTCATCTCTGCCTGCCTCCTTATATAGGCCCCACCCCGGGGCCGGAAGTCATCAGTGCTTCAAAAACGAGAAGAAGCCCTTCTTCTCATACGGCTTTTCCTCTGCGCCGGTCACGGTATAGCCCGTGTCGGCAATGGCAGCCTTCAGGGCCTCGATATCCAGCGGCTGGGCCGAGACGATGACCGTCTCTCCCTTCGTGTGGGAGGAAGTCACCTTCTCCACCTGCGCAGTCTTGCGCACCACCTCGTTGACGTGGCTCTCGCACATGCCGCACATCATGCCGTCTACTTTCAGCGTCGTCTGAACCATTGGTCAGTACCTCCTAAGGATCGTCATCCACTGGGCAGACTGCACAAGCCGCCCGTGCGTTTTTCGTCATTTTGTTAGTTTTGCCTAACTTTTTATGGGAAACAAAAGGCCGTCGGCCCCGCGCACCCCTCAGCGCCCGAGACAAAAGACCCTGTTTTTCTGTTTCCGCTTTCATCATACCACACCGGTATGGTAATTGCAAGCACCGGTTTCTCACAGTACACGGGTGTGGTATATTTCTCCCGTCTCTACGTCTTTCCAGTAGAAGACGCCGTTTTCCAGAATCATATAGCTGTGGGGACTGTTTTCCTTCGGGATGCTCAGGGAGCCGGGGTTGAGGCAGACGTTCCTCTGCCCGAACTCCGTCCACGCCGGGACGTGGGTGTGGCCGTGGAGCAGGATGTCCCCTTCGGCCAGCGGCGGCGGGTTCTTTCCATTATAGATATGCCCGTGGGTGGCATAAATGAGCTTTTCGCCCGCCGGGAGGATGCAGTAATCCGCCATCACCGGGAGATCCAGCACCATCTGGTCCACCTCGGCCTCGCAGTTGCCCCGGACGCAGCAGAGTTTGTTTTTCAGGCCGTTCAGCATCGGGATGACCTCTTTCGGCGCGTAGTCCCGGGGCAGGTCGTTCCGGGGGCCGTGGTAAAGCAGGTCGCCCAGCATCAGCAGCCGGTCAGCCCCCTCCCGCTCAAAGGCCTCCACCATCTTCTTGCAGTAATAAGCCGACCCGTGCAGGTCGGACGCGATCATCCATTTCATGGCATCTTTCCCCTTTTGTCCTGTTTTTGACTTCATTGTAAAGGCTCTCAAACAGAAAGTCAAGCATGGCTCCCAGAGGTCGGAAACGCTTTTCACCTTTTTATTTTATCCTATCCCCTTGTCAGTGCAGATGTAAAATGATAAAATTTTCCTGTCCGAAAATCTCATTTTGTTAGGAAGGAAAAAACATTATGGAACAAAACCATGACATGGATGAGATCGACCTCCTCGAGTTGGCGCGGCTTCTCTGGAGCCACGCATTGCAGATCGCTGCGGCCGGCATTGCGGCAGCTGTCATCTGCCTGCTGGTCTGTACCTTCGTATTGACGCCCCGCTATCAGGCCTCCGTCAATCTGATCGTCAATTCCCGGCAGGACGGCAATGCTTCCATTACCAGTGACAACATCAACTCGGCCCGGAATCTCATCGACACTTATGCAGTCATCATCAAGAGCAACATCGTCCTGAACGACGTCATCGAGCAGCTGGGTCTGGATATGACCTACCGTCAGCTGCTGGCCTGCGTCTCTGTGGACGGCGTGGGCTCGACCCAGATCATGTCCATCACGGCCACCAACGAGGACCCCGCCCTGGCCGGAAAGATCGTGCAGGCCATCGCCGAGACTGCCCCCGATGTCATCGTGGACAAGGTGGAGGCCGGCTCCTGCAAGGTCGTGAGCGACGTGGAGATCACGAGCAACCCCGTCTTCCCTCAGACGAAGAAGTACGTCCTGACCGCTGCTCTCGGCGGCATTGTGGCGGCCTGCGGCATTCTGGTTCTCGACCACCTGCTCCATGACTACATCGTCGATAGCGAGGACATCCAGAAAAAGCTGGAGCTTCCTGTACTCGGCCTTATCCCGGAGGTGTAATACCATGTGGAATCCGTTCAACCGAAACACCATCTCCAACTCTTCGGCAAGCAAGCGTTCGCTTCAGCTCATCACCCAGAAGGGTATGCCGTTTGCCTACGTTGAAGCTTACAAAGCTCTGCGCACCAACCTGAACTTTCTGTCCGGTTCCGGCGATGTCCACGCTTTCGTCGTCACCAGCACGGTCCCGGAAGAGGCAAAGTCCAATGTGTCGGTCAATCTGGCGCTGGCTCTGACGGAAAGCGGCAAAAAGGTCGTCCTCGTGGACTGCGACCTCCGCAAGCCTGTCCTTCACCGCTATCTGAAGGCCGGACACAATCTGAAAGGTGTCTCCAACGTCCTGTCCCGTCAAGTGGCGCTCTCCGACGCCCTCGTCGAGCTGAAGGACATCCCCAACCTGACGTTCCTGCCGGCCGGCACCACCCCTCCCAACCCTTCTGAGCTGCTCAGCCAGCCCCAGATGCAGGAGATGGTGGACACGCTGCGCGGGAGCTATGACTTCGTCATCCTCGATGCGCCTCCCATCTCGATGGTCACGGATGCCGCCGTCATCGGCCGCATCGTGGACGGTGCTCTCTTCGTCGTCCGCTCCAAGTATGCGTCCACCGACGCCGTCAAGACAGCCCTCGAGAAGCTTCAGGATGCCGGCGTAAAAGTCCTTGGCGCCGTTCTTACCCGTTATGATGCCAAAAAATCGCTCAAGCGCTCGGATTATGGGTACGGATATTACTACTATAATAGTAATTATTCCTATGGTCCCCCCGATGGCATTTCAGAGTCAGCAGCCAAAAAGAGCGGCCTGACGTCAAAAAAGCAGCATAACGGCAAAGAAAAGCATTCCGTACATACGGAGGATGAAGCATGACAGACCTTCATTGCCATATCCTTCCTAACATTGACGATGGTGCCAAAGATGTTTCGATCTCCCTTCGTCTGCTGGAAAAAGAGTATGCAGACGGTGTGCGGAACATTGCTTTTACGAGCCACTTCAACAGTGAGTGGACGACTCCCGATGCATTCCTGCAAAAGCGTGCGGCCGCCTATGAGACACTGACAGCCGCGCTTCCGACCGGACCGGAAGCCATGCAGTTCCGCTTCAAGCTGGGCTGTGAAGTCTACTTCTCCCCCAAGCTCTGTGAGCTGGATGCCAAGGCGCTCTGCATCGGCGATACCTCTTATATGCTGGTGGAGTTTCCCACTACCCACAAGCCCCATTTCATCCGGCAGACCTTCGCCCTCCTGCAGGAGCAGGGTGTTCTGCCCCTCATCGCCCACATCGAGCGATACCCCTACGTCCTCGAAGACCCCACCCTGCTCTACAACTGGGTGGCCACCGGAGCCTATGTCCAAATCAACGCGGGCGCACTGCTGGATTCTCCAAAACTGCGCCGGACGCTCTGCAAGTTCATCTCGTGGCAGCTTGTCCACGTCATCTCGACGGACACCCACTCCCTGGACAAACGCCCGCCCCGGATGGCAGAAGCTGCTGCTGTTCTGGAAAAGGAGCTGGGCAGAGAGACTGCCTCAAAGCTTTTGCAGAACGGCGACGCGCTTTTCGACGATGAGGAGCTGGATGTTTTCACTCCCCACCGGCCCAAAAAGTTCCTGAATTTCTGGATGTGACAGGCCTGTGAGTCCTCTATCCAGCTGAGCTTCCTCTCTATGCTGGTTTTTGTGAAAAGTCATACTTTTCCCTTGACAATCCACCCGTTTCGTGGTATCCTATCGCAGGCCGGTCAGAAAGGCTCTTCCCGTACTGCCCTTTCCGGCCCGCATCCCGGTGCCGTCCGGCGGCGTCCCGTAACACCGCTTTTGCGATGCACCGTATTTCTCAGCACTTCAATAAAACCCGTGTGGATTTTTACAGCATAGATGTTTGCTACTTTTCGCCACACAATGGCCCGCTTCAAGCCGCCGTTGTGTGGCTTTTCTTGTGCGGAAATTTCAGGAAAGGAAGCTTTTGACCCCATGAACGATACTTTTATGAAAACGAAGCCGGTGTTCCCGCTGCTGGTGTCGATGGCTCTGCCCAACGTCATCTCCATGCTGGTGAACTCGCTGTACAACATCGTGGACAGCCTCTTTGTGGCCCAGATCAACGAGCAGGCCATGACGGCCCTCTCCCTCGTGTTCCCCATCCAGAACTTCGTGAACGCCGTTGCCATCGGCTTCGGCGTGGGCATCAACGCCCTCGTGGCCCTTTACCGGGGCGCAGGCGACCACGACAGGGCGGACGCCGCCGCCACCCACGGCATGGCCCTCTCGGTGCTCCACGGCATCCTCTGCACGCTGGCAGCTACCGCCATCATGCCCGGCTTCCTGGCCCGGTTCACCGCCGACGGCACCATCGTCTCTATGGGCGTGACCTACTCCACCATCGTTTTCCTGTTCGCTACCGTGAACATGGCCAGCCTCGCCTTTGAGAAGCTCTTTCAGGCCGTGGGCCGGATGAAGCTCACCATGATCGCCCTCATCTCGGGCTGTGTCTGCAACATCCTGCTGGACCCCGTCCTCATCTTCGGCCTTGGCCCGGTGCCTGCCATGGGCATTGCAGGCGCGGCGCTGGCTACCGGCATCGGACAGGCCGCCACTCTCGTCATCTATCTCGTGGTCTACAGCACCACCGAGTCGCCCGTCCATCTGCGCCGGAAGGCCCTGCGGCCTGACCTCTCTCTCGAAGGCCGTCTCTACGCTATCGGTGTGCCTGCCATCCTGAATCTGGCCCTGCCCTCCCTGCTGGTCACCTTCCTCAACGGCCTGCTGGCGGCCTTCTCCGAAAGCTATGTGGTGGTGCTGGGCATCTACTATAAGCTCCAGACTTTCCTCTATCTGCCCGCCAGCGGCATCGTGCAGGGAATGCGCCCCCTCATCGGCTACAACTACGGTGCAAAAGAGTACGCCCGCGTGGCAAAGCTCTACCAGCTCACCCTCGGCATGAGCGCCGTCATCATGGCGGCAGGCACCGTCATCTGTATGGCCGCTTCCGCGCCCCTCATCGGCCTGTTCTCCTCCACCCCCGAGACCATCGCCATCGGCCAGACCGCTCTGCGCATCATCTGCCTCGGCTTTGTGGTGTCGGCGGTGTCCACCACCTCTTCCGGCGCGCTGGAAGGTCTGGGCAAGGGTGCGGCCTCGCTGGTCATCTCCCTCTGCCGGTATGTCATCTTCATCATGCCGCTGGCGTGGCTGCTCTGCCGCCAGCTCGGCCCCACCGGCGTCTGGCACGCCTTCTGGGTCACGGAAGTGCTGTCGGCTGTCATCGCCTTTGCGGTGTATCGGAAGAGCGCAATTAAGAAGTAAGAGAAAGCCCGATGCATCGCATCGGGCTTTCTCTGTTATCTATCTTCCGGTACCAGCGCACACACCAGCCGCACCATCCACGGCAAAAAAGGCAGCCAGAGCAGGGCGCAGCAGACGTTGAAGGCGGTGTGGGCGTTAGCGATTTGCCGGGAAATGACTTCCAGCTCCGGGCCTTTGGGGGAGATAAGCTCCACCAGCCGGACGAACCAGGGCAGCAGCACCGCCGCCAGCAGACTCCCGCTGAGGTTGAAGCAGCTGTGGGCCAGTGCGGCGCGGGCGGCGTCCTTCCCCTGCCCGATGCAGGCCAGCAGGGCCGTGACCGTCGTGCCGATGTTGTCGCCCAGAAGGACCGGCACCGCCCCGGCAAGGCCCAGCACGCTGTGGATGCCGTCCGGCCCGGCCTGCCGGGCCACGTTCTGCAGCAGCGCGATGGTGGCCGAACTGCTCTGCACCACCATGGTCATGGAGAGGCCCAGCAGGATGCCCAGAAGCGGCGACTCCTTTACCCGGGTCATCCAGTCGAGAAAGACCGCCTGCCCGGCCAGCGGCTGCAAAGCCCGGCCCAAAATGTCGATGCCCTCGAAGAGCAACCCGAAGGAGAACACCGCCTCGCCCACGGCCTGCCAGCGGGGCCTGCGGGCCGCGAAGTCGAGGAGGAAACCCAGAAACAGCACCGGGTACACCAGCGTCTGGACATCGAAGGCGATGAGCTGAGCCGTCATGGTGGTGCCGATGTTGATGCCGTAGATGACGGCCACCGCCCGGGGCAGTTCCAGCAGCCCGGCGCTGACGAAGCCGATGACCATTACTGTGGCTGCCGAGCTGCTTTGGAGCACTGCCGTCACGGCCAGCCCGGTGAGGACGCCCAGCAGCGGCGTGGCCGTCAGCCGGGCCAGCAGCCGCTTCATGGCGTCGCCCGCCGCCCGCTGCAAGGCACTGCTCATCCTGTCCATCCCGTAGAGGAACATCGCCAACCCGCCGAACAGCGCAAAGAGCATCTCCATCCCCTGCTCCATCCGCACACCCCCTTGTCCGTCAGTGTATGAGGGGGCTGTCCCGGAAATGCAAAAAGAGGACATCCCAAAAAGTTGAGATGTCCTCCGAGACCCGCGCGTTATCTGATAAAGTTCCAAAATAGCATCGGCACAACGTCCAAAATCAAACTTTATCAAGGTGATAAACTTCGGGTGAGCTGATAAAGTTCGAACTTTATCAATAGGGGAAACTTTATCAAGTTGATAAAGTTCATTTTACAACGCAAGTATGTCCTTAATTTGAAACTTTATCATATAATCTACCTCAGTAGAGCGTGTTACTTCATCAGCCCCATCGTCCATGCCCGGACCAGCAGGCCCAGCAGGACGACGGCCAGCAGCACCACGGTGAGAGCACGGCTCTGGGTGCGCTGACGCTTCTTGCGGCGGGCCGTGGTTTGCATATTCTGGCGGCTGCGGCTGTTCCGGCCAGAGGTATTCCGGCTGCGGCCTGATGTCCCCCGGCCCGAAGCGGCACGATTCCCGCCGCTCTGGCGCTTGCGGGATGTGCTGCCGCTTTTCTGGGACTTCTGACGGCGGGGCGCTTCGTCCTCAGCCTTCTTCTGAGGCTCGATGGTCTCCGACGCGCCGCAGCGGGACAGAAAGTCCTCCGCCATCCGATAATACTTCTCGAGGTCGCCGGTGGTCAGGGCCGTTCCCTCATAGCCCGCTTCCAGCTCCTCCACGGCCTCGTTGAACCGGATCGCCGCCTGTGCGGCTGCGGTCCTGTCGGAGGCGTGGGCGGCCTCGTTGCGGGCCATCCGCACCGCGTTGCAGGCGCGGCGGGCCACTGCCGGGTGGGGCGTATTGCCCAGCAGGTCCAGAGGCCGGGCGGCGTCCTTTTCCGGGTCCAGCAGGATGCGCATACAGAGGGTGGTATCCAGCTGCTGCCAGCCGGTGCGGCCATTCAGCTCCGGCAGGCGCTCGTAGTAGTCGGGGCTCTCCTTCTGGCGCTGGGCCAGATGCTTCAGCAGGGCGTCCACGCTGTGAGCGCCGGGCTTTTCCTCCCAGTGCCAGCGCAGCAGCTTCCGGCTGATGTCGTCGCAGGCCGCTTTTATCTCGAACGCGGCCTGCAAAGCTTCGTCAGGCATAATCATCTCTCCTTGTTAAACCTCTCCGTCACGCCTACGGCGTGCCACTGCCCGGGTTGCGGCACCCAGTATCCGCAGCGCTTCGCTTGCGCCTTACTGGCCGCTGCCCCAACAGCGACTCCCTGTTTCCGCCACTGGCGGCGGTCGTCGTTGTTGCCCCTAGTAGGGGAGCCTCTGGCGAAAAGATAAAGCTTTTCCGCCATGCCAAGGCCTCCCCTCGATAGGGGAGGTGGCAGCGCGACAGCGCTGACGGAGAGGTTATTCCTTAAATTAAAAGCGGAGGAAGCCTCTGCCTCCTCCGCCGTACATCCTATTTTACATCATGAACTGAGAATACACGAAGCCGCACAGGGCGATGCCCGCACACACGATGGCGGTGATGGGCGGCACCCAGCGGATGAGCGTCTCAGCGATGCTGTCACGGGGGTCTTCCTCTTCGCAGTCGTCCTCCTCGTCCAGCGGCTTTGCCTGCAGGCGGGACGGCGCGGCGGCGGGAGTCGAGGGTACCACACGGGTGCCGTACTTCTCCACCTCTTCGTCCGGCGCAAAGGACTTGGCCGGGCGCACCGGCTCCGGCTGACGGGGCAGAACGCGGGTCGCCTCCTGCTCCGGGGCGCGGGACACCACGCGGGTCGCGTCCATCTCAGCGGCAGGCGCATAGTCGGACACAGGCTCCGCCGCCCGGGGCGGGATGATACGGGTGGCTTCCTCCTGCGCTGCACCCACGATGCGGGTAGGCTCCTCAGCAGGCGCGGCGGGGCGTACCGGCTGGGCCGCAGGCTGCGGCTCGGGCTGGCGCACCGGGGCTTCCGGCTGCAGCAGGGTGTTCAGCGCGTTCTGCAAAAGGATGCGGTCGCTGCCGCACTCGGAGCAGTAGACGGTGTCCTCTTCCTTCGGGTGGAAGGCACCGCAGGCGCAGTACCAGCCGTTCTCGAAGACCTGGGGCATGAACTTCATGCCGGTGCGGTTCATCCGGGCTTCGAGGGCCTTCTGCATCTCGACGCTCAGGCGGCGGGGGGCCGGCAGGCGCACCCGCTTGATGCTCTCGAGGTGGACGACCTTCCTGCCGCTGTAGACATTGCGCAGGGTAACGTCCACGCTGGTGATGGCCTTCTGGGTGACGAAGACGGCATCGTCCATGCCGAAGCTCTCGCCGGGCTTTGCGGTAAGGTCACGGTACTCGAACTCGTCCTCACAGAGGATGACGCCGTCCACGCCCTTGCACTTGAAGTGGATCTCCAGCGCCGTCAGGGTCACGCGGGAAATGTTCTTAAAGGTCAGACAGACCGCGTGTTCGCCGCTGACTTCGCCCTTGAGCAGCTCCACGCAGACGAACTGCACCGGGCTGCCCGGGGTGTAATAGTTGGCCCGTGTCCGCGCGACCGGTTCAAAATTTTCCTCCACAACACTCTCCCCTTTCTCTTGGTTTACTGGTTGGCTTCGCCTTCATCCGGCGTTTCGGGGGCCGGGGCTTCCTGCGGGGCGGCATCCACTGCCTCAGCAGGTTCGGCAGGCTCCGCAGCCTCTGCGGTCTCGGCCTGTTCCACAGGCTGGACAGCGGGCTGATCCTCGGCGGGCTTTGCATCGGGGTCCTCACGCGGGGTCAGGGTCTCGCCTGCCATCACGGCGTTGAACTCCTTCTCGTTCAGCTTCTCGCGCTCCATCAGGGCCTGTGCCAGCGCATGGAGCTGGTCGATATGCTCCGTCAGGGTGCGGCGGCAGGTCTCGTAGGCCTCGTCGATGATGTCCCGCATCTCGCTGTCGATCTCAGCAGCGGTGGTCTCGCTGTAGCCCTTGCCCTGACCGAGGTCGCGGCCCAGGAAGGTCTCCTCCTGAGAGGTGCCGTAGACCACAGGGCCAAGGCGCTCGGAGAAGCCGTACTTGGTGATCATCTGGCGGGCGATGTTCGTCGCCTGCTGCAGGTCGTTGGACGCACCGGTGGAGATGTCGTCCAGGATAAGCTGCTCGGCTACGCGGCCGCCCAGACTGGACACGATGTCCTCGAACATCTCGCCCTTGGTGACGTAGCTGCGGTCTTTCTCGGGCAGATACATGGTGTAGCCGCCGGCCTGACCGCGGGGGATGATGGTGATCTCATGCACACGGGGGTGGTGCTTGCAGTAGAAGCCCGCCACGGCATGGCCTGCCTCGTGGTAGGCGGTAAGTTTCTTTTCTTCCGGGGTGACCACACGGCTCTTCTTTTCCGGGCCGGCCATCACCTTCATGGAAGCCTCTTCGATGTCCTCCATGGTAATGGCCTTGCGGCTGCGGCGGGCTGCCAGCAGGGCAGCCTCGTTGACCAGGTTCTCCAGGTCGGCACCGGCAAAACCGGCGGTGCGCTGGGCGATGACCTTCAGCGACACATCCGGAGCCAGCGGCTTATTCTTGGTGTGCACCTTCAGGATCTCTTCGCGGCCCTTGACGTCCGGCAGGCCCACAAAGACCTGACGGTCAAAACGGCCGGGACGCAGCAGCGCCTTGTCCAGAATGTCGGCACGGTTGGTGGCAGCCATCACGATGATGCCGTCGTTGGCCTCAAAGCCGTCCATCTCCACCAGCAGCTGGTTCAAAGTCTGCTCGCGCTCGTCGTGGCCGCCGCCCAGACCGGCACCGCGCTGACGGCCCACTGCGTCGATCTCATCAATGAAAATGATGCATGGCATCGTCTTTTTCGCCTTGTCGAACAGGTCACGCACGCGGGATGCGCCTACACCCACATACATCTCCACAAAGTCGGAACCGGAGATGGAGTAGAACGGCACCCCTGCCTCACCGGCACAGGCACGGGCCAGCAGGGTCTTGCCGGTACCCGGAGGGCCCACCAGCAGAACGCCGTGGGGGATGCGGGCACCCAGCGTATTGAACTTGTCCGGGCTCTTGAGGAACTCCACCACTTCCTTGAGTTCCTCTTTTTCTTCGTCCTCACCGGCAACGTCGGCAAAGGTAGCGGTCTTTTTGTTCTCGCGCTCATCCTTCACGCGGGCCTTGCCCACGTTCATGATGCCGCCGCCGGCACCGCCGCCGCGCATCATGGAGAACAGCAGGAAACCGGTGCAGCCCAGCATGGCCAGATAGAACAGGATCTCCATCCAGGGGATGCTCTCCTTGAGCGGGGTATAATCATACTCCATCGGGGCATCGGGGTTTGCTTCGTCGTAGGCTGCAATGTAGCTGTCCACATTCTTGACGAACATGGAGGCATAGGGCAGCTTGTAGCGCACGGTCACGGTGCCGTCGCTGTTCTTCTCGGCCCCGGTGGAGCCGGAGGAGGAAGAGGACAGCATCCCGGACAGCAGCCCGCCGGTGGACTGCACCGTGCTCACGGACGACGGGTCGGGCAGGGCCAGCTTGCCCTCCTTGAGGGTCATGGTGAGCACACCGGTGTTCAGGTCCAGCGTGAACTTGGTGACCTGCAGGTTTTCAAAATACTGCACCGCCGTGGAGTAAACCATGGAGGACGAGCCGCCGCTGCTGCTGCCGCCGCCCAGCACGCTCCATACCATGAGCACGGCAGCCAGTGCCAGTGCCAGGATCAGCGGGTTGAAACGAGGTTTCTTCGGTTGCAAAAAAATCAACTCCAGTTCAGGGTGAATTTGATCCGGGACTTACTTCGTGTAGATCTCGGGCTTGAGCACGCCCACATAGGGCAGGTTGCGGTACTTTTCGTCGTAGTCCAGGCCATAGCCCACCACGAACTCGTCCGGCACCTGGAAGCCCTCGTAATCGGGCTGAATGTCGGCCTTGCGGCGGCTGGGCTTGTCGAGGATGGTGCAGATCTTGACCGAGTTGGGGTTGCGCATCTTGAGCATGGGCACCAGCTTGGACAGGGTGACACCGGTGTCGAGGATGTCCTCCACGATCAGCACATCCTTGCCGGACAGATCACCGTCCAGATCCTTGATGATCTTGACCAGACCGCTGGTCACGGTGTTGCTGCCGCCGTAGCTGGACACCACCATGAAGTCGATGTTGCAGGGGATGGTCACTGCCCGCATCAGGTCGGCCATAAAGACCACCGATCCCTTCAGGATGGACACCAGCACGAGGTTTTTGCCCTCGTAGTCCTTGCTGATGCGTGCACCCAGCTCCGCAACCTTGGCTTTCAGCTGTTCTTCCGAGACCAGAACGGTCTTGATGTCATCATTCATGCTCATGATGTTTCTCCTTTTTATCCCTTCAAGTTTCCTGTTCCATCTGCAGGATCTGCGTCGTGGTCTCATCCGGTGCAAGGCCCTCGGCAAAGCCGCTGCCGCACACCCAAAGCACCTCGCTGCCTGCTGCCAGCAGCGGCAGCGTGTCCCGCTGCTGTGCCGGGATGTCCGCTTCGTTCATCCATTTGCGCAGGCGGTTGTGCACCGCTCGCCCGGCGGGGCGGTAAACATCCCCCGGCTGGCGGGTGCGCAGAACAAGACCAGCATACAACGTAGTTATTCTAGCATAATCCGCCTGATTTTTTAAGTCTTTTTTATGAACGACTTGTATTTTTTCTTCAAAATCCGCCGGGAACACCCGTGCAGTCAGGGTTTTGCCCCCCGGCAGAGGCATCCGGGCCGGTTTTCCGGCCTGCAGGGCTGCGGTAAATGCGGCCGCCGCATCGGCGTCCCAGCCTGCGGATTCGGCCTGTGTTTCCTGCCGGAGCACCCCATCTGCCGCGCAGAAGCGGACCTTCCCGGTCAGCTGCACGGCTCCGCTGCCCTGCTGCACCAGCTGCGCCAACAGCCGGATATATTTTTCTTCCGGGTCCCGCACCGGGGCCGCCAGACGGTGCAGGGCCGTTTCCAGAATGGGCGCATCCGCTGCCGCCAGCGGCTCCAGCCGCCAGCACACGGGGTCCGTGTCCGACAGGCGGGCATCCATCAGCAGCGCTTCGGCCTTTTGGGCAAAGTAGGCGTCGGCCTGCGCCGCCTTCTCGCAGAAGCGGGCCAGATTTTCCGTCGCCGCCTCGTTCGTGCTCTGCAAAGCAGGCAGTGCCGCCCGGCGCAGTCGGTTGCGGGCGTAGGCGTCCGTCTCGTTCGTCTCATCGGTGACCCATGTCTGCCCGGCCGCCCGGCAGACCGCCTCGGTGTCGGCCCGGTTCAGGCAGAGCAGCGGCCGCAGATAACACCCGCGCCGGGGCCGGATGCCTGCCGCGCCGTGCAGCCCGGTGCCCCGGGCCAGCCGCAGCAGCAGCGTTTCGGCCTGGTCATTTGCAGTATGGGCCGTTGCCACGGCATCTATCCCCTCTTCGCACAGGCGTTCAAAGCAGGCATAGCGCAGGCGGCGGGCCCAGTCCTCCCCGGCGTGGGGCGGCGGCGCATCCACCGTGTCGGCCAGTTCTGCCGCGTGGAACACCCGCAGCGGCACCCCCAGTGCCCCGCAGGCCTGCCGCACAAAGGCTTCGTCCCGGTCGGCGGCGGCGCCGCGCAGGCCGTGGTTCACATGGCAGGCTGAGAGGGTGTAGCCGAACTCCGGCTGCAGCGCCCGCAACAGGAGCAGCAGCGCCATGCTGTCGGCCCCGCCGGAAACCGCCGCCGCCAGCCGCAGCGGCTGCCCCGGACACAAAAGCCGGTTCTGCAGGCAGAAATCCCGCACCGCAGCCCGGCAGTCTTTCTCGTTTTTCATCGGTTCAGCGCTTGAAATCCACATCCATGAAGCGGGTGTGGGCACCGTCCCAGCCCAGCGGCACGGTACTGGTCTCACCATGGCGGTTCTTGGCCACGATGCACTCGGCCGTGTCGGCATCCACCTCGGCACCGTCCGGGTTCTGGCTGGCGTAATAGGAATCGCGGTACAGGAACAGGACGCAGTCGGCGTCCTGCTCGATGGAACCGGAATCACGCAGGTCGGACAGCTGGGGCCGGTGGCTGGAGTTGTTGCCCTGCTTTTCCACCGCACGGGACAGCTGGCTCAGGGCAATGATGGGCACATTCATTTCCTTGGCCATGATCTTCAGGTTCCGGGTGATAGAACTGATTTCCTGCACGCGGTTCTCGGTGCGCTGGCCTGTGGTCATCAGCTGCAGATAGTCGATGACGATCAGACCTACGTTGGGGCGGGTGGGGTCCTGGTTCACCCGGCGGATCTTGGCCTTCATCTCGGTGATGGTGATGCCGGAGGTATCGTCCATATAGATCGGTGCATCGTGGAGTTTTTCAGTGGCCAGCGCCAGATACTCCCAGTCCTCGGCGCGCAGGGCACCGGTGCGGAAAGCCTGGCTGTCGATGCCGGCCTCGGCGGACAGGATGCGGTTGGTGAGCTGCTCCTTGGTCATTTCCAGGCTGAAGATGGCCACCGGCACCTTCTGCTGCATGGCCACGCGGGTGGCGATGTTCAGCGCAAAACTGGTCTTGCCCATGCCGGGGCGGGCGGCCAGGATGATCAGGTCACCGCGGCCAAGGCCGGTGAGCACCGTGTCCAGCAGGCGGAACCCGGTGGGGATGCCCTTGTACTTGTCGGCATCCGGGCCGCTGATCTTCTGCAGGTTGGTCAGGGTCTCCACCATGCTGGAGGAAAGCGGGGTCAGGGCGCTGGAATCCCGGCCGGAGCGGATCTCGTAGATGCGCTGCTCGGCATTTTCCAGCAGCAGGTCGGCGTCCGGCTCGTCCCCGGCGTCCTGCAGGATATCCTTAGCCACGTCCATCAGCTGGCGCACCAGATACTTTTCCTGCACGATTTGGGCGTAGGCCTTCACGTTGGAGATACTGGGCACCGTCTCGGCCAGACCGGTCAGGTACACCTTGGCTTCGTCCGCACTGGGGAACACCCCGTCCGAGATGACCGCATCCAGCAGGGTCACAAAGTCGATGGTCTGGTCGTTGGTGAACAGCCGCAGCATCTCGCTCCAGATCTGCGCGTTCTGCCGGGTATAGAACATTTCCGGCTTGATGATCTCCACCAGGTCGGTCAGGGTGTCGGGCTTGAGCAGCACCGCGCCCAGCACGCTCTGCTCCGCCTGCATGTTGAACGGCTGGTTGATGCCCACGCTCTCCAGATTCAGTTCGTTGTTATAATGTCGTTCGTTCGGCATGGTCGTTCATCCTTCTGTCAATTCCCGTAAAGCCAAAAAGCGCCCCCTGCTGTGAGGGGGCGCAGATTGGCAGAAAAATCAGGCCTGTTCCACTTCCACCTGGATCTTGAAGGAAGCCACAACGCCCACATGCAGGCGCACCTTGCCGTTGAACACACCGGCATCCTTGATGTCGCGGGTCTCCATCTCGATCTTCTTCTTGTCGATGGGAGCACCGGCCAGCTGTGCCAGAGCCTCGGCCACTTCCTTGCCGGTGACCTTGCCGTGCAGACGGCCGGAGGCACCGCCCTTGGCCTTGATGGTCACGGTCTTGCCTTCGATCTTGGCGGCCAGTGCCTTGGCAGCGGCCACATTCTCAGCTTCATGGAAATCGGCTGCGGCTTCCTTGCCGCGGGCCACGTTCACAGCGCTGGCATCGGCCACAGCCGCCAGCTTGCGCGGGAACAGGTAGTTGCGGGCGTAGCCGTCGGACACCTCATGGATCTCGTCCTTTTTGCCAATGCCCTTGATATCCTGCTTGAGAATCACTTTCATGTTTATCCCTCACTTTTCACCGGAACCCCGGTGCCGTTCTTGTGTTTATAGTATAGCGCATTTGTCGGCTTTGAGCAAGAGGGGCAGCCAACCATTTAAAATGGTCTCCGCTTCGCTCTGACCATATTCATCGGAAGTTTATGATTTATTTCGTGTTTGTCGCAGCCTGCGGGCTGCTCCAAACACCCTTTCACGCAAGGAGCTGCTGCCGTTGATAACTTCTCCCTGCAAAAAGTTGTGCAGAATGTTTTCTCTCCGGCCCCTCTTGTGAAAAATGCACTTCCGGAACGCCCGCAGGCGTTCCGGAAGTGCAAAAATCCAATTTATTTCCGCTATTTCTGGCCAGAGCACACGCGGCGGCCATTCTAAACGGTCAGGCTTTTACGCCAGTTCCTTCTGCACCACATCGAGTGCCGCCTCGATGACCTTATCCATGTCGTAGTACTTGTATTCGCCCAGACGGCCGCCGAAGATCACACCCGGCTCGGCGTCGGCCAGCTGCTTGTATTCGGCGTACAGAGCACCGTTCTTGGCGTCGTTGACCGGGTAGTACGGCTCGTCGCCCTTGTTCCACTCGGCGCTGTATTCACGGCTGATGACCGTTTTGGGCTGGGTGCCGAACTCGAAGTGCTTGTGCTCGATGATGCGGGTGTAGGGGGTCTCGGCATCGGTGTAGTTCACCACGGCGTTGCCCTGATAGTTGTCGGTGTCCAGCACCTCGGTCTCAAAGCGGACGCTGCGGTACTGCAAAGCAC
>OLPS01001301.1_pt1 | contig 26990 bp, 30 predicted proteins | sample 1673071 | NCBI WGS metagenome assembly OLPS01 (sample SAMEA3136752, study PRJEB25190) | human gut metagenome | reverse complement strand
GGCATTAGCCGATACACCCCCGCCCTTCATTGTTCTTCGCAGGTAAAATTCGCCTAATTCGAGCGATCGCTCAACGTGATTCGTGCCTTGAAACCGGCTCCATATTCTCCCGCCCGTGCCTGGTCATCCAACTTGAAGCCGATGTTATACAGCTTCCCCGACTTCGTCTTCCGAACCAGGCCATGCTCCAACATGAATGCGACAACGCGGCGATGTGCTTCGACGTCGTTCAAGTTCAGGTAGAAGCAGGCGACGCCTCTGCCGTTCTCGATAACGGACTCGAATGAGCTGTGCTTGCATTCCGCGACGACCATTCCGAGGGCCGCCTTGCGGCAGACTTCCTCCGCGAACTCGATATCGTTGAAGTAGAACATCCATTTCCCGCACCTGCTCTCGTCTAGCGCAGGTGCCAGCTCGGTGTCGATGTAGAACGAACACCATGGGTTGTCCACCCTGACGATTCGGCCGTCTTCGCTCAGCATCGTCTTCTCTTCCATCCATGCCTCATATGGTTTGAGGGTGCTTTCGTAGTACGCGATTGTTCTCGGAGAGCACCCCTCGACTTCCTTGTCGGTAAGGAAGAGACCGAGTAGACTCGAGTTGCTGGGCACGCTGCTTTCGGCATGGCTACACATAGTGCTTTCGAGCACTGCTTTTAAGATTGCTTTATCTGCAGATAGTCTAGAACCGGCTACATCTGTGTTAGAACCATATTGATCATCGCTTCCACCGGGGGCTCCTTTCCCCTTGGTTCGATGGAAACAATTCTGAAGTGCAGGCCTATGTTCCGGTAAATGATTATTTAGCTGAACTCGGAGAAGCCCTTTTTGCTCAAACAATTGAAGAGAACAAGCGAGAAAATCATTACCGTTCAGTCGAGTCATTCTGCGAAGTCAAGGGCGGTTAGAGGCTCCCTAAAGGTTCAGAGCTAATTGCAGAGGCAAACTCTCATCCATATATTCGAGTCCGCGACTTAAACAACGCTTCTGTTCTCTTACTCACTTCGGAAATGCTATATATCGACGATGAAACACGATCTAATATTTCGCGCTACGTTGTCAACACTGGCGATCTAATTGTTTCCGTTGTCGGAACGATTGGCCTTACGGCGTATATCGGAAAAACGCTCGATGAGGCAAACCTCACAGAGAATTGCAACAAACTTACTTCGTTTAAAGGCGACTTTGCGGCGTGGTCGTATTTCTTTCTTCGTAGCTCAATGGGCATGGAAGCTATTAGGCTTGGAACTGTTGGTGCCGTTCAGACCAAGCTTGCATTAAAAAAAATTAAGTCGATGAACGTCCCGTTTGCTCCAGCTTGTGCAATAGAAAGAACGACTTCGACGCTCAATGGTATTCTTGAGCTCATATAGGCTAATATACTCAAGTCGTAGGCTCTTGGCGAACTGCGTGACGCATTGCTTCCCAAACTCATGTAGGGCGAAATCGACGTCTCTCAGTTTGGCGCTGTTCGGATGGATTAGGTATAGAGCGCTATGGCAGGGGGGGGCGAAGATGATGATTGTTGTAAATGAATCGGCTGCTGCTTCATATCTATACCTAATGGGATTAACCATAGACGAAGAGCTGCCGCTTACGCAACACCTCTCTCTATTGCCGGCCACGTGCAAGGCCTCGCCGGACGACATGATAAATTCTGTGATGAAATATGGCAGCGGAGATGAGACCGATTTAGGTGTCTTGATTGCCGTCCTTAGGAAAACTACAGCTCAGTTGCGCGTTGTTGGAGAGGGCAAAGAGCTTGCAGTTCGAGTTTGGAATGCCCAATCTGCAATAGTTCTATTGTCCGCGCTTTTGAATTGCGAATTGTATTGGCATGTTCAGAGCGATTCGCGGACAGAAGATTTTTCGCCATGCTCGGCAATCAATGTTGTTCTTTCTACAAGGTTGTTCATTCCAAGAAAATTGAAAGTGATCAACGATTCAGAGAAGCAGTGGATAAGACAGCATTATCGGGACGCATGGGAACTGTTTGATAAAAACACGCGATTTGAGACCGCGGTGAATTCCTTGTGGAGCTACAAGCAATCGCTTCGACCTTCAGTTCAAATGGCGATTATATGGGCTGGGATTGAGTCATTGTTTGGAGTCCGGAGCGAACTTGTTTTTCGTGTCAGTACTCTCGCAGCTTTGTTTCTTGGAGGAGGCAAGCAAAAACAGCAAGAAATAAAGAAACTATATAGAGCAAGGTCAGAAGCCGTTCATGAAGGAAAACAACCTTCTGAGTCTTGTGTTTCCGATTCTGCAAAATTATTGCAAGCGCTAATCTTGGAATGCGTCGAACGGGGCTGTTTACCAAATGAGGACGGTTTGCTTTTCGGATTCGAAGAAGGATCGGCTAAATAATCATTTATCGCCCTACGAGTATTTGCAGATGAGACACCGATGCGTTTCAGTTGCATTGCATAGACAAGATAACGAAAAAGCAGCAAATCAAGAATGGCGATTCGCAAACATGGTTTATCCGGAGTTTTCACCAACCGCATCTTTGCGCGCCGCCTCAAATGAAACCCATAATGGAGTTTGGGCCATTCCAGAGTCACTTGCGCAAAGGTATTGCGAGTTTTTGGATCCAGTGATTTTGAGACGTAGCGTCGCCACTCAGACCGCGAACGCTTCATCGATCTGCAACTTCGGCAAAGCAAAAGGCCGAACATATGACCATGTTTTGATTTATCCAGTTGCCGATATGGCCTCTTGGTTGCAAGATGCCTCGACGGATCTGAAGCCGCAAACACGCTCCAAGCTCTATGTTGCAATTACTAGGGCGAGGTTCAGCGCTGGCTTCGTGGTTGCTGACAATAAAATAAATGAGCTTCCAGACACGCTAAGCGTCTGGAAGCCATAAATCAATCACGTGTTTGTTTGTCAGCAAAAGCGGATCCCTACGTGAACCTAAAGACGGCCTTGATCAGCCATCCGTTGAACCTGGAGATGCACTTACCAGTCAACTTCATCCATATCACCCCAATCCTCTGAAACAACTCTCATGTCACCCTTCTCTGGCTGCGTCTCGGTTGCGCCCAGCGCCTATTTGGCTACTTCCGCTTGTATCCTGAGTAATAACCTCCGCTGCTGCAACCAAGGTGGCGAATTGCTGCCTTTGCCATATGGATCTGTATGTAAGTGCTTCGAGGTGATGATGCCGATCTCACTTCAATTCATGGACGCATCGAAATAATAGGGCGGAGTCGCTCTCTCGATCCCGCCTCGCAAACCCGAATAGTTCTGACTTTCCCGTTATCCGGAACATCTGGGGAAGTTCGCGTCCCAGTCCGGAAAACCCAATGCCTGAAACGACGATGCCAAGGGGTTACTCGGTCAGCTTCTTGCATCCGTGCCAGGTCAAGGGAAGGGGCAGCCTGTAGAACGAGGTTGGCTCCATAGGGATCTCCTCGAGCCTTCCGTTGCCCCGCCGAACCCATGAAGTTCCGCTTGCGTCGGTGAAAGCCGTTTCGGGTGCCGTGCGTACTCCCATTCCGTGCCCTTCCGTCGGGAGCCATATGCACCATGCTCCAGGAGGAAGCGTGCCGACGCAGACGCGGTTGGGATAAGCGGGGCGGTTATCCTCACCTTTGAAAGAGGGGCCGGCCCCGCTAATCCCGACGCAGGTGACGATTACGTCGTAGACGGGGGACTCGCTTTCGTTTCGAAGCACGACGAATTGCCAGACGAACCGATTGTCCTCGGGCTGATCAGTTCGGTTTCGATCCCCTTCGTACCATGCCGATATGCGGGATGGCTGATGCCGCTTGATGTCGTCCTCCCTGTTCTTTTTGCTCTGGTTACTTTGCCAGAGTGCGGCAATCAAGGCTCCCAAGGTAACGAGTCCGATGAATGCTTGGACAATCAGATTGGCGATGTCTATATCGATATCAAAAGGCACTGGATGGTCACCAGCTTAGCGTCGTGGGGCGATAAATCTAACTCCGAATAATATAGGATGATCGATGGTTGCCCTTTCGTAAGACTCAAAGACCTAAAGAGCCAAAATACGTTACTCGTCGGTTCTGGCGTGGAATCTTTGGAGAGATGCATGGCGGCCCAAACGAGACCCGCTATCGCTATGACATAGAGGATGTGAATGCCAGCTTGAAGATGCGAAATTCGAGATGCGAACCGTGAACACTGCTCATTTTCAGTCAACCCGACCCCTGCGACTCCAGTCGAGGCAATCGGCAGCCTATAAGAGAATCATGGCTCTCCTCTATAAGGGGAAGGGGCTCGATTTAATGCGTGGCGTCTCTATCGATATCGTGAACAGCATGGAAACCGCCCCAGATATCCAGCTTCCCGCAAAAGCCACTGCGAAAAAACGGGATACGAAAGGCATAAGTGGAGCTCGGTCATCAACAAGATGCCTCTGCTGCCTGAATCGGACAGAGAAATTGGAGGCTTGACCCCCCAGCGTCTGCTCAGCGGAATACGTTAAGAAAGTTGTCATCGAACAGGGTGAACTCCGTCATCGAATCGAATCTCATTGACTGGAATGCGTTCATTAATGATGACTTTGATGCCTATTTCAAAGCTTGTGCCATGGCTTTGCTGGACGCTATTGAGTTCGCAATGGGCAAGTCCATCTCCGATAGGGGCACCGAGGAAACGGTAAAGAGATTTGGCTGCTCATTGGAATAAGATGATTCTTAGCTCTGTTATTGGTTGTAGAAAGAAGGCTTAATGTCTGATTTTGAAATTTTGCTGCAGTTGTGCGAAACAGCAGACGAACTTTCAAAGAAATACATCAGCTCTAGTTCGCCTGATTTTAAAGCGTGGAAGACAAAGGCGGACAGGCTTTTAATTAGGCGATTTGGAGAAGACAGCTACGAATTTAATAGCTTTAACAAAATCCGCTACTCGTTGTCTATTTTCGCCTCCAGCACGCCCGAATCGGCTTTCGTTGATGCCTGTGCGGACGGCCTGCGCAAAGCAAAAGCTGTGCTGGAGACATACCTTGATGAGTTTTCAGCCGAAGGGGAAACCGGATCGACTGCAAATGTCGGAGATTATTCGAAGGTATTTATCGTTCATGGCCACAACGGAGAGCTTAGAGAAAGGGTCGCGAGAATCATCGAAAGGCAGGGCCTGACGGCGGTAATCCTGAACGAGCAGTCAAATCAGGGCAAGACAATCATCGAAAAGCTGGAAATTGAAGGCGATGCAGCAGGAGCGGTATGCCTTTTTACGGCGGACGACGAAGGAAGGGCCCAGGCAGAACAGTCGGCAAAGCCCAGGGCTAGACAGAATGTTGTATTTGAAGCCGGATACTTTATTGGTCGGCTTGGTAGAGAAAACGTTGCAATTCTCGTTGACAAAGGTATAGAGATTCCCTCCGATCTACAGGGTGTCGTATATACCGGATCAGACAATTGGGAGTTCGGCCTCTTGAAAGAACTCAAGTCCATGGGATATTCCATCGACTTTAATAAGATAGTTTTCTAACGGATACGGCAGCAGACGACGAGATGTGTTTTGTGGGAGCTGGCTTCGGAACAAAGAACAGACGAAGTTGCCAGGAGCTGGGAATGACGCAGCTCAACCTGACAGAGAAAATGCGGCTTTCTGAGGCCGCCGTGCGCAGCTACGAACTGGGGAGGTAGTGGCCTTGGATAACCTCAACCTATCTCTTGCCACCGATACACCAATCAAGGCGAGGGAGCAAGATCTTATCGGAAGGATCCCTTTCACTGAGAGACTGGCTGATATTCTGAAATCCGCAGCTGGCCCCGAGTCGCTCGTCATTGGTTTGTATGGACCTTGGGGATCAGGCAAGACTTCGGTTATAAACCTCGTTGAAAATGCGCTCTCCCGAAAAGACGATGACGGCAAGGCGGACGTCTCTGTCGTCCGTTTTGAACCCTGGAATTACCTAACGGCCGAGCAGCTGCTCGCCCAGTTCCTTAAGGAAGTCGGGAGTGCGCTTGATAAAGATGTACAAGGGCGGCGCAAGCTATTCGGCAAGCTGCGCGCTAAGCGCCCTGAGGTCCTCAATGCCTTCGCGGCATATTCTGAAGCCTTGTTGATGACCGCCGGCGCCGCTGTCAGTTTGGCGGGCATGCCGCTTGCGGGCGTTGCTGTGCCCGCCTTCGGCAATCGTTTGACGAGCAGGTTGAGGAAATCCGCAGATAGGGCGGGAAGCGTCTCCTCAAAGAAACAGAGACTTGAGGAGGAGCTCCTTAAGTTCGATGGGCGGGTCGTAGTGATCATCGACGACATCGATCGGCTGCCGAATGATCAGGTGCGTATGGTGTTTCAGCTCGTCGCCTCTCTGGCGAAGCTTCCCAAGATCAACTACCTTCTTTCATTCGATGAGGAGGTGGTTACGCGGGCTTTGAGTGAGGTCCAGAAGTGCGATGGCGCCGAATACCTAGAGAAAGTGGTCCAGGTCCCTGTGCGCCTGCCATCCATTTCATCGGGCGATTTGGAGCGGATACTTCTCAAGGACATCAACGCGATTTTCAACGCGTTTGCCTACAGGCGGGAGGACCTCGATGACAAGAGGTGGAACGGCGTCCGCCTGACGTTTCTGAACAATCGATTCTTCACCATAAGGGAGGTTCGGCGGTTCACGAACGCGTTAAAGGCGAAGTTGAGCATACTGCCGCGATTCTGCTGCTTCGAAGACGTCGTCGCCTTGACAGTGCTGGAGCTCAAGGTGCCACAACTCGTTGATTGGATTCGCGTGCACAAGGACCTCCTTTGCGGCACAATCGGAACGTCGTTGTATATGAATGGCATGGATCAGAAAGACAACCTCGCTAATTTGGAGAGGCTGTTTTCTGGGATAGTCCCGAGCTCTGAGGCCAAGTGGGCGGTTGAGGCCATCTGCAGGCTTTTCCCGCGGATGGCAAATGAAACTGGCATGAGTCATTGCGTCTCTTACCCGAGGGAGAGCTTGAACGCTATCTGGCGGGCCGATTCCTTTGATCTTTACTTCGATTCGAACATGCCGGACGGAATCGATGTTCACGAGGTTCAGGATGCGCTGAATGTGAGCGACGGCGGAGTGTTGCTCGAAGACCTGCACAGGCACGCCGAAGCGGGGAGCATGATCGACTTTGTGTCGGCTATGAGGGCCCGTGTATCGACCTTGGAGGAAGGACGTGCCGAAGTCGTCGCCAAGGCATGCCTTTTGGCCTTGGGCCTGAGCAAGGAAAAGAGCTACGCCCCATTTGCCTCGACGAGTGCCGACCTGGAACTCCTCAGACTCACCGAGTTACTGTTCAAACAGTTGGGGCCTGCTAAGTCTGGCGAAATTCTGCGAGCGTCGGTGGACGAGAGCAAGGGGAGAGCGATCTATCCGCTCGCGCCTTTCTTGATATCGCAGCTGAACAGCCTGAATGACAGGGGAGACGGTGGCCGCAAGGCGCTTTTGCCCGAAGGCGACATTTTCGAGCTTTCCGATGCCGTTTGCGCCAAGGTGGGCGAGGACGCCGTCGAGAGGAACCTGTTCCCAAACGATGAGTGTCGTTATGCGTTGATCTTGCTCAAGAAGCGTAAGCCCAATGAATTCATGGCTTATGCGAAAAGAATTGCCAATGCTGACGGGACGAGGTGCGCGTCCTTTCTCTCGTTCGGGTCGGGGCGCTACACCTCGCTGGACAGCGGCGAAGTAACGAGCTTCTCATTCGACAAGGCTGGTGTCGCAAAGGTGGTCGAGCTCGCAAAGGTCGACGGTCTTCTTGCTGAGGCGCGCGCAGACGGCAGCTTTTTCGACTTGCCGGAAGACTGCCAGCTAGTTGCGGCAGCTTTCTGCTTTGTGAATAGAGACGATTATGATGGGGACGAGGTCTCTGCCGAAGAGGCTGGTACGCTCCTTGCGAGTTGGAGGCGAAATAACAGGAGGGCGTGATGGAGATGCGGACGTTTCTTTGGACTGGCTATGTGACCGTGCCGGGCGCGGTCGACTTCGCCCGGCCCTCGCCGCTGCTCTTGATGCAGATGGCGTCGAGCCAGATGTAGGGGAACCGGGCGCCTGGCAGGTCGCACTCCTGCAGCCCGGCGACTGCGTCGTCGGGCGAGGAGCACATCCTGCCACCTAGCTAACGCTCATGCGGCCTATGCCCATGGACTGTGCCACGTGCTTCACTTTCCTCGTAATCACGCCGTCGGTCGGCATCTCAGACGCGGCGGCGATGGTGCGTTAGGAGCAATATATAATTGAATCAAAAGCTGGCGAGGAGGTCTTGCGTGGAGCATATGAGGGAAATACTCGTTCCCCTTGACGATAACGACAACATGCGCATCGAAGAAGAAAACGCGAAGTTCTTACGCAAGGTCTTTGCTAGTGCACATATTAATGTCTTGCTGGGCTCTGGCTTCTCTGGAAGTGTGGTTCCCGTCCTACAAGGACGGGAATCTTGGTTTCAGGCGGTTGACGAACACATGCGCGATTGTCCGGGAAACGAGAGGGGAATGTGGCTCTCGGCACGGGCGCTCTTGCGGGCGGAGTATTTCAAATCCATTATGCACCCCCTTCGCGAGGCGCATGCCACTGAGCCGCAGAAAGCGTTTGTTGCCTCGGCGTGTAGGCTCATCGAGAATCGAGGTACGACAACCCTCCCGAAACGCCTGAACTTCTTCACGACAAACTACGACCCGTTGATAGAGCTCTCACTCGAAAGTCTCGGCATTCCTTTCAACGACGGCTTTGTTGGGCGGGGAAAGCCGCGGTTCGACCCCTCTGCATTCAGCCGGCTTATGTGCGAGCAATCGCTTTTCATGGAGTACACCTCGCAGGTGACGACTGCTAATGTGCTGAAGGCGCACGGGTCGTTGACATGGCGACGGGTAGGCGAATCTGATCGCAAAGAGGTTGTGTACTCAAACGTCGAGAGCACTTTGGACGATTGCGTCGTGGGTCACGATGGCGTTCTTGACCTTCCTGCCGTTTCTGAGCTGGCCTCGTTGGTGAAGGACCCGTGCAACGCCGCGTCGTTACAATTGTTCAAGGAACTTGTCTCCGGCCTTTCCGTTGACGATGTGGATTTGCTCCAAGCATTCGGGAAGAGCTATGACTCAACGCTTTGTATCGTGAATCCTGCCAAGCGGAAGTTTGAGGAGACCGTTCTCGAGCAAAGCTACTACGATTTGCTGCGCATCTACGCCAACGAACTTGACCGCAACAACGCGCTGCTTCTGGTGTTCGGGTTTTCGTTCGCCGACGAGCATATCCTTGAGCTCACAAAGAGGGCCATACGGTCGAACCCGAAGCTCATAGTGCTGATTTCATGCCACACTAGAGACGACGCCGCCTGGTATCGCTCCCTGTTCCCCAATGCTGACAATGTCTATCTCCTTGTTCCCAGGGAAGACAAGGAGATCGGATTGGGTGAGCTCACGGAGGTGCTGAGATGCGTGGCGAGGTGAGCGGTGACCTCCTCCTGATCGGGGAGGTCACCGATGTTCGCGGCACCAAGGTCAAGGTGAAGGTGTACAGCCAGGCGAACGAGGCGAGCGTCTTTTACCATGGCGAGCTCGTGCGCGGCGTCTCCGTTGGCGGGTACCTCCGTTTGCCTTGCGGCTACGACGATGTAATCGGAGTAGTCGAAGGGGACTACCAGCAGGAAAGCAGAGCTGTGGCTTCAAAAGGGGCCGATGGGCGCGAGGCGCCGGGCTCGTACCTTGAACGCTACGTCGACGTTTCGGTGTTCGGCAGTTTCTCCTCTGGGAGATTTAACCGCGGCATTGAGGTGCTGCCCTTGGTACGTTCGAAGGCGTATCTTCTCTCACCCAAGCAGCTCGCGGCCGTGAATTCGCCCGTCGAAGCCACCGGCGCGGGCTTTAGGGTAGGGGAGCTGGTCGGGCATGACGGGGTCGACGTGAGACTGCCGTTCAATGCGCTGTTCGCGAGCCACATTGGAATCTTTGGGAACACCGGCTCGGGCAAGTCGAACACGCTGTGTCGACTTTTCACTGACTGTCTCGGGCAGCGTGCCGGATGCGGGAGCAGCAAGTTCGTTTTCATCGACTTTAATGGCGAGTACACTGCAAAGGCCGTATTGTGTCATGACAAGGAAGTCTACGGGCCAAGCACTAGAACGGGAGCCGGCGCCAAAATCCCCGTTCCACCTGGCTTCTTCTTTGATGTGGACATGTGGGCAATGTTGGCCAAGGCGACCGAGAAGACGCAACGGCCGTTTTTGAAAAGGTGCATTCGCAAAGCCGGGGCGATTTTGGAAATGAGCGACCCCGGTGCCTACCTGCGCGGCATGGTCAGAAAGCTTCTGGAAGACTATTGCGGCTGTGGCCCCGCTTTCGATGAGCAGCGCGAGGATTTGGTAAGGCTCTTTTCACTTGTCCCCGGCGTAGATGTAGGCAGCCTGGAAAGGGCGATTGACTCTATTGAGGTTTATCAGAAGTACAACAATGCGCTCCACAAACGCGATAGTGGGAAGCTACTTTACTCGCCCGCCGATGTGCCTGAAGTTTTCTCCGATTTATGCTATGAGAGCATGGACTACTCATCGTTGGCTTCTGACAGGCCCGCGCTGCTGGAATTCATCGCGCGATATCGGTTTATTGAGGCGGTTCGCTCTCATACGATCACTCGTGAGCATATTGCGCCCTTGATACAGCGTTACTCGGCAGAGCTGAGGGAGGCTTCAAAGCTCTACGAGCCTTGCATCAGCGGTTTCAAATCCGATGTCTCCGTCATCTCGCTTCTCAACGTTAACCTTGAGCAGAAGAAGATCGTTCCGCTCGTCGTGGCGAAGACGCTCTATCAGTTCCAGAAGGAGCGCGGGCAAAACGAGCGTGGAAGCAGTGCTCACCTGGTCATCGATGAAGCACACAACGTCTTGTCGTACTCGTCGCAGCGCGAGAGCGAGAACTGGCGCGACTACCGACTTGAGACGTTCGAGGAAATCGTCAAGGAGGGGCGCAAGTTTGGCATGTACCTCACCGTGTGCAGCCAACGGCCGGCCGACATATCGCCTACGATTCTCTCGCAGATGCACAACTACTTCATCCATAGACTCGTAAACGACGAGGACCTGAGAGCGATTAGCAAAGCTGTTTCGTTCATCGACAGCGCAAATGCGAGCATGATTCCCGTGCTTCCGCAGGGGTGCTGCATAGTGAGTGGCACGGCGACGACGTACCCGGTGCGTGTGCAGGTTGACGTCCTTGAACTTGAGAAGCAGCCTATGAGCTTCGACAGGGATCTTGCGAAGGCTTGGGGCGTTGGATGAAAGAAGTGGCTGAGGTGAATGACGATAGTTTTGCCAAAATGACTGCCGGGTTGGTGGAGAGACACCCTGCGCTCTACTATCGGATGGTGCTGGAGGATTCGCATATTCCGCTCCATGCCGTGAAGAGGGGTTTCTTCGGTGATACATTCCTCGAGGTCTTCCGGCAATACAACAATGCACTCTTCGATTCGGTCAGGCTGATGATTCGCTACGAGAAGTCGTTGATGGCATGGGGGGAGATTGTCGCGGGGGTCGACGACAAGGTTCTAAGGGACACATTGGTCATGGATTACGTCCATCCGGTGTTCATGGTAGCGTGCGATCTACCCAACGTGTTCAAAGACCGGCTTGTCCGTGGGTGTGTCAAACTCTCAACGGTCGCGAAGGGCGACTACTCGTATCTACAGGAACGCAGACGGGACTGGTATGACGCATTCCGGAAGAAGTGTGTTGATGTTCCGCTTGGGATGAAGGTGTGCGATGTCGTTGACGACGATCTCTACAAAGACGCTGATGCGACGCATTTCCGGGAGTTGCACGGCTCTAGCATGCATGACTTGTCGCAGAGTCTGGTGAGCGGGCTTGAGCAAACGGTCTCGGTGGACAATTGCATTACAATGCAGACTTATATTGGAGCTTTCGACCTTAACAAGGAACTTGAGGCCCTGGACAGGCAGAGGCGCAGAATCCAGAAAGCGTACCTATTGTTCGGGGAGTACGGCGATGCGCTGTACGAGGGGCGGTCTAGTAATTAGGGCGGTGGATTGTTGTAGGAGGCTGGAATGGATAACGTTGGGCCGGGGGAGCTGGAATCATAGCGAACGTCAAAGATAGCGAGTCTCAACACTTGCCTCTGTATGATCCAGACGATTGCGAACGTTTTCCGACCTTGGATGTTTGCGATGTCTGTCAACGGGGACGCCGCAAGGCGCGACATGGGTACCGTCAGGTACCGACAACAGTGCAGGCTGCGCCATGTTGACCTCCGAATGCATCCTGACCGACGGGCTCGTGTCCCTCTTTGGGCATAGGGTCCTCGACATGAAGCTGTTCCGTGGTAAGGAACTGCTGAACCGGCGTACTGCTCGTCACAATCATCGTGTTGGGTCCCTCCTTCTCGTAGCGCATTCGTAAGCCGATTCCTCCTTTCACCGACTGGCAAAACGATTTACACCTAATTGTGGACACTGCCCACGCGATTTCTCTTTGCCCCCGCATCGATCTCGCTAAACTAATAGCTGCTGCTACCAGGGCATTTTCTGGTGCACATTCTATTGGCTCCTGCGAAGATCGGAGCGGGTATGTTTGCTGCAAAGTCCTACACCAGCCGTCATTACATTGCGATTGTTGCCATGGCCTGCCTATGCGCTTTGCTGGGCGGGCCTTCTTATGCCGCGGGCGCGGAGAGCCTCATCATCGCGGGCGCGACGTACTACGAGCCGGGCGTGTCGGGCCCCGGCTGGGCCTGGACCGATGCCGACCACCTGGAGCTTAACGGCTACGCGGGCGAGGCCATCGGCGCCGAGGGCGACCTGGTGCTGACGCTTGCCGGGCAAAACTCCGTGACGGAGTCGCATGCGCCCGATGCGGACATCACGCTGAGCGGCATGGAGGTGTGGGGCAACCTGACGCTTCGCGGTACCGGGACCCTGACGGCGACGGGCTCGCAGTGCGGGATCCACGTCTCGCAGGCGCTCGTGGTGGATGGATGCACCGTCGATGCCCGGGCGGACGGGGCCGATATTACGGATGAGGCGGTCGCCGGCGTGATCGCAGGCGACATGGCCGTGCGCGGCGGCGGGCGCGTCGTTGCCGCGGGCGCCGGGTCCGGGGCGGGCGTGCGCGCCTACGGCGTGTATCTGCAGGACGCGGGCCTTGGCGATGGTGCGGCCGGCCGTCGGCTTTCCGTCGATGCATCATGGCTCGATGCCACCGGTGCCGACAGCGGTGTTGCGTGCGCGGGCGGGTCGCTTGTGTCTGCGAGGTTTGTGACGCCTGCTGGCGGGACCTTTGGTGCTAGTGGCGTGGTGAATGCCTCCGGTGCGGTGGCGCCGCATGTGGTGATTGAGCCCGATGCGGCCACGCCGCCGACGGGGGAGACCGACGGGCGCGACGTGCCTGGCGGTGGGGCAGGAGAAGCTGCTGTTGGTCCCGATGCTGCTGCAGGGCAGCCCGATGCGGAACCGAAGACGGATCCCGCGGTGAAGCTTGCGGCTACGCCGCCCAAGACAAACACGACGACCAAGACGACGGTGACCAAGACCACGGTGACCGCGTCCTCCAAACCAAAAACCGCCGCTGCGACTGCAGCGACACTCCCCAAGACTGCCGACAACAACTGGATCGCCGCTTCCGTGACGCTTTTCCTACTTGGTATAGTGTCTCTAGCTACCGCATGTCGTTGTTGAGATAGCTGCCATTTGGAAGAAAGGGACATCCACAAGGTATAACTATTTGCTTGTTTGTTTATTGGCACCCAATAATCGAAGGCGGGGTCATACGGACGCAACCATGGGCTGAATCGTGACATGCGACCCAGGTCCACATGAGTGATACAAGCATTCAATAATGTCGCAGTTTGGACTGAAGGCAACGAAGAGGCACCGGGATCTTTGTCGACCTTGGTGCCCAAGCGAAAAACCATCAGAGTTGCTTCGCAATATTCGGCGGTGCCAAAGCGGGCAAATACTAAACCGAACTCATTGGTGAGCTGTATGAGCTGGCTTTTTAGTGACATCCCGGATTGTCTAGAAGCAAAAGTCTGGTGTTTCGGAAATGTTATACCGTTCACTAAAACTCTCGATTTCCTCTTTTAACATAACTGGCTCAATCTCTGCAAGCAGCCGCATAACGTCATAGAGTGTTACGATGCCTCGTATCTTCTTACTCCTCATCCGCACGAGTTCGTAAATCAGATGAACAGAAATAGTTGTTGTATACGATTCGCCGCTTCTATCAAGATTTAATGCTCTTGCAGCACCATTTATCGCAGTGCAAAATAGGAGATCAGGGGAAATCCCATCAGCGGGGTTTTCGATTTTGATATTTACCTTATCTCCGCAAAGCTCAATTTCTGTTTCTCCGACTCTGCTTTGCTTGAGAAAGGGTTCTGTTTTACCTAGACCTAAATATTCCGTTCTTTTAAGACGCTGCCTGCGGCAGCTCTCCTTAAACATATTGTTACGGCAATCTATGATGGCGGCATTCACGATCTGGTCAGTCAGGCATGGGTAAAAACCTATTAGGATCCAATCGACCTCGCAAGATGCCTTGAAAAGAAGATCGTAAATTTCCGCATAAAGTGGGCATTGCCCACTGACGAGGCGGGCTACTCTTGTTCCATCGTGCATGAATAATCCCTGAAAATCTGAATGAATTTCAATTAGATAACCCAATTCAATGCGTCCATCATCACCGCCAAATTCAGTAAGGTGATTGCGGTATTTAGGTAATTTACTAGCATGGCCTGTTTTTCCACCAAACAATCGGGCATCTAGAGAGCGCGTCAAATCATCGCAACATGCACAGCTTTGATGATATTTGGCCAATGAGACATAGTTTGCGGCTAAACTCGCCATTTCCTCCGACGATACGCTGTCGACTTTAAGCCTTGGCACCAGCTTTTCATAGTCAGCCTTCATCGCCGATGTGAGCTCAGCAGATTTTGATTGAGCGTTTCGATCATGTTTGATGTTATGGTCGATTCTAAAATGTTCCAAACCAACAATGGATCCATTTTCGCGGGTAATAACAATATCAGGGCACTCGCTGCCTGCGTTAATAGATCCACCCACCTTCAAGGCAGCTTTCTTCTTGTAACCACCCGAGACCATCGACAGCTTAAGAACATCATTGAACACTTGCTCTTCGTGCGCGTTCTGGTCGCTTTTGTTCTTGCTCATGCCGGATCCCCCGCCCTTATAAGTTATACATAATTCAACTCGCGCCTTTTAACGTTGTCGATAGACGTTCACTGAAAGGTAAGCAATTCAGCAATGTCATCAAGGGAGCCAAGTCTCAAACCCTGATAGGGAATGTAACCGTTGAACACGTTGTGTGTTACACCGTCCCTGTCCTCCTGTTTAAATTCGATATCGCAGTCGTGGCCAGTGACGATTCGAAACTCATGTTGATATTCATATGCACGATTCTTGTGGAAAGGAACTTCACTGGCTGCCTGCTTAAAGTTGGATAACGCCACCTTGGGCTCAAATATGTCTCCGTCATAAGAAACCAGTCCAAAATTGATACCTTCAGGTTCCGCTTCCTGAAATCGAAGCAAAAACTCGACAGGATCCTTAATCAAAACTGCAGCGCCTCTATTTGAAAATTCGTCTTTAATGCGCCGCCCATCCTTACTCTGTAGGAAGAATTGATAATTCGAATCTTCAAGTGCCGTCATGCAGTAAATTGCACAACTTGAACCAACAGACATAAAACTTGTAAGGAGACCCTCGTAGGCATCAGACCTTCCATCTCCCGCCTCTTTTGATCTAAATTCATCAATCGCCTGCAGGTAGGGGATTCCCTGGATAAGTTGTTCCGCGTAAACTCTCTGCGTAACAAATTTGATTAATGACCCGACATGCCACTGCTCAAGTGCGCCGCCAATTTCCGATTTAGAGATTCGCCGAACCATACAATCATCTCCTTGCTGCTATTCTTCGCTCTTATCAAGAACTAATCCAGTGAGCTTAAACGAGGGTGTATATCTATCAACGTTCTCCTCATGCATTGTCAGATGACGCCGATTCGTCGACGAAAGATGGCTTGATTTAGCCAGCCCTATAGGCTCACCAATTATTCCGCTAGAGTCGTACAAGCTCATAATGAAATGACTCTGATAAAAGCAAGTGTCTTATGCGTAGAATTGCTCAATAAGTGGAGTCGTGAGATTGCTGGATTTTGTAGAAGACTTCTTGTGGAGAGGAACACGTTGGCTGAATTAATATGCTCGGCTATCTCTTTAGCATTGGCGTTTGCCGTCGCCGTTGTACAGTATTGCCAGAGCAAGCGCATGGAGGAATTCGAGCGTCGTCAGGACGAGAGGGATGAGCGTAGGCACGCCGAAGGGAATAAGGCGCAGGCGGTCGAGTTTGTTTCGAGGTATTACTCAGACAGAGGATTAATTCCGCTTTGCGCTGTCGCCACCGTGCACAATGACCTTTTAAATTATTCACGTGAGATGTACCGGAACTTCTGTTGTCTCGTGCCGGAGGTTTAGAATCTGATTCTTGAATTCTGCAATCTTGACTTGCGGGTCAGGGGAGAGAATGACCTGTTCGTCCGTTGCATCACCGCAGTCGAAGCCGCCCTCCGTGACCAACGCTTCCTTCGCCCATTCGTTACTTGATTCTGCCAAATTCTGCCAAATTCATTTTTTCGAAACCTCAGTCATTTCCTTTATTACTTGGGTATACTTAAATCAGAAATTGGTCGTAGGGCGTGACCAACGGAATCAAAAGAAAGCCCACTGAGAAGATTTTGGTCGTAGGGCGCGACCAACGGAATCAAAAGAAAGCCCACTGAGAAGATGCCTTCAATCTCTTTGGGTTGGAGGCATTTTCTTTTTCGGAGGGTCTGCATGAATTCTAAAATCGTCTTTTTGACAAACTCGTTCTACAAAGATCATCCAAACCCGCCGTTCAAAGAGATGGAACAAAAGCAAGATCGTCCTTACATCGTCTTTTTGGTCGAAATCGAGGGACATACGTGGGCCATACCTTTTCGATCGCACATTCGCCATGGGCACGCATTCTTTACCGATCCCGAAAACAAATGTGGGATTGATTATTCGAAAGCCGTTGTTGTAGACAAGCCAGAATATATAGATCGACAGGTGCGTCCACACTTGCGCCAGAACGAATACGATGCTCTTCGCGGAAATGAATTCGCAGTTCAAAAGGGATTTGAAAATATATCAAGCTTTACAAGCGGGCTGTTCGATCGGGACATCCGCGCTATCAATCGCTTATCAAGTATTCTACGTTGCAGAATTATGATTTGTAGCCAAGTTGGAGCATAGTGGATTCAGGCTCCGCCGTATGCTTAAATCATATTCACACGATAATTTGAGGAAGGGACGCTATGTGAAGGCCACAAAGCGTCCCTTCTTTCCCCACTTGGCAGCCGGGGCCAGGCTCTCAGTGCGTCGAGCCTCGGCTGGGTCTGGACCGAAGCCGACCACCTGGAGCTTAATGGCTACGTCGCCCAAGACTAACATAGCGACCAAGACCACAGTGTCTACGTCCTCCAAGCCCAAGAGCATCACCTCGAACACAACAGCGCTTCCTAAGACCGGCGACACCAGCTGGATCGCCGCTTCCGTGACGCTTTTCCTTCTGGGAACAGCGCTCTTGGCTGCCGCATATCGCTGCTAAAGACCCGTTTAAGTGAGACCAGGGGAGAGATGAATGCAGCTATTGCAGAAGTCTTTAGCCTTCTACTAAATAAATTCCTAGAGATTGGTGCCGTATCAGCTATCGCTGCGACGGCACTATTTTGTTCTGCTCGACTGCCTCTCGATCCGTTACCGATGTTGAGCCTTACACCCCATCTGCCGGAGCGATAAGATAATTGCAATCCATATGCTGCCGTTTATAAAGCTCCATTTGGACCCAATTGGCTACATCGCTGGAGACCAACCATGAGAAACTACTATCAAATTAAAACCGTCGCTTCGGCCCCTCCAAGAAGGCAAATTCAGGCAGGGAAGATCATTTGCGTTAGCGGGCTTATATTTACCCTTGGCAGCCCATTTATAGCCTGGCTACTCAGCGTTGGAGCAAATCGCGTGCCGTCTTTCCCCTTAATATTTTTCGGCTTGTTCTTGTTTTTGGATGGCCTCCTAATTATCCCGATCGCTTCGAAGCAGCAAGAAGCGCTTCTTAAACTACGCCAATCGCTCCTAGAAGATGATCCGCAAATCGTCGCAAGCGCCGATGAGTTTATGCCTCAACGAAAGGCCCTGACACAGCAAGGCGAAATTACTGGCATCTTCATTGTCCACAATGCAACTAAAGATCTGTACTACGTAGGCCAAAGCGCAAAAGCGATTGACCGGGCGGCCATACAGTTTCTCGGTAGGGGCAATTGCGATGTGTATGCCGACTATAAATACGGCGACTCATTCAACGTGCGCATAGTCCCGCTGCCGGGAAGCGGCTACGAAAATCTCAATGAGCTCAAACGTGCAGCTATACAAGCACTCGAGGCTGCTGATGAGGGGCTTTATTAAGGGCGATTGTTAGGATAAATGAAATGACAAGCTCAAATAACACAGGCAACAACGAGGAATTAACGCCGTCCGTCGAAGAAACGCTTCTTAACGAATCCGGCTCGATTGCCAGGGTCAAATCGTTCTCATGGATCTGGTTTATCAACAAGGAACGAATCCACGACATAGATCCCGTCCAATGCGGCAAATGGATGTTCTTCTTCTCTCCATTCAAAACCGCCCTCATGGACGACATTGTCGGAACCGCAGTTCTTGATGGCGTCGTCGTAGAAGCCAAATACTCGAATCCCGAAACGCTCATCGCGGCGGGCTCCAAACAAGGTGTCTGTTGCTTTTACCTAAACGGTAACGATAGAGAAAGCCATAAGAGGGTACTGAAATACATGCTGGAAAACGGGCTGATCAGGAAGACAAAGACCGGAAAGCTTTATAACATTTCGTTCAAGTTCGACTCTGAGACCTATGCAGGAAAGTACAAGGGGAGCGGCTTCTGCGGAAAGATAAAGCTCGCGGACTTCGTTGACCTGGAGACGGGAGAATTTATCTAGGACAGCGAACGGAGTGATGAACTCTGTTTATGCTAGGCTTTTATTGCTAACCCCATGATCAACGCACCGCGACGGTTATCATGTCAAAAAGACACTGAAGTGTGAAATAGCTTAAATCTCAGTAATACAAATAATCAGCAGTTCAGGTCTTATGGGAATAATTCAATTCGCATCACGTTGCATCTAAGCGGCTGTTTATACTTGGATATAAACACTAAGGAGGCAGCAATGCTTTGGAGCTATGTTCAGCTAGATGACGGCACTCAGTTTGCCTACTCAGAAACACGAGACGACGGGACCGTTCGCGTAGCCGTCGAGCGCCCGGTTGATTTTGGTTTTGACCATGCAGAATGCTTTCTACCTGCGGTCAAATGGTTTAACGTCGAAGGATTTTCTACTGACGATCTGGATTTTTTGACCGAGTTCGTTAGATCAAACGCTCCGTTTATCTTCGAGCTTGCAGAACGGCAAAAAGCTGGACCGGCGGTGGCATAATGCCTCGAATTCTTGTTTTTGGACAGTATGTTCTGTTCTTTTGGATCGCGGAAAACGGAGAACCCGTTCACATCCATGTAGGGGTAAAGAGGGCGGCTGCTAACTCGACTAAGTTTTGGCTCACTAAAAATGGCGGATGCACACTTGCGAACAACGAGAGCAAGATTCCGGCTAAGGATCTCAGGGATCTTTCAAAACTAATCACCATGAACCATCGATACATTTGTGACAAGTGGCGCGAAACCTTTGGTGATGATTCCCTGACATTCTATTGCTAAACCGCAATTGAACCATGATTACACTTGTCGACATATCCGCTGTCGGCTCTCGCGTGTTACCTCGCCACGACGTCCGCGAGGCGTATCTATTTAAAGGAGGCGGACATGCCTTGGAACTACGTTCAAGTTGATGACGGTGCTGATTGTGCTGGCCAGGAAGATCCTTCAATTGCGCATGAGGCAGATTCCGCTTCGCCTATTTCACTTGACGGCATTATGTCAATTGACCATGCAGTTGAGTCAACCATAGCGTCCATGCCCAACGCGCTCAGGCTTTTGGAAAACTCATGATTGCCGATGTCGACGGGCGGGCGATTCCTGTTGCGCCGCTAGTGCTCGATGACGCTGGGTCGCTCGAGGCCATGGCCGGCGCCGTCGTGCGCCTTCACAGTACGCTGCTAACAATCGGACGCTGCTATACGACCGACGCTACGGGCGAAAGGGCCGCGCGCGAACTTGGGCGCGTCGAGTCCGTGCTTGTGGGTGCGTTTTGCACGATATTCGGCCAATCGCCAGCCGATCGTTTCACGGACATCTTTGACCAGGTTGCCTACGTGGCCGAGCACATGGTCAAGGACCACATCTTCGAGGACGGCAACAAACGCACCAGCCTTGTCTTTGCGTTGTCCGTCCTTAGGTTCGCCAGCACTCCGGTCGTGCTGTCCGACAGCCCCGAACCCAAAGACAACCAGTACTACGCCTGGATCCAGGACCTCGTTGCTAGACGCCGCACGCTCGACGATCTAGCCAATGAGCTAAGGTGCCATTGCATCGTGATCTCCGACGACGCTTCGCACGTATAGAATCAAAGTATCCACACGCCTGTCATTATCTTGATTGGAAGCCACATGGAGATCCCCAACACCCTGTGCAGCAATGTATACGACTTTGCGTTTTGCCCCGAGCCCTGCTACGACCGCTTGGTCGATCTCGCCGACCCCGAGGACTGGGGTCCCGGCAACCGCATCCTCAAAAACTACCTGTCGTTTTCGTTTAGCCGCGCGGTGTTCTTGACCGAGCGTGACGTGGACCAGACCGCCCCGTCCAACTTACCGCTGGTGTTCGACGACGACCGTTGCCTATTCAACACCGGCCTGTACACGCGTCGCTACGAGACCATCTACGGCCTGTTTGAGCCCAACACCAAGCCCGACGCGCGCCAGCGCTGGTTTTTGAAGGGCTTCTTTAAGGAGAGCGACCCCATGCTGGTCTCGTTTGAGTACCTGCCATGCCGCGTCCGCTTTGCCGAGGACCCTTCCGAGCTGGTCTTTGACTACCGCCTGCCCATCCGCTCCAACATCGACCATATTCTGGGCGACGAGGAGAACCTTACGCGCATTCCCGCTAGCCTGATGGGGGAGGGCAACTCGCTGCTGCTGCGCCGTGCGTTTGAGGGAGCCGTCGTCGAGGCCGCCCGCCGCGCCGCAGCCAACTATACACTCGCGGTGCCGCAGTTCTACGGCGGCCGGATCCAGCTACTCCTACCGCTGTGCCTAACCGGCGACAAGCCCGAACTGGCGCTGACCATCCAGCGCGAGGACGGCTTCTACGCCGCGCGCACCTGCCTCACGCTCGACATGGCCTACAACAACGCGCGACTTATCTGCCGCCCAGAGACCTCATGGATTAAACGATAATGGGCGGTTAAGCTGCTGTTTTGTTGGCTGACAGGATTGAACCAGCGCGGCTTGCGCCCACGAATTTAAAATCGGGGGCAAAAAGTTCTTGGTAAACCACGCGCGGCTATGATAGTATCTCTTTTGCCGAAAGGCGACGGGCGATTGGCTCAGGGGTAGAGCATATCCTTCACACGGATGGGGTCACAAGTTCGAATCTTGTATCGCCCACCATCAAAACCGCAGGTCAGAGGTGTTAAGCCTCTGGCCTTTTTCTCCTTGACACCAAAATCGAAGCGAAGTTACCTAAGGCGTTATATGTTACGCAGTTCACCTTAGGTGTCGTCATTGCACGTTTTACAAAATGCGTCTGCGTTCATTCATTGAATTCCGTACGTAATCTATGTGCAATTGTGGAGACAGAGACCACTGGCGCACAGCTCGTACCAGCACATTCATGGCTCTATCAACCTTTCAACACAACCCATCCAATATTTGGTCAGCATTTGGCCAGCTTCCAGTACTTACCCGCATGATGCCCCGGTAGATAATCGGCCATGCCCGCAATCCGCACGGCCTACGGTCGAAACTAGGGGAGGTCCACATGGACGAGATTGTCTGCGCAAACACCGCATTCCGCTACTGGCGCTGCCCACCGCAGGTGCGCAACCTCTACCCGCGCCTACCCAGCTCCGATGACGGCTGGCGAGACCTATCCCAAGCCCCTTTCGTAACCGAAGTCCTCAAGACGCCAGTCATCACAGCAGCATCAACACGAAGCAACCTGCATTCCGAGACAAGACGGACCATCCGATGGAACAGCGCCTATACAGAGAAGGTTTCCATCGACACGGGTATGGGCTTTAGCGTCACAGACCCTCTTAATACGCTAATCACCATGACTCGAAGCGTTTCTTCATTCGACTTGGTTCTGGCTATGTACGAGTTTTGCGGATGGTTCTCGGTTTTTAAACCATCGCCCGCGGTCGACATGGCACTTGAGCAGGCAAAATCAGAAGAAGAGCAGTACACCACAGAAAGTCTGTTTGAACTAGACGAAACACAAGACGAGGCCCCATGGAAGCGAGTCTATGCTCGGGCGCGCCAGAAGGATAGTGGGAATAATCAAAGAGGGCAGCAGGATAACGGATCCGGAAATAAAGCTAACGGAAAGGGCACATCGCTCTGGATGAGAAAGCCTCTTATTGAAATAGAAGAACTGCACAGATTTGCAGCGAAGGTTAAGGGCGAGATGTGGGGAAAGCAATTCTACGAAGCCGCACAGCAGGTAATGGGTATTGCTGCATCCCCACTAGAAGTTGCTGGAATCATGTTGCTAAGTCATCCGAGACGTGCCGGCGGAGCGGAGTTTAAAAACATATACGTCAACGACTTAACACCGCTGTCGACTTCAGCTCGGAAAATCGCAGGTCAGAAAGTCTGTTACGGCGATATCGTCATCGTAAATCCAATAACAATGAAGGCTGTGATTATCGAACTTCAAGGAGAGGTTATCCATGGATCGGGCGCCGTGCTTGACCACGATGCCACCCGAATGACAGCATTGCAAAGCATGGGATACGACGTATTTCTTGTAACCCATGACATGCTCAATGATCACAATCAGCTTGATGCCATCATTCATAGTGTGTGTGAGCGATTGGAGTTGCGCTACAAACCAAAAACCGAGGCGATGAGATGCGCTGAGACCAGATTGCGGGCCAACGTTCTGTGCAATTGGCTTGATATTGGTAAGTAATAATGGCCAAGTGAGCATTTTTAACACTTTATATGCTGCCAGTAATTAAGTGCCATTTTATAACCACGCCGGTTTACTACGTTGGATTGGGGATGGTCGAGCACAACGAATTTGCCGCTCGTAAAACCGCAGGTAGATCGCCTGTCCGTTTTGCGAAATTAGACGTGAGGTCGGAAATCCGGGAATCATCGTAGTAAACCGGTCTGTTAATGAAGCGACCGGCTGGGGCGAGCTACGCACGGTTCCGTAAATTGGCCCGAAGGCGTGCGGAGGGGCTCAGGCCCCGGAAGCACCGCGGATCGTTTTGACCTGGCCGGCGGCACCTGGGGCGACATGCCGAGCCCCGGGAAGGAAGGCGGCGGGCTTACCGCCGCCCGCGGGGCTCGCCCCGCGGACTATGTCGGGCATCGTGTGTCTCTTCGGCCCAGTGCCCGTTCCACGCGTCGCAAAATATTTTCCAAAATTGTCCTTGCATCGCCGTCCGAGTTCCCGTATAGTACTTCTTCGCACGGGGGCGTAGCTCAGCTGGGAGAGCGCTTGACTGGCAGTCAAGAGGTCAGGGGTTCGATCCCCCTCGTCTCCACCCGAGCATTGAATGAGGCTTCAACGCAAGTTGGGGCCTTTTTTCATATCTATCGATTTACGCCATGTGTTGACTGGGTAGCATCTTGGCGACATACCCATTGTAAATTACGAATATGAATGTTGATAACTTTACGTCTCTGGATGACAAAGCTAGTCTGCAGTGCCAATAGCAAAGAGGCCGGGCTTTATGCCCGGCCTCGAAATACTCTGGTGGGCCCTCCGGGATTCGAACCCAGAACCCAGGGATTATGAGTCCATCTTCTAAACCAAATTCAAGTGCAGAAACGTAAATCAAAGTGTGGATAGCAGCGGATAACAATAAACACTGTAATCTCGTTTTACTCGAAATGGCAAGTTGATACATTTTGACAAACTCCTTCTTTGGTATCCGAGAAACGCCGTTGATATTCAAGGTCAACAGGTCTTCCTATGATTGCGCCTTGGTTATCCGTCAGATCTATGCGCTGAGGGTCGAGCCTGTGGTTGCCCCCAATCACTCACCATCGTGACAGGGCTATGTGTGACGAGGTTGGCTGCAACCAGAATTATTTCGGTCAAGCCGGCGCTCACGCGATGGCATATGAGTTTGAGCGTCGCGGCATCAGCGTTGAATTCCGATAACCTGGTGAGGATGCCGCGCGCACACTTGGCAGCTGGTGCCAATTGACCCTTGAGCTGACATCGATGTCTAAATGCTCTCGATGGGTTTCGGCCCATGCTCATAATCCCTGGGTTCTGGGTTCGAATCCCGGAGGGCCCACCACTATCTACCAGCGGTTTTCCTGAAATTCAGTTGTTCAGGGGAACCGCTTTACTATTGGCTATTCCTTCTAGAATCCACTGGTTTCTTCTGGCTATCCACCACTATCCACCACTGATCTGTGCATAGATATGGGTTCCGCTTGTATCAGAGGATATAAAATGAGCTTAATGATCGACCGATCGATGCGTTTGCTTGTGTCAAATAGATTGGAAGTGCGATGAATCGATGGTTGTAGTTTTTCGGCAGATCTTGATGGCGTAGGCGCTCAGATTCGTTTTAAAGCCATCTGAAAGCCTTTTGTTCACTTGTGTACCAAGGTATCTATTCGGTGCCCTATATCGCCTCTCATTGCCTCAGGCGTAGTTTGTATCGACTAGTATCGAAACCAATCGCGTTTGGCTTTTGAACATCTTCTAGAAGTCCTTTTTCTCAACATAAGATTCAAGAGTGAAGTCTCCGCTTGCCATGTCTGAAGCCATGAATGTGTCGACCTTATCGGCGGCATCAAGGATCGCCTCGACATTCAGGTCGATATAGTGCTGGAAATCCGTCTTAAACTGCGTATGTCCATGCATACTCGAAATTGTCGGAGTCGAAACTCCGCTGGCGGCCATGAGCGTCTCTGAGGTATGTCTCAGGTTATTCACGGGGATAAACCTCAGGCCGTGCTTCCTCAGCGCGGTTTCCCAGTGGCCACGCAGCGTTTCGCCGGCACACGGAAGGATTCGCCGGTTGCTCCACCGCTCCAGAGCGTGTCGCGTTGCATCTTGTTCGGTTCCAATGAACGCTTCTGGCGCGATGGTCCTCTCCATGGTGTCGACATATCCGTTAAATACGGTGACAGTCCAAATCCCATCGGCGACTTCTTTTAGTTTTGGGTTTGAGCCCAACTTATACTTTGCTGCTGTTTCTGCGGCCAACCGACTCGCAACTGCTTGGGCATCTTTCCGATTTCCCATGACGGTTTCGATCCTATATTTGGCTTTTCTGGACTTGTGCCAGCCTGTCTTGTGCCTGATGAGCCAGCAGCCCTCAACTTGCTCGATTGAGGGCTTCGTGGCCTCGAGAGCTGAAAGAAACCTTTCCGTAAACTCTGGAAGGACCAGAGCGTGCCTATTAGACTCTTCTGTTTTGGTGACCTTAAGTCCGTCCTCGTCGGTATAGGCCGCATGAACGTTCAGAAGCACATACTTTTTTACGCCCTGGGAAGTCGGCATTTTCAATATCTGTACGTCGGCTGGCGTGATTGCAAGGTTTTCTTCTTTGCGAAGGCCCGCACTGCCGACCAGCAGGGTTAGGTATGCCATCTCATCGTCAACGAGTGCGTTGGCAGCCTGCTTTAATTCCAAGGGTGACCAAGGCGCGGGGCGTTTCCGTTTCTTCGCCCTGGCGTCGAGTCCCGTTAGATCCATTTTATGGCGCATGAAACCATCCGATTTGGCTCTGTTCAAGATCGCCCTGTACGTCCGCAGCGTGTTTCTCGGGGTCCCAGATTGCTCGATGAGATTTCGGACATTAGTCTCATCTAGATTCAAGAGGACTCGATCGCCATGATTCGGGGAGATCCATTTTCGGTAGTTTTTGACATAACCCTCGATTGTGCTGTTGGTCTTACCTTCTTTTTCCAGGGCTGGGATAAACCTGCCATAAAAGTATTGATTCAGCGTAATCTCAGGAATGTCGCGTTCGGAAAGGCTGGAATTCAACTCGACATAGAGCATGGAAGCCGCAGCCTGAGCATCCCTCATGGTTCCGTGAATCGTTACCCTTTTCGTGGCACGTTTTTCACGGGTGCCGGCCTCGACCCTAACCCTGAATACCTCTATGCCATCGGCGTCGACACCTATTTTCTCAATTTGTCCGATTTTGTTTTTAGGCATTGTAACTACCTCGTATTGTTTTCCAGTCAGGACAAAGAACTCTTGTGTTGAAAGTTCCGTTCGATTGTTTAGGCGGTCTTGGCTCTACCGTGAGAACTAGCTGAGATGTTGCTTTTTGCAATATTTCCAAATCTCTTGTATTTACCAGAACGCTTCATAGTGTCTGCACTATCAGCCAGCTGCTTTCTTCCAGTTGAGCTGAGGGCCATATAGCTCTCCAACAGCTTTCTGAACTGCTGCCTATCTTCTTTATTCATTTCTGAGACTGCGGCGTTAACTATTGAACGCATTTCGGAGTCTTCGAGAAATGAGGGCGAAGAAAGCGATACTGAGAACTTAGAGCAAAGTATTGAATCAACTGAAACAGAGAAGTATGTCGAGAGCTGTAGTAAAAGCTCATCCGTGAGACGTCTCTTTCCTTGCTCATACGTTCTGTAAGCAGAGAGCGAAATACCGAGCTCTTCAGCTACTTGTTTTTGGGTCTTTCCACTATTGGAGCGAATGGTTTTCAGATTGTTGCCCATGGGTGCTCCTTTCTCTGAGCACCTTGTTTCTCAATTTGGCCAATTTTGAATTTAGGCATGGTGATTTTGCCTTCAGCTGATCTTTAATCGTTATGC
>OLPS01001286.1_pt1 | contig 27217 bp, 25 predicted proteins | sample 1673071 | NCBI WGS metagenome assembly OLPS01 (sample SAMEA3136752, study PRJEB25190) | human gut metagenome | reverse complement strand
GAAGCGCCAGCTGGCGCTTCAGGAGCCCTTTTTATTTTTACTCGCCCTTGGAAAGCAGCTTTGCACGCTCCAGTGCGGGGCGCAGTGCCAGATACAGCACCACGGCGCAGGCGGTGGAAGCCACACTGTTCACAAAGGTGACGCCGCCGGCGATCTTGGTCAGCGCCTGTGCCACGGTGTACTCCTGCCCAAAGATGTACACGTTGCGGAAGTAGCCAAGGAAGGGGTCGGTGAACACGTTCAAAAGCAGGCCGGAACCCGCAGAGACGATCACCTTGACCAGATACCCGGCGCTGTGACGGTCCTGATCCCGCAGCTTGAACACCTTATGTGCCACGGCACCGCAGGTGATGCCGATGATGAACTTGAGCACGAAGGTGGTAATGGCGTAGCCCGGGTCACCGGCAAGGATATCCGCCAGCGCCAAACCGATGGCACCCGCCAGACCGCCGGATACACCGTCCAGCAGCAGCGCCGTCAGGGCGGTAAAGGTGTTGCCCAGATGGAACGAGGAGCCGCCGTAGAACGGGATGCGGAAGAACAGGTAGGCCACTAAGCTCAGCGCAGCCATCACGCCGGTAAGCGCCAGCTCGTGCACCGTAAAGCGGCGCTTGTACAGCACACTGAAAAACAGGATCAGGATAACGACGACTGCCAGCAGCAGCCACATTGCAGTAGTAGACATGATACTTTCCCTCCAATCGCGCCGATAACCCCACAAAACTACTTGACATTTGGGTGTCCGGCGGGTATGCTCCTATTATACGCCAAACTGACCCCATGAAAATACCCAGAACAAAGTTTTTTTATGGGGTCAGTTTGACGCAATGCCCAGATGGGAGGGACATAATATGGTACATCTGACCACGGCACTGGACCCGGCTTCGGCGGTGCCGCTGTACGAGCAGCTCTACCGCAGCCTTGCCGCCGAGATGCGGGCGGGCACCCTGACGGCGGGCACCCGGATGCCCGGCAAGCGGCGGCTGGCAGCAGAGCTGTCGGTCTCGGTGAACACGGTGGACACCGCCTACCAGATGCTGGCAGCCGAGGGCTACCTGACCGCCCGGGAGCGCAGCGGCTTCACGGTGCAGGAGTATCTTGCCCTGCCGCAGGGGGTGCAGCCGCCCGCCGCGCCCTCTGCGCCGGCAGCAGCGCACCCCGCCGACACCGCCCCGCCGGTGCAGTTCGATTTGTCCACCCGGGGCGTGGACCCGGGGCTGTTCCCCTTCCGCACATGGGCACGGCTGCAAAAGGAACTGCTCTACTCTGCGCCGGAGCTGCTCACCCCCGGGGATGCCCGGGGCGATGCCGCCCTGCGGCAGGCGCTGGCAGGGTATCTGGCCGAGTACCGGGGCGTGCAGTGCGACCCGGAGCAGCTGGTGGTGGGTGCAGGGCTGGAATATCTGCTGGGGCTGCTGGCACCGCTGCTGCCCGGCCCTGCCGCCGTGGAGACCCCCGGCTACCCCCGCGCCCGGCAGGTGCTGGAAAACAACGGCGTGCCCTGCCGCTGCCTGCCGGTGGACGCGGACGGGCTGTCCCTGACGGCTCTTTCCGCCAGCGATGCGGCGGTGTGCTACGTCACCCCCAGCCACCAGTTCCCCACCGGGGTCACCATGCCCGCCGGACGCCGGGCCGAGCTGCTGCACTGGGCAGCCCGCGCCCCGGGGCGGCGGTATATCATTGAGGACGACTACGACTCGGAGTTCCGTTTTGACACCCGCCCGCTGCCCAGCTTGCAGGGCATGGCGGGCGCAGACGGCCCGGTGGTGTATCTGTCCACCTGCTCCCGCAGCCTTGCCCCGGGCATCCGCATTGCCTATATGGTACTGCCCCGGCAGCTGCTGGGCGCGTGGCAGGCCAAGTACCGGCTGTACTCCGGCACGGTGGGGCGGTTTGAGCAGCAGACCTTGGCGCGCTTTATCACCGGGGGGTATTTCACCCGGCACCTAGCGCGGGAGCGCACCGCTTACAAAGCCCGCCGGGATGCGCTGGTGGCGGCACTGCGCACCTCCTTTGCACCGGAAGAGCTGACCCTTGCGGGGCTGCACACCGGCCTGCACCTGCTGGCGCAGCTGAAAGACCCGCCGCCGGACGCCGCCCTGCGGGCAGCTGCCCGGCAGTATGGGGTGCGCTGTTCCCTGCTGAGCGACTACGACCTGACCGGCACGGCGCATTCTGCCGCCGGGACGCTGGTGCTGGGTTACGGCTCACTGCCGGATGCGGACTGCGCCGCCGCCGGGGAGAGGTTGAAAAAGCTCTGCACCGCCGCCCGGGAGGCATCGGACACCGTATAGTGTCCGCCTGCCCACGTCCCGGGCAGGGCGTCGGCGGTGATATCCACCGGCTCGACGCTGGTGGCTAAAAATTCCAGCGTGCGTTCCAGTGTAGCAAGGTCTACGGCGGTCAGGCTGGTCAGCAGGCTGCTGCTCACCTCCCGCAGACCCTGCGGCAGGGTGGTGGGCAGCAGCTCCAGCGCCTGCCGGAAAAACGCATCCCACACCGCCGCCCGTGCGGCGGCGCTGCGCCGGGGCGAAAGAGAAGTGTCGGCATCCAGCGCCGCCAAAAAGCTGTGGGCGTCGGCGGCGGAGATGCCCTGCACCCCGGTGCCTTTGCCGTACCGCGCCAGCTGCTCCGGTGTGAGTGCTCCGGTAAAGCCCACCCGCACTGCGCCGTACCGCGCCGCAAGCTTTGTCAGCACCGCCGGGGCGATGGCAAGATAGTCAGTATCCTCCGGCAGAGCGAACACCTCGCCCAGCGCCTCCCGGCAGCGGGCGGGGCCTGCGGCGGCGTAACAGTCCGCAAGGGGGACATTTTTGCCCCCAAAGGGCACTTCCAGCGCGGCGGGCACCGCCAGCAGATGGATGCAGTTCTGTCCGGCGTTCAGGTAGGCCAGCACAAAGCCCGGGGTCTCGTCTGCCACGCACAGCAGCACGGTGCACCGGTCGGCGGCTTTGGGCAGACGGATGGGCACTCCGCTCTGGCTTTTTGCGGCCTGCCGCAGACTGCTGCGCAGCTGGGCGCGGCTGAGCAGCACTGTGCCGCCCACCAGCGGCAGCAGCACCAGCAGGGCGGCGCACAGCGCCGCCCAGAAGGGACGCCAGCCGCTGCGTTTTGCGTGTTTCATGGCTCTGCCTCCTTTTTGTGCATAAAGCATAGCCCAGCGGGCGACCCTTTATGCAGAAAGGCAGGGATGCTGCATGGATCAAACAGAAAACCCCAACAAAAAAGACCGCGAGGAACAGGAGGACTTCTGGCTGACGCTGGAACCCCTTCCCGCACCCGCCCCCGAAAAGCCCTCCGCACCGCATGAGGAGTAAGGCTGCTGCATAGGATACGGTAAAAAAGGGGGGATGGGATGCCAGAGCGGTTCATGCGGGGAATCGAGGCCGTAAACGGCATCGTGTGGGGGCCAATGGGGCTGGGGCTGCTCTTCGGCACCGGGCTGCTGCTGACGGTGCGCACCGGGGGCTTCCAGCTGCGGCGGTGGGGCTACTGGATGCGGCACACCCTCGGTGCCATCCTGACCGACCGGAGCGTCACCGCTCATACCGCCCGCGAGGAACAGGCCATCAGCCAGTTCCAGAGCCTGTGCACCGCGCTGGCGTCCACCATCGGCACCGGCAACCTTGTGGGGGTGGCTACCGCCATCCTTTCCGGCGGGGCGGGGGCGGTGTTCTGGATGTGGGTCATGGCACTGCTGGGCATGATGACCAGCTACGCCGAGAACGTGCTGGGCATCTACTACCGCCGCAAAGACCCGGCGGGCGGCTGGCGCGGCGGGCCGATGTACTACCTGCGGGACGGCCTTGGCGGCAAGCCGGGGCGGGTGCTGGCGGTGCTGTTTGCTGCGTTCTGCGCGCTGGCAAGCTTTGGCATCGGCAACCTGAGCCAGCTCAATTCCATCGCAGGCAACCTGAAAGCGGCGTTTGGCGTGCCGGAGGCCGTTACCGGCGCAGTGCTGGCGGCAGTGTCGGCGGTGATTTTGCTGGGCGGGCTGAAACGTGTGGCTGCTGTGGCAGAACGGCTTGTCCCCGCCATGGCGCTGCTGTACATCGTGGGTGCGCTCACCGTGGTGGGGGTGCACATCACTGCCGTCCCGGCGGCGCTTGCCGCCATCGTAAAGGGCGCATTCGGGCTGCGCGCCGCCGGTGGGGGCATGGTGGGCTACGGGCTGTCCCGGGCGGTCACTTGGGGCTTCAAGCGGGGTGCTTTTTCCAACGAAGCCGGGCTTGGTTCCTCGGTGATGGTGCACGCGGCTTCCAACGTAAAAGAGCCGGTGCAGCAAGGGATGTGGGGCATTTTTGAGGTGTTTGCAGACACCATGGTGGTGTGCACCCTGACGGCGCTGGTGGTGCTGACCTCCGGCTTTGTGGATCTGGACACCGGGCGCATTGCCGCCGGGGCGGCGGGCAGTGCGCTGGTGGGGCAGGCCTTTGACGCCGTGTTCGGCACGCTGGGGTCAAAGCTCATTGCGGTGTGCATCCTGCTGTTCGCTTACTCCACCACTCTTGGCTGGAGCTGCTACGGCTGCAAGGCCGTGGAGTATCTCTTCGGCGCGGGGGCTGGGACATTTTACCGGGTGCTGTTCGTGGCGCTGATGCCGCTGGGCGCGGTGATACGGCTGGACCTTGCATGGACGCTTTCCGACACCTTCAACGGCCTGATGATGCTGCCGAACCTCATCGGCGTGGTGGCGCTGTCCGGTACGGTGGTGAAGATCACCCAAAACTACCTTGCCCGCAAGCTGCACGGCAGCGCCGCGCCGCCGCTGTTGTCTGCGGGTGAGACAATTTAAAATCGTCAGCCCCGCCCCTTGTCCCAAGGCGGGGTTTGTGCTATGCTAAGGGGTACAAGCGATTTTTTGCGCTGAGAGGAGGAACCCCATGGCCGCCGTAAAAACACGGAATACCGCTACCCTTATGACCGAGGGCAGCATTGTAAAAAGCCTGCTGCTGTTTGCCCTGCCGCTGATCTTCGGCAACCTGCTGCAGCAGATGTACAACACCGCCGACAGCATCATCGTGGGCAATTTTGTGGGCAGCAATGCCCTTGCCGCCGTGGGCTCCAGCGGGTCGCCCATCTACCTGCTCATCGGCTTCAGTCAGGGGCTTGCCGTGGGCGCGGGCGTGGTGGTGTCGCAGTATCTGGGCGCGGGCGACCACAAGGAGACCCGCGAGGCGGTGCACACCTCCCTTGCCATTGCGGTGGTCATGGGGCTTTTGCTGACGGTGGGCGGCGTTGCCTGCGGGCGCGCTTTGCTGGTGGCCATGAACACCCCCGCCGAGGTACTGGCGGACGCTGTGACCTATATCCGCATCTACTTTGGCGGGGTGCTGTTCAGCGTGGTGTATAACATGACCGCCGGCATCCTGAACGCCGCCGGCAACTCCCGCCGCTCGCTGGTGTATCTGGCATGGGCGTCGGTGACCAACATCGTGCTGGACTTTGTGTTCATCGTAGGGCTGCGGATGGGGGTGGCAGGCGCTGCCATCGCCACAGACCTGAGCCAGCTGGTGTCCTGCGTGCTGAGCCTGCGCTTTTTGATGAAAAGCGAGGACGCCTGCCGGGTGGAACTTTCCGCCATCCGGCTGCACCGCAAAATGGCAGGCCGCATCATCCGGGTGGGCCTGCCCACCGGCATCCAGAACATGGTCATCTCCTTTTCCAACGTGCTGGTGCAGGCCAGCGTAAACAGCTACGGCGCCGCCGCCATGGCGGGCTTTGCGGCCTACATGAAGATCGACGGCTTCAACATTCTGCCGGTGAGCAGCATCAGCATGGCAGCCACCACCTTTGTGGGGCAGAACTACGGCGCGGGGCGTCTGGACCGGGTAAAGCGCTCGGTGTGGGTCACCCTTGCTATTGGGGTCATCTACACCCTTTGCACCGGCACGGCGCTATTGGCCGGACAGGACGCCATTCTGCACCTGTTCACCGCCGACGAGGCCGTGGTCACCTACGGCAAGCTGGCTATGCGGTGGTTCTGCCCGTTCTACTTCCTGCTCAGCATCCTGCACGGCCTTGCCGGTGCCGTGCGCGGCACGGGTGCCAGCATCCCGCCCATGGTGGTGCTGCTGGTCTCGCTGTGCCTGTTCCGTGTGGTATGGATTCAGTTTCTGCTGCCCTTCTTCTCCGGCATCGAGGGCGTGTTCATCCTCTACCCCGTCAGCTGGGGTCTGGGCGCATTGCTCATGATCCTGTATGCGTGGAAGGGCAAGTGGATGGAGTATCATACATAACATTTTTACAAACAACGACCCGCCGCACTGAAAGAGATGCGGCGGGTCGTTGTTTTTTCAGGTACTCCTGTCGGGGCAGCTTACCATGCAAAGCCCACGGAGTCCATGTCGATCTTCTTTTCCATCAGCCCCAGACGGCTCTCGATGAAGTTGACAGCCATATCCGGCCACTGGGCGATCTGGGTGTAGTAGTCCACATAGCCCTTGGTGCCAGTGCCCAGACCCACACCGTGGGGCGCATCAGGTGCCAGATAGAAGCTGAAGTCCGTGAAGATATTTGCGCACTCCGGCAGAGAGGGCAGCATCATCGCACTCAGGCCATCTTTCTGACCCACAACACCAAAGACCGGAGGCAGGTTGGGGTTCTTCGTGAAGTTCAGACCGGTGACGAACAGTCCGTAGATGGGGATCGCCACATTCAGGTCAGCGCTCTCATGGTCCACAGCATCGCAGACGTAGCTGGGATAGACCTTATCCGGGGTATTCGTAGTGCCGAACTGGTCGGCCACCACCTGCATCACATTCATGCCGCCGGCAGAGAAGCCCACAGCGATCATGATATCGGTCTTGCCGATGTGTTTTTCAGAGGCGTTGTGGCGGATGTAGCGGATAGCACGGGCCAGATCCAGCTGCTGATCCACAGCGGCATAAGGGTTGACGCGGCGCTGCAGCACAAAGGCGTTGTAGCCGTTCTTGTTGAAGAACTCGGCCACCGGGTAGCCTTCCACCACGTTGTTGCGGTGGGTGCTGCCGCCGCCTGCAATAATGATCACGTTGCCCTTCACCTTGCCCTGATCCCGCAGCAGGTACGGGTTCAGGAAGGGACGGAAGCCCTCGTTATCGTAGCAATTTTCCCAGTTGGTGGGCAGCGGAGATTCCACGGCCATCTGATCTCCCCAAATTTCCCAAACGGTGCTCTTGGGGTCCTTGATCTGGCGCAGCGCCTTGCGGGCATTGGTCAGAGCAACACACATATCGTAGTGAGAAGCATTGATGCCGGGCACAGCTGCACCGTCCACCTTCTCGTACTGAGCGCGGGACAGCTTGTGGAACAGCACATAGAACTTGTCAAAATCACCCCGGAAAGCAGCCGGATAAAAGGCCACCTCGCGGGAGAGACGGAGTTCCTCTGCCACCATGGCCTGCACCTCAGCATCGGTATGCACACCAGCGTTTTCAGCAAAGGATGCGGGCGCCATGCCAGCCACTGCGCCCACAGTCACGGCAGAAGCGGCGGAAAGCTTCATAAAGTCTCTTCTGTTCATCATCATTTCTCCTTTTAAATGCAGACGGCTCATTTGTGCAGAGCAAAGCCGCCCAAAGCTGTGCAGCAAACGCCCTGCTGCCGGGCCCGATAGACATTCCAGTTGTATCATGCCATCGAAATCTGCACAAATCGTACCACAATACAATGCATTTGTAAACAGATTTTATTGTTTTTGTGCTAAATTGATATATTAGTATGCCAGTTCTTGTGAAAATCAACAAGCATGAGAATGGGTACAAAAAAGGACTGCCATGCACTCTGCACGGCAGTCCTTTTTATCTTATTACAGCTTTTCAAACACCAGAAAGCGGAAAGCGATGGTGGTGGTGAGCTGCGGCAGAGCCGCAAGGCGGGCAGCACCGTCGCGGGGCGTTTTCCAGTAGTAGGGGGTCATGGCAAACAGGGCTTCCAGCTGGGCGGCGGGCACGGTGATGGTTCCCTGCACCTCACGCTCATCAATGGCGCGGAAGCCCGGGTACTCCACCTGCTGCACCGGGTTCTTGTAGGGCTTTTCGTAGAGCACGGCCTTCATCTGGTACAGATGCTCTGCCCCCGGCACAACGTAGATCATGTGCCCGCCCGGGCGCAGCACCCGGCTGAACTCCTCCTGTGCAAAGGGCGAAAAGCAGTTCAGCAGCACGTCTGCCCAGCCGGTGCGCACCGGCTGGCTGAAGCTGGACGCCACCGCGTACTGCGCGGCGGGCAGCGCCTTTGCCGCCAACCGCACCGCGGGCTTTGCGATATCGAACCCGGCCAGCTGCAACGGTTTTTCCGCCGCCGCGAACTGCTGCGCGATGCAGCGGTCGTACCAGCCCTCGCCGCAGCCTGCGTCCAGCAGATGCAGCGGGGCGTCCTTCGCGGCGGGCACGCCGTGGGCAAGGCACAGCTCCCCCAGCGCCTGCCCGAAGATGCCGTAATATCCGGCGTTCAGGAAGGCGCGGCGGGCGGCTACCATCTCCTTGCTGTCCCCGGGGGCTTTGGTGCGCATACTCTGCACCGGCAAAAGATGCCAATAGCCCTCCCGGGCGCGGTCAAAGCAGTGGCCTTTTTCACATTTCAGGTCATTCTCCCCTTGCAGCGCGCCGCCGCACAGGGGGCACTGCCACGGGGCAAAGGCTTCGTTCCGGCTCATACTTCTTCGCTGTGATCCTCAATGGGTGCAGTGGCACCGCCGTGGGCGTCCATATACTCCTCAAAGCTGGTGTACTTCTGCTGGGGCGGGCGGCGGCTGATGAGCATCAGCCCCGGGTCCTCGTCCCGGGCGGCAGCATTGCGGCCGCGGCGGGCAGGCTCGGCCTTGGGAGCGCGGGGTGCGCTGCCGGTGCGGCTCTGATTCCCGGCATTGCCGCGCTCGCTGCGGGCAGGGCGGGCGTTATTATTCTGGGCAGCGGGGCGGGCATTGCGCTGTTCACCCCGGTCGCTGCGGTCGTTGCGGCGGCTGCCGCTGCGGTTTGCGTTCTGGTTATTCTGGGGCTCCTGTGCGCTGCGGATGACAGGTGCTGCCGGAGCGGCAGGGGTCTTGCGTGCCGGACGCAGCGGAGTAGCCTCCGGGGCGCTGACAAAATGGGGGTCAAACTTGGGCTGGGCGTTGCTGCCCCGGGCGGGGGCGGCATTCTCGCGGCGGGCGCGGGGCGCTGCCGCTTCCTTGGGGGCGTTTGCGCCCCGGTTGTTGGCGCGGCGGTCGTTGCGGGCTCCGCGCTTTGTGTTGCTGTCTTGCATCAGTGTTTCCTCTTTTTTCGGTTTTGCAGGCACCGCGTTCTTTGCAGCCTTCGGCTCCTGCTTCGGCGCGGGCGCAGCTGTCTTTGCAGCTTTTGCGGGCGCAGTTTCGGCCTGTTTTTTCGGCGCTTCGGCCAAGTTTTCCGCTTCGGGGCGGGGCTTTTTGCCACACACGGGCAGCACCGGGCGCACCGGGGCGGGCACGCCGTCCCACGGATGACCGGATACCACCGGGATCTTGCGGCGGTTCAGCTTTTCAATGCCTGCCAGATACTCCTGCTCCTCCGGGGCGCAGAAGCTGACGGCGGTGCCGTCCGCACCGGCGCGGGCGGTGCGCCCGATGCGGTGCACATAGGTCTCCGGCACCTCGGGCAGGTCGTAGTTGAACACATGGGAAAGCTCGCTGATATCAATGCCGCGTGCGGCGATATCGGTGGCCACCAGCACCCGGGTCTTGCCGGACTTGAAATCCTCCAACGCGGTCACGCGGGCAGTCTGGCTCTTGTTGCCGTGGATGACGGCGGCGGGGATGCCCTGCTTTGTCAGATCCTTTGCGATCTTATCTGCGCCGTGCTTGGTGCGGCTGAACACCAGCGCATTGACCACCGGCGGCTGCAGATTTTTGATGAGCCACGGCAGCAAAAGCTTTTTGTTGCCCTTTTCCACATAGTACAGGCTCTGCTGGATGCGGTCCACGGTGCTGGACACCGGGTCCACCTTGACAAAGGCGGGGTCGTGCAGGATACCGGCAGCCAGCTGCTCGATCTCGGCGGGCATGGTGGCACTGAACATCAGGTTCTGGCGCTGGGCGGGCAGCTTTGCAATGACCTTTTTCACGTCATGGACAAAGCCCATGTCCAGCATCCGGTCGGCCTCGTCCAGCACAAAAATTTCCAGTGCGGACAGGTCGATAAAGCCCTGCCCGATCAAATCGTTCAGCCGTCCCGGGCAGGCGATAAGGATGTCCACGCCCTTTTTCAGCGCTTCCACCTGCGGAGCCTGCCCCACGCCGCCAAAGATGACGGTGCTGCGCAGTTTCAGGTACTTGCCGTAGGCTTCAAAGCTTTCGCCGATCTGCAAGGCCAGCTCCCGGGTGGGGGTCAAAATCAGCGCACGGACAGCGCCCTTGCGGCGGGGCGCATTGGCGGTGAGCCGGTCCAGCATGGGCAGCGCAAAAGCCGCCGTCTTGCCGGTGCCGGTCTGGGCGCAGCCCATCAGATCCCGGCCTGCCAGCACCGGCGGGATGGCCGCCGCCTGAATGGGCGAGGGGGTCTCGTAGCCCGCTTCCTGCACAGCGCGCAGCAGCGGGGCGGACAGATTCAGTTCTTTAAATGTCATGGTTCTCCTATTATTCTGTGATCTTCCGGCACTCGATGTAGTAGCGCTTTTCCTCCGCGTGTCCCATGCTGAAGGTCTTGCGGGGCAGCACGCCGCCCATCACAACGCCGCGGAACAGGTCGCTCTTGGCGAAGGGCGGCATCAAAAACGCCACTGCGCCCTGCTTGCACAAAGCGCGCACAGCCGGTTCGTCATGCACATAGTCCACCTTTGCTTCCGGGTGGCGCTCGATATAATCCGAAATAAAATCGTCGATGGTGCCCACGGTCAGCGGCTCGGTGGGGTCCTCAAAGCTGAGCACATTGGCCATGTGGGGGCCCGCCAGCGTAAAAGGCTGCTTTTTGCTGCCGCCAAAGCAGCAGCCTGCCATGTTGGAATCGCTCCATGTAATGAGGCTCAGCAGCACGGTGGCGCAGTCCACGTTGAACAGCACCCGGTGGATGGGCTCGATCTCGATGGCCGGGGAGTGCACGTTGCACACCTCTGCCAGACACCAGCGGGCGGGGTGATTTTCTGCCTGTTCCGGGGTCAGAGTCTTTTTCAGCTCCTCCCAGCAGGCCTTTGCGGTAGCCAGCGAGTGGTTGCCATCGCCCACGGCCAGCGTCAGCGGGTCGCGGCGGGTGGCATCGGGGTATTTCTTGTCAAATTCTTCCTGACTGCCCAGCACGGTCAGCGCATTTTCGATCTGTGCGATGAGGGCGGGGTCCTCCACTGCCCAGCCTGCCACATGGCCGCCCCCCAGCATCAGCTCGCCCTCGTATACCTTGGGCAGGCTGTCCTTGTGGGCGGCAATGGGCTCGATGAGGGTGCAGTCCGGGTCATCCGCCAGCATCATGATATGGGGCGTTTCCAGCGCAGCGCCGGTACGCACCTTCATGCGGGGCGGGATGCGGCTTTCCACGGTGCACTCGCTGGGGCGCACAGTACATTTTTCGCCCCGGCGGTAGCTGTAAGCTTCCAAGTCCACACGCCCTACAAGACCCTGCCGCACCCGGCCGCTCTGCTCGGTGCGCTCCACATAGATAAAGCCATCCACCGCCCGGGTGAGCACGTTCTGGGCGTAGTCCTGCATGGTGGCGTGGATCTTTTCCACCTGCGCGTCGGCGTCTCCGTCCTCCAGATACACCTCCGGCAGGATCAGGTTCAGGGTGCTGGGCGCACCCGCAGCGGTCTCTTCTGCCCGCTGCCAATAGCTGCGGTCACTGGTGAACTGGTCACAGGCGATGCAGCCCCACTGCTCCAGCGGCACCTGCTCCGAAGGCAGCAGGATGTGTGCGGGTGCAAAACAGGTAGTCGGTTTCATAGTCGTTTCCTCCCCTCTTTATTGCAATTCAACTTTTTTAATGCAACAGCAACAACGTTGAATTGCATATCGCAAATATGCTGTTTGAATGTTGCGCTAATTTTTGACTTGCGATAAAAGCCGCTTCTCAGCGGAACGCTGCGGTATCGTGCACCACAACGTGCTTCACACCGGCGTCGGCAGCGGCCTGCTCCAGCGCAGCGCGGCTGTCCGCATCCAGTGCGGTGCTGCTGGTGACCAGCAGGTTTTCCATTCCAAGCGCAACACCGGTGGTGCCAAGGGCATCGGTGGCAGCAGTGCACAGTGCGTCCGGGTAGCTGACCCACAGGGTCACGCTGCCCGCAAAGCGGGTCTGCCATGCGGCGATATCCGCGGTCAGCTGGGCGGCGCGTCCCTCCCGGCTCTTGCCGCCGGAGGCACCGAAGTCCTGCTTGCGGGTGATGATATTGGGGAACTGCACCCCGGTAAGCACCACCTGCTCGTAGCCCATGCCCTGCACCTCCTCAATGAGGTCGCCGACATACTGCACCGCGCTTGCGGCAAAGGGGTTCATCCATGCCTTGCCGCCCTTGGCTGCGCTGACGTTGTCCAGCCAGAGACTGTTGCCGTCGTAGTGCACGCCCATGCTGCGGTCGGTGTACACCGACACCGGGTCGGTAAAGGCTGCAAGCTGTGCCGCCGGGATAATGCCCTCCTCCCGCAGGATGGCGGCGATATTGGCCGCATCCACCGGGTTTTCGGTGATGCTCTGGGCAGCGGCTGCCACCCCGGAAGCGTAGTACACCGTGCCAGCGGCGTCTTTCAGAGTGACAAGGGCGTAGTCTGCGCCCTGCTGCTTCAGCTGCCGGGCGGCGGCGCGGATGGCGGCTTCATCGGTCAGGGTGGTCACGTCCAGCTCTGCCCAGCTGCCGCCGGTAATGGCCTTGCCGTCCAGCGGCTTTTCCTCTTCCGGCTCCGGTTCAGACGCTGCCTGTGAGGCGGCAGCGCTGCTTGCCGCCGCAGAGGAGGCTGCTGCCTCGGCGCGGGAAGCGCTTTCGGCCTCCAAGTCCCGGTCCTTGACCACGGTATACCAGGTGTGGGTGGCCCAATCCAGCACATGGGGTGCGGCAAACCATGCTGCTGCCAGCACTGCCGCCACCAGCACCGCAATGCCGATGCCGCGCTTGACGCGCATTTCACGGCTGTAAAAGCTGCGGTGATAATGCTTGACCTTCTGACGTTTATACTTAGCCATGGTATCTTTTCCTCCCTGTCTGCATTACAGGATGACGGAATGTCCGGTAAAGCCATAGATTGCCAGCGCCAGCACGCCGATATACACCAGCGTGATGGGCAGGCCGCGGAATGCTTTGGGGATCGCTTTGCTGCGCAGGCGGTGGCGCGCCTCGGTGACCAGCAGCACCGCCAGCACATAGCCAAGGCCGCTGCCAAGGCCAAAGCCAAGGCTTTCGCCAAGGGTAAAGGACTGGGTGCGCTCCACCAGCACCGTGCCCAGCACGCCGCTGTTCAGCGCGGCCAGCGGCACGATGCGCAGCAGCTGGGCGCGGCGGGGCAGGCTGCGCAGCAGCCACAGCACCAGATGCTCTGCCAGACACACCACGGCAATGCTGGCAATATACACCAGCGGGCGCAGCTGGGCGCGGTTATCCAGCGGGGCGATGAACCGCCCGGCAACGAACGCCACCGGCGCCACCAGCACCTGCGTGATGCACAGCATCATGCCGAACAAGGCGCTGCTGGTGCGGTCGTCCCCCACCAGCTGCACCATGCGGGACACGCCCAGTGCACGGGTAAAGACAGCGTTCTGTGCAAAAATGGCCAGCAGTGCATAGCTGAAAAACACTGCCGAGCTGCTTACAACTTCCTTCACGGTTCGCGGTTCCCCTCCTTCTGGTAGTGCACGGTCAGGGTATCCCGTGCTTCCTTTTTCAGATATTCCTTGCGCTTTGCAGCCGCAGCGCGCCAGATGGCGCACAGGATGCCCAGCACGATAAAGCCGCCCGCCGGCATCTTAGCCAGCGGCAGCAGCGCCCAGCGTCCCACCGGGGCACCGAACACGGTGCCAAGGCTGAGCCACTCGCGCACCACGCCCACCACGAGCAGCAGCAGCGCGTAGCCCACGGTGATGCGCACGCCCTTGGAAACAGCCTTATGCACCGTCTCCTGCACGCGGCCGAAGCGGTAGGTCAGAAGCGGCTCCACCACCAGCATGGGCAGGTAGATGCCAAGGTTCAAAAGCCCGGTGCCAAACACGAAGTTCAAAATGGGATATGCCGCCAAGTACACCACAGCGGCGCTGGCTGCGTACAAAAGTGCGCGGGGCAGCAGCTTTTTTTGCAGCTGCTCCGGGGTAGGCTCCTCGTCCCGCAGGGGTACAAGGCGGCTGAGCAGGCAGGCCAGCACGCGGGAGGGCACCAGCAGCAGCGTCACCGCCGCCGCCAGCATCAGGCCGTTCTGCCCGGTGGTAGCCACGACCACCAGCGGTGCCAGACCCATGCCCTGCATGACCACCGGGTTATTCAGGAACACGCGGTCGTGATGGGCAAACTTTTCGGGGTCCTTTAAAATCAGTTCCGCAGTACGCTTTTTCATTCCGCAGCCTCCTTTCGTTCGGACGGCAGACGGTGCAGCAGACGGTACAGCCGCTCCTCCGTGCGGTCAATGAGCGCGGACACGCTGTTGACTGCCAGCAGCGCAAAGCAGACGCCGGTCTCGTACACGCCGAAATAGCGGAAGCCCATGGTGGCAGCACCCACCAAGGCGCCGTACAGGATACGTCCAAGCCGGTGGTGGGCACAGGTGTAGGGTTCGTTGAGCAGGAACACCGCACAGAACAGCACCGCACCGGTGTGCAGCTCGTCCCGGATGCCCTGCAGGCGGGGCAGCAGGCTGCTGAAGAGGGTGCTGTCCGCCAGACCCACCTGACGCGGGAAGAAGAAGGCGATGAGCCCGCAGGTGATCAGAAAACTTGCCGATGCACCGATGTGCACGTCCTTCTGGGTCCACAGCACAAGGCCGCAGGCCAGAATGACCAGCGCCGCGCCGGTGCCCATGGGGGCAGCAAACTCGCCCAGCACAACGGCGAGGGCGTTCAGGTTCAGGATGCCGCCGCTGCGCAGGGTATCCTCAATGGTGCTGCCCACCGGCACAGCGGAGGCGTTCCACAGGGGCAGCGGCGTATAGGGCTGCGGGTAGCGCACCACCTGCTCCGGCCACGATACCGCTGCCACGGCGTAGCCCACGGCAGCGGGGTTGAAGGGATAGCTGCCGTAGCCGCCAAAGACCTCCTTGCCGATCAATACGCCCGCCAGCACTGCCACCACCAGCACATAGATGTCCACAGTGGCGGGCATGAGCAGGGCGATGATCAGGCTGAAGCTCTCGTTGGAGAGATCTTTATTGGTGTACACCCGATGGCGCAGCAGCGCCACCAGACGGTCGCACAGGTTGCCGGTAAGCAGGGCGATGCCGCACAGCAGCAGCGGACGCGCCCCGTAGAAATAGCAGGCCATGCACAGCAGCGGCACGCACAGCCAGAAAACGTGCTTATAGTACCGGCCGGTCTTTTGCAGCTGCCGTTCCTGTTCCTGGATCAAAGTTTCATCCATATACGGGCCTCCTTACAGGCTGGCCAGTGCGCCCACAGCCGCAGCAGGGTCGGCGGCGCCGAACACGGCACTGCCCGCCACCAGCACGTCGGCTCCGGCTTCTACGCACAAGGGTGCGGTGGCGGCATCCACGCCGCCGTCCACCTCCAGCAGGTAGGAAAGGCCGCGTGCTTCCCGCTCTGCCTTGAGCCAGCGGAGCTTGTCCAGCGCCGAGGGCATGAACTTCTGCCCGCCGAAGCCGGGCTCCACGCTCATCACCAGCACCAGATCCAGCTGGTCCAGCCACGGTGCCAGCGCCTCGGCCGGGGTGCCGGGCTTGATGGTCAGACCCACCTTGCAGCCCAGCGCACGCACGGCATCAATGGTAGCCTGAATATCATCTTCGCACTCCAGATGGAAATTATACAGGGTCGCACCGGCCTTGATAAAGGGCTCGGCGTATTGCAGCGGGTGGCTGATCATCAGATGCACGTCATAAAAGGCATCCGGCAGCGCCTTGTGCAGGCTTTTGAGCACCGGCACGCCAAAGCTGATGTTGGGCACAAAATGCCCGTCCATCACGTCGTAGTGCAGCATCTGTGCGCCGGCATCCAGCACCATGCGGCAGTCTGCGCCCAGCTTGCCAAAATCAGCAGAAAGAATCGAAGGACTTACGATGGCCATAATATTTCATTACGCTCCGTTATTTTTAGCATTTTTTATCCCATGCGTTGCACGTTTTGCAGGGTTCTGCCGGGCAAAAAATACGCGGGCATGGTTATCTTTTAGTTTACATGAAAACGGCCAAAAAATCAAACCCGCAGCCGTTTTTTTCACCGAAAAGTCGTAAATGGCGCAAAAAGTCCATTGCGCGGCAGCATCTCCATGTGCCGCGCAGCTGCCGCCGAAGGCTTGCCATTTTGCAGCAGCTTTCTTTGAAGCAGAACGATTTGGAATGGCCTCCGCTGCTTCCGGGTTGCGGCACCCAGCATCCGCTTCGTGCCTTGGGCGGCACTCGCGTCTTGCTGGCCGCTGCCCCAACAACTCCTCCCTGTTTCCGCCGCTGGCGGCGGTCGTCGTCGTTGCTAGCCATATTCAGCGGAAAATAGATTTTTAATTCCGCGTTTGTCGCACTCTGCGGAGTGCTCCAAACGCATTTTCACAAGAGGGGGTCACAGCGGTAAGCAGAATTTTTATTCCAACAACGCCAAAGCAGCCAGACCGCCCGGGCGGGGCAGTCTGGCTGCGGGGTCTTATTCTACCGGCTTCATGCTGGCGGGTTCCTCCACTGCGCCGGGCTGCCCGGCGGCGTCCGGCAGGCGCTTCATGCCGCCGGGGTTGGGGGAACAGGTGGGCAGGGTGAACACAAAGCGGCACCACTCGCCCTGCTGGCTCTCCACGCGGATCTGCCCGCCGGACAGATTGACCAGCACCTTGCAGATGTTCAGTCCCAAACCGGAGCCGCGGGCGTGCAGGCCGCGGGAACGATCCTCCTTGTAGAACCGCTCGAACACATAGGGCAGCGCCTCCGGGCTGATGCCCTGCCCGGAGTTCCAGATGGAGATCTCGGCCTCGGGGCCCAGCTTTTCCACGCTGAAGCGGATGGTGCCGCCCGCCGGGGTGAACTTGATGGCGTTGTCCAGCAAATTATACGCCACCTGATGGATCAGGTCAGGGTCGGCGTAGACCAGTACCTTTTCGTCCATGGTCAGGCCTTCCAGCTCGATCATGCCATCGTTGATGCGCTGCTCTGCCGCCAGTGCCACGCCGGTCAGGGTCTCCCAGATATTGAACATCCGGGCGTTCACCTGATACTCTCCGCTTTCCAGCTTGGAGAGATCCAGCATATTCTGGATGAGCCGCGCCAGACGGCCGGTCTCCTCGCTGACCAGCTGCAAATAGTGGTTCTGCATCTCGGGCGGGATGGTGCCGTCCAGAATGCCGTCCACAAAGCCCTTGATGGTGGTCATGGGGGTGCGCAGCTCGTGGGCGATGTTGCCCATGAACTGACCCCGGGAGTTATCGTTGGACTGGATGTTCTCCGCCATCTGGTTGAAGGTGCGGGCAAGGTCTGCCACCTCGCCATCACCCTCCACGCCCTCCACGCGGACAGAGAGGTCGCCGCCGCCAAAGCGCTGAGCGGCATCGGTGACCTTTTGCAGCGGGTCGGTAAGCTGACGCATCAACAGGCGGGTCAGCACGCTGGCGCACAGCAGCATCACGCAGGCAGACATGAGGAAGTTGGACCAGAACTGCTGTTTAAAGTCGGTGAGCTGCGCGCCGGAGGAGCACAAAAACAGCCAGCCGCTGAACAGGCTCTGGTCGTCGATGGTCTCCACCGCCGCGATATAGCTTTTTTCGGTCAGGGCACCGCCCAAATCGCCGAAAGCGTGGTAGTGCCGGGCGTCCGGGTCAGCCACTGCGTTGGCGCGCTGGCAGATATCCAGCGGCACGGTGGTGGTGGTAAGCTTGTCCGGGTCGGAGGCGATGAGCACATTGCCCTGTCGGTCGGTGAAAAACAGATAGGCCTCGGCGCTCTCGCCGATGATCTCCAGTTTGGTGTTCAAAGCGTCCAGCTCTGCACCCTGCGGCATGGTCTCGCTGTTTACCAGATACTCTGCGGTGCGCTTGGCAACGTTTACCACCTGATCCAGCGTTTCGTAGCGATCCTTCGCAAAATAATTCTTGAACAGCACCCACTCCGAGCAGCCCATCAGCACGATGCCCAGCACCATCAGGGTGGACACCATGGAGAAAAAGGCTGTGGAGATACTTTTACGCATTACTGACGCACCTCGAACTTATAGCCCACGCCCCAGACGGTTTTCAGCTCCCACTTATCAGAAGCCCCGGCCAGCTTTTCGCGCAGGCGCTTGACGTGGACGTCAATGGTGCGGCTGTCGCCGTAATACTCAAAGCCCCACACCTCGTCCAGCAGCTGGTCGCGGGTGTACACGCGGTTGGGGTGGGAGGCCAGACAGTTCAGCAGTTCCAGTTCCTTGGGAGGAGCCTCCACCACCTTGCCCTTGACCCGCAGTTCATAGCTGTTCATATCCAGCCGCAGGTTGTCGAACTCGATGACGCCCTCGGTGCTCTCGGCGGCAGCGGAGGTAGTCTGGCAGCGGCGCAGCACCGCCTTGATGCGTGCCACCACCTCTTTTGCGTCAAAGGGCTTTACCATGTAATCGTCTGCGCCCAGCTCCAGGCCCAGCACCTTGTCAAAGGTCTCGCCCTTGGCGGTAAGCATCATCACCGGAGTGTTGCCCGCCTTGCGGATGCGGCGGCAGACCTCAAGACCGTCCATGCGGGGCATCATCACGTCCAGCAGCACCATGTCCGGCTTGACCGCGTTGAACTTTTCCAGTCCTTCTTCGCCATCGTTTGCCACCGTGACCTGATAGCCCTCCTTGGTCAGGTACAGCCGCAGCAGCTCGCAGATGTTGGCGTCGTCGTCCACCACAAGGATCTTTTCATTTGCCATAAGTGTTTTCCTCCCCTTTTATGCAGGTTTTTGCTGTATCTTCAGCCCTTCCGGGCGTTTTGACAGGCTCTTTCCTTTCTATTATACGGGACAGTTATGACAAAATAAAGAAGGAAGTGTAGTTTTTTTCACATTTCTGCCCGTGCAGCCGCGCTATCGGCAAGAAACGTTTGCAGCAGAAGCCACAAAATTTGATTTCTTGCCGATAACCCATCCCGGATTATTTCAGGATTCCTTATTCAAGATAGCCCTGCCCCCTTGCGCTGGCGGGGTTCATCGCGTATAATGGTAAATGTATCGTTATGTCAAAAAACGTGTAAGGAGCGTATTTTATATGAAGTTAGGTATCGTCGGCCTGCCCAACGTGGGCAAGTCCACTCTGTTCAACGCCATCACCTCCACCAAGAATGCGGAGGCTGCAAACTATCCCTTCTGCACCATCGAGCCGAACTCCGGCATCGTGGCTGTGCCGGACAAGCGGCTGGACAAGCTGGCCGAGATCTGGCAGACCAACAAAAAGACCCCCGCCATCGTGGAGTTCGTGGACATTGCCGGTCTTGTGAAGGGTGCAAGTCAGGGCGCAGGCCTTGGCAACAAGTTCCTTGGCCACATCCGCGAGTGCGACGCCATCGTGCACGTGGTGCGCTGCTTTGACGATGACAACATCATCCATGTGGTGGAGGACGTGACCAAGGCCGAGGCTGTGGACCCCATTGCCGATATTGATGCCATCGACTACGAGCTGATCCTCTCCGACCTTGAGGTGGTGCAGAACCGCGCAGGCCGCATGGCAAAAGCTGCCAAGAGCGGCAACAACAAGGGCGCTGCCGCCGAGGCCGCTTGGCTGCAGCAGCTGGCCGACCATCTGAGCGCCGGTAAGCCCGCCCGCAGCTTCGATTTTGACCCCACCGACACCGAGCAGCAGACCGTGCTGCACGAGATGGGTCTGCTGAGCGCAAAGCCGGTGCTGTACGCCTGCAACGTGGGCGAGGATGACCTGATGGAGGGCATCGAGAACAACAAGTACGTTCCGCTGGTGGCTGCCCGCGCCAAGGAAGAGGGCGCCCGCTACATTCCCATCTGCGCCAAGACCGAGGAGGACATTGCGGATTACAGCCCCGAGGAAAAGAAGGCATTTCTGGCCGAGATGGGCATCGAGGCCAGCGGTCTGGACAACCTGATCACCGCCAGCTACGACCTGCTGGGTCTGATCTCCTTCCTGACCGACGGCAAGAAGGAGTGCCGCGCATGGACCATCCGCAAGGGCACCAAGGCTCCGCAGGCTGCCGGTAAGATCCACAGCGACTTCGAGCGCGGCTTCATCCGCGCCAGCGTCATCGGCTACAACGATCTGGAAGCCAACAACTTCGACTACGCCGCCGTCAAGGCCAAGGGTCTGCAGCGCACCGAGGGCAAGGAGTATGTTGTGCAGGATGGCGATGTCATCGAGTTCCTGTTTAATGTTTAAAGGAGTCCACCATGATCTTTGGTATTATGGGCGCTATGCCCGATGAAGTAGACCAGCTGTGTGCAAAGCTGGAAAATGTCACCGTTGAGCCCTACGGCGGCGTGGAGTACCACAAGGGTATGCTGGCCGGCAAGCAGGTGGTGGTGTGCTGCGCCGGTATGGGCAAGGCCAATGCCGCCGCTACCACGCAGGTGCTCATCACCAAGTTCGGCGCGGAGAAGATCATCTTCTCTGGCATTGCGGGCAACATGACCAGCAAGATCGGCATCGGGGATGTGGTCATCGGCAAGACGGTGCTGTACCACGATGCCCAGCTGGATATGATCTGCCAGAACCCGCCGTTCCTGAAGGAATACACCGGCGACCCGGAACTGATCGCCGCTGCCGAAGCCGCCTGCGCCGAAGCCGGGGTAAAGGCACTGGTGGGCAAGATCGCCACCGGCGATCTGTTCGTGGGCGACAGCGAGACGAAGGCCGCCATTGAGGCCAAGTGCGCCCCGGACTGCGTGGAGATGGAGGGCGCTGCGGTAAGCCAGATCGCCGCCAAGAACGGCGTGCCCTGCGTCATCCTGCGCGCCATGAGCGACAACGCCGACGAGGACGGCCACGAGGTGCTGGTGGTGAAGAAGTTCTCTATCAGCGAGTATGTCGCCACCGCCACTAAGATCGTAGCAGCGATGGTGGAAAAGCTGTAAATTTCCCCAAAACAACAACAGCCAGACCGGCAGTGCCGGTCTGGCTGTTTTGCGTTTATGTCAGTTTTTGGTCAGGTCTTTGGTATACAGGGCGCGGGTGGCGTTGAGCACGGCGATGACCATCACGCCCACATCTGCAAAGATGGCTGCCCACATTCCGGCAATGCCCAGTGCGCCCAGCAGCAGGCACAGCGCCTTGATGCCCAGCGCGAACACGATGTTCTGGTGCACGATGCGCAGGGTGCGGCGGGCAATGCGCATAGCCAGCGCGATCTTGGCGGGGTCGTCATCCATCAGCACCACGTCTGCGGCCTCGATGGCGGCGTCCGAGCCCAGCGCACCCATGGCGATGCCCACGTCTGCGCGGGAGAGCACCGGCGCATCGTTGATGCCGTCACCCACAAAGGCAAGGTTCTCCTTGGGCTGCTTTTCAGCCAGCAGCTTTTCGATCTGGTCTACCTTGTCGCCGGGCAAAAGACCGGCGTGGTACTCGTCCAGACCCAGCTGCTGCGCTACCGCCTGTGCCACCGGCTGTGCATCGCCGGTCAGCATGACCGTCTTGCGCACGCCGGAAGCCTTCAAAGCGCGGATGGCATCGGCGCTGTGGGGCTTTACCACGTCCGAAATCAGCAGATAGCCCGCATAGCTGCCCTCCACGGCAACGTGCACGATGGTGCCCACGCCGTCCACGGCGGGCACGGCAAGGCCAAGCTTTTCCATCAGGCGGGCGTTACCGGCAGCAACGCTCTTGCCGTCCACCTTCGCGGTCACGCCATGACCGCCCAGCTCCTGCACGTCCGTGACCCGGGCGGCGTCAATGGGCTTGCCGTAGGCGGCCTTGATGCTCAGGGAGATGGGGTGCTTGGACCAGCTTTCTGCCAGCGCAGCGGCTTCCACCAGTGCGGCGTCGGTCACGCCCTCGGCCGGGTGGATGCCGGTGACCTTAAAGGTGCCCTGCGTCAGGGTGCCGGTCTTATCGAACACCACAACGCCGGTGTTGGCAAGCTCTTCCAGATAGGTAGAGCCCTTGATGAGGATGCCGCAGGAGGAAGCGCCGCCGATGCCGCCGAAGAAGCTCAGCGGAATGGAGATGACCAGCGCACAGGGGCAGCTGATGACAAGGAAGGTCAGGGCGCGGTAGACCCAGTCGCCAAAGCGGGCGGGCTGTCCCATGAGCAGCAGCACCACCGGCGGCAGAAGAGCCAGCGCCAGTGCGCCGTAGCAGACGGCGGGGGTATACACCCGGGCAAAGCGGGTGATAAAGTTTTCTGCTCGGGCTTTTTTCATGCTGGAATTTTCCACAAGATCCAGAATTTTAGAGACGGTGGACTCGCCAAATTCCTTGGTGGTGCGCACCTTCAAAAGGCCGGTCATGTTCACGCAGCCGCTGATGACCTCGTCCCCGGCGTTCACGTCCCGGGGCAGGCTCTCGCCGGTCAGGGCGGCAGTGTTCAGGGCAGAAGCGCCCTCCACGATGACGCCGTCAATGGGCACCCGCTCGCCGGGCTGCACCACGATGACGGTGCCCACCTCGACCTCATCCGGGTCCACCTGTTCCAGCTTGCCGTCCTCGCCCTCGATGTTGGCGTAGTCCGGGCGAATGTCCATCAGGCTGGCAATGCTCTGGCGGCTCTTGCCCACGGCGACGCTCTGGAACAGCTCGCCGATCTGGTAGAAGATGATAACGGCGCAGCCCTCCACATAGTCGCCCAGCGCAAACGCGCCCACGGTGGCCACTGCCATCAGAAAGCACTCGTCAAAGGGCTGACGGTTCTTGATGCCCTTCAGCGCCTTGCGCAGCACGTCCCAGCCCACCACAAGGTAGGGGATGCAGTAGAGCGCCAGCTCTACCGGCATGGGCAAGGCTGGCAAAAGCTTGAGCACGATCACCAGTGCCACGGCGATCAGAATGCGCTCAAGGGTCTTTTTTTGTTTCTTGTTCATAAGCAACGCTCCTCATTTTGCGGTGCAGCGGATGAAAAACGGGTGGTTTTCCACAAGTTTTTCGGCAAAAAATGGTTATTCCACAGTTTTACCCGCGTTTTCCACACAGTTTTCCTGTAAAAAAGCGCTTTTCCACGCTTCTTTTTCTCTTTTTCCGCAAAGCGTGTTGAAAACCCGGTGGAAATTGTTGAAAAGTGGTGGATTTTTCCACAGAAAAACTCCCCCAGTCCGTACCGACCGGGAGAGCTTTGCCGCACATCAGATATCAAAGATCTCGCAGTCGTCCTCTACCTTCTTGCAGGCAGACAGCACGTTCTCCATGGTGTCGTGGGGGTCGGCGCCCTCGGCAAACTCCACCTTCATCTTCTGGGTCATAAAGCTGACGGTCGCCTTTTCCACACCGGCTACGGTGTTGGCGGCATCCTCCATCTTCTGGGCGCAGTTGGCGCAGTCCACTTCGATCTTGTAGGTCTTTTTCATAATAAGTACCAGCCTTTCTTTTTGTGCGGGCGCGTGCCCGGTCATTCTTCGATATGGTCCATCCCCATGGAGAGGATGCTGCGCACATGGTCATCGTCCAGTGCGTAGAAAACGGTTTTGCCCTCCCGCCGGAAGCGCACAAGCTTGGAATCCTTGAGCACCCGCAGCTGGTGGCTGACGGCAGACTGGCTCAGCTGCACGGCGTCCGCGATATCCTGCACGCAAAGTTCGCTGTCATGTAAGGCATACAAAATTTTGATGCGGGTGGAATCGCCGAACACGCGGAACAGATCTGCCAGTTCGTACAGCACCTCGTCATCCGGCATCTCCACCGGCTGCTTTTCCTTTTCCGGTGCGGCTTGTTCTAGCCCGGTCATGCCGTCCTCTCCCTTCGTTTCGATATATGAGCATCTGTTCATGTGTTCATGATAGCACGCAGACGGCCCCCTGTCAAGCAAAATCCGCAAAGTTTTTTACATTGCCGCAAAATTGCTGAAAATCGCCGTAAAACGCAAAAAAGATGCAATTTTAATTTGCAAATGGGGTGCGGGTTGGACAGGCAAAACGATTTGGAATGGCTTCCGCTTCTTCCGGGTTGCGGCACCCAGCATCCGCATCGTGCCTTGGGCGGCACTTGCGTCTTGCTGGCCGCTGCCCCAACAACTCCTCCCTGTTTCCGCCGCTGGCGGCGGTCGTCGTCGTTGCTAGCCATGTTCAGCGGAAAAATTATTTTTAATTTCGCGTTTGCGGAGCGTAGCGCAGCAATGAAAGCCCCAGTGGGGCTTTTAAGCGGCAGAGCGGTCTGCGTTAGCAGATGGAGGGGCTTTGCCCCGACAAGCTCTGCGGGCCGCTCCAAACGCACTTTCACAGTTTGGGCTTCGTTTTTCTTTTACATTTGTCTTAGTATTTCCAGTATACCGCATTTCTGCCAAAGGTGCAAGGGCGGAAAATCCGCATGAAACCAAGGGATAGCACATGTCTTTTACATTTGTCTTATATTTTGTCTCCGCACGGCGCACATTTGTATGCTTTGTGTCATCAGGCAGGGTGTGGGGGCCATATCTTTGTGCAAAGATGCTCTTGTTTTCGGCATGGGAAAACCGGTATACTACGGCTACGGAAAGTAACAGACGCACCGCAAAAACGGCGGTGCTGCGTAATAGGTATATCACAGAAAAAGGAGAGGTTCATTATGGCACGAGTATATAACTTCAGCGCAGGCCCCAGCATGCTGCCCGAAAAGGTGCTGCGGCAGGCACAGGCCGAGCTGCTGGAATACGGCGACAGCGGTCAGAGCGTCATGGAGATGAGCCACCGCAGCAAGTGGTTCGATGCCATCATCAAGGACACCGAGGCTTCCCTGCGCCGGGTGATGAACATTCCCGATAACTACAAGGTGGGCTTCTTTCAGGGCGGTGCTACCCAGCAGTTCGCCATGGTGCCGCTGAACTTTATGACCACCGGCAAGGCAGACTACATCGTGTCCGGCAACTTCTCGGGTCTGGCTGCCAAGGAGGCCGCCAAGTTTGGTGAAGCCAAGATCGTAGCGTCCAGCAAGGATAAAAATTTCACTTATATCCCGGATGTAAACGCTATCGACTATGACAAGGACGCCAGCTACATCCACATCTGCCAGAACAACACCATCTTCGGCACCCAGTATGTGGAGCTGCCGCAGGTGGAGGGCGTGCCGCTGGTGGCAGATATGAGCTCCATGATCCTTTCCAAGCCCGTGGACGTCAGCAAGTACGGCTGCATCTACTTTGGCGTGCAGAAGAACGTAGCCCCCGCCGGTATGGCTATTGCCATCATCCGGGATGACCTGCTGGGTCACGCCGCCGATAACGTGCCCACCATGATGAACTACACCACCCTGCTGGCGAAGGACAGCATGTACAACACCCCGCCGTGCTGGTGCATCTACATGACCGGTCTGGTGCTCAAGTATCTGGAAAACGATATCGGCGGTCTGGCCAATATGCAGAAGATCAATGAGGCCAAGGCCAAGGTGCTGTACGATTATCTGGATGGGCAGGAGTTCTTCACGAACCCTGTGGAGCACCGCTACCGCAGCACCATGAACGTCACCTTCACCAGCCCCAACCCGGACATGGACAAAAAGTTCTGCGCCGAAGCCGCCGAGGCGGGCTTCGTGAACCTGAAGGGTCACCGTCTGGTAGGCGGTATGCGCGCTTCCATCTATAACGCCATGCCTGCCGAGGGCGTGGACAAACTGGTGGACTTCATGGAGAAGTTCCGCAAAGAGAATGCATAAAGAGGGGTTTCAGATATGTACACCATCAAAACGCTCAACGCCATCAGCCCGGTGGGGCTGGCAAAGCTGCCCAAGAACCAGTTCGATGTCACGGTGGATGCCGATGCCCCGGACGGTATTCTGGTGCGCAGCGCCGACCTTTTGAACACCACCTTCAACGATAACCTGCTGGCTATCGCCCGCGCCGGTGCGGGTGTGAACAACATCCCGCTGGAGCGCTGCAGCGAGCAGGGCATCGTGGTGTTCAACACCCCGGGTGCCAACGCCAATGCCGTGGCGGAGCTGGTCATCGGCATGCTCATTGCAGGCAGCCGCAACGTGGCCGCCGCCGCCCAGTGGTGTCAGGGTCTGGCCGGTGACCCCGCCATGGCCAAGAGCGTGGAAAAGGGCAAAAAGCAGTTCGTGGGTAACGAGATCAAGGGCAAGACCCTTGGCGTCATCGGTCTGGGTGCCATCGGCTCCCGGGTGGCAAACTGCGCCATCGAGCTGGGCATGGAGGTCTACGGCTACGACCCCTACATCTCCATTGAAGCTGCATGGAACCTGAGCAGTCAGGTGCACCACTGCGTAAACCTGAACGATATGCTGCCCCTGTGCGACTACATCACCATCCATGTGCCCTACCTGCCCACCACTAGGGACACCATCAACGCCCAGACCCTTGCTTTGTGCAAGGATGGCGTCAAGATTTTGAACTACGCCCGCGGCGAGCTGGTGAACACCGCCGCCCTGCTGGAGGCCATGGACAGCGGCAAGGTGTCCGGCTACATGACCGACTTCCCCTCCGAAGACATTCTGGGCCGTCCCGGCATCGTGTGCACTCCGCACCTTGGCGCTTCCACCCCGGAAGCCGAGGACAACTGCGCCGTCATGGCGGCGCAGGAGCTGAGCGATTACCTGCGCAACGGCAACATTACCCACTCGGTCAACCTGCCGGAGGTGCACCAGCCCCGCGCCGGCGGCAAGCGCATCTGCATCATCCACAAGAACGAGCCGGGCATGATCAGCCAGATCACTGCCCTGACTACCGAAGCGGGTCTGAACATCGAAAACATGGTGAACAAGAGCAAAAAGAACATGGCCTACACCATGCTGGACGCCACCGGTGCCGTGGATGCCCGCCTGAGCGAGAAGCTGAGCAGCATCCCCGCCGTCATCCGGGTGCGCATCCTGTAACAGTAAAAATACACGAGACACAAAAATGTGAAGTGGCCAGCGGTCACTTCACCTTTTTCATAAAGGATCCACGCCCGGCGAAGCTGGCCGAGGCAGTCATCACATGAGCTGCTTTCATTCATGATATGAACCAGATGAAAAAACAGACGGGTCATATCCCTTGACTTCAGCCCCCCGGGGGAGTATACTCCGTGGCAGTGAAATATTCGGCTATGACGAGAAAGAGTACCCGGAAAGAATGCTGCAGA
>OLPS01001270.1_pt1 | contig 27363 bp, 27 predicted proteins | sample 1673071 | NCBI WGS metagenome assembly OLPS01 (sample SAMEA3136752, study PRJEB25190) | human gut metagenome | reverse complement strand
TTAATTTATTAAGAAATATGAATAAAGAACAATTAGTTGAATTTATGTTTAATGAAAATGAAATTGTTAAATCGCTTAGTTTTGTGAGAGAATTTAAAGATAGTATTAGAAATTGTGTTTTTGATATTATTAGTGTTAATGAATTAAGAGATCTTATTGAAAGTAAAGAGGTTCCTTTATATTCACTTATAATTAGCACTGCTACTTACTATAAAAAAATTTATTTAGCTTTAAAAAGAAATGCAATAGATGAAGTTTCTATTGAATGTTCAAAAGAAAATTTTGTTAATGTTATTTCTTTAGTTAATAATGGAACTAGAAATGTTACTATTAAATGTCATGATATTTCTTTGAAAGAATATAGTGAATTATTAAAAGATATTAATGTATCTAATAAAAATGTTAAAGTTGATTATCAGGAGGCCAATACTCCGATTAAATTAAATACTTTACATAATTTATCTTTATTTATTGGTAATATTGTTAGTGATATTAATAAATATAATTTATCTAATTTGGAGAAAATTATGTATGTTTATGATATTGTTAAGTATCGTATTTATAACAAAGATGAAGATAATTATCTAAATAATAGGGATTTAGATAAGGTAACAAGTGGAAATACAATAGTATGTTCGGGATTTAGTAATTTATTTAATGCTATTTTGATGTCTTTAGATATTAAGGCTATGCCTTTAATTTCTAAAACTGCTAATCATCAAAGGAGTATTGTTTATGTTAATGATTCTAAATATGATATAGATGGAATATATGTTTTTGATCCAACATGGGATTGTCGTAAAAAAGAAAGTGAGAATTATTATTTGGAACGTTATAATTATTTTATGATGCCTCTTAGTAGATCTAAAATTACGGCATATGATGAGATTAGTAGATTATTGGAAGCTAATGTTAAAGATATAATAAAAAAAATATATGGTTATAGTTGTAATAATGAAGAACTTATGAGTGGTGTTTTTGTTTTGAATGAGTTAGAAAATTTATTTGTTTTTGCAGAAATCGATATATTTAATGAACATGATGATAGATTATCTTCTATAATGGAAAATTATTCTAACTTAGTTAAAAAATATGATCAAAATGAATTATCTAGTACTATTTTCTTTAAATTATTATATCGAGTAAGAAGAATTGAATTTAATAATGCTGCTGTTAGTGATATTGATTTATATGATCTTATTAGTACAGTTGTATCTAGGGAACTTAGTATTAAGAGACTAGAATATGATAAAGATACTTCGCCAATAGAGAAACTTTTAGGCCTTTTTATGGTTGAAGATGATGTTAAAGAGATTATATCTAAAAATATTAAAAGTTTGGAAAGAGAAATTACTCCTAATGGGGTAGGAATAGAAAGAGATACTACTAATATTAAGCTTATTAAAACTTTGAAGAAAATAAATGAAATTAAATAGACTGTCGAATGTTTTTGACTTTCTATTTTTTTTTATTGAAAAAAATTTTAAAATATGATAATATTAGTATGAAAGTATTGGAGAGTAAGCAGGTGTCACATATGAAAAATAAAATAATAATAGTATTAAGTATCTTATTAGTAGTTATATTAATATTCGTCTTATGTAGTAATAATAACAAAAAAACTATTAAAACCGATGGCATTTATAATATAAATGTAAATGGTGATTCATCAGTTACTATCCCTTCAAAACAAACTAAAACAATCTTCTTTAAAATAAATAATAAAAGTAAAAAAGATACAAATTATAAAGTAGGATATATTGGTAGCAATGTTAAAGTAACATATGATTCTAAAGACTCTGATCCACTAGAAGGAACTATCGAAAAAGAAAGTATGAAATATATCAAATTAAAAATAGAAAATACCAGTATAGATGCCACTACTGTTACATTATATTCAATATTAGAAAATAGTACTGATACTTTACCAGAAGGAATAAAAATAATATCAGAAGAATAGAAAAGGAGCCAAACAAATATGAAGAAAAAACATCTAATAATAGTAGGAACTATTATAATAAGTGCCATAGTTATATTAGGATTATATCAAACCTTTGCTCTAAGTGGAGACATAACTAAAGATACAAGTGGTTATTATAATATTACCGTAAACGATGGGACTACTGTTAATGTACCTGCAAATAGTAGCAAAACAGTATATTATAAACTAACCAATACCAATAAAGGAACAGTTAAGTATGGTGTAGGTTATAGCGGTTCTAACATAACAGTAAAATATTACCATGATACCCAAGACCCAGTAACTGGAACAGTAGATTATGGTAAAAGTAAATTTATAAAATTGTACATTCAAAATACTGGAAGTACTGCCACAACTGTAACATTATCTACAATCTTAGGCTATGAAAAAGGTGGAGATTTAATAGTACCATCGGGATATACCCTTGTAAACGAAAAAAAAGCACTTTCCTCAAAAGAAGTATTACAAAGTTTAGAATTATCATATTCAAAAGAAACTCCTAACTTTAGTCTTACAAGTGCTGAAAACGGAACAAATGGCATATATGCTGCTGAAGATGATTTAGGAACAAGTTATTATTTTAGAGGAAATGTAACAAATAACTATGTAAATTTTGCGGGCAAAGCATGGAGAATAATAAGAATAAATGGTGATGTCACAATAAGGATGATATATGATTCACTACCTACCGAAGGGCGACGAGACTCAACTCTTCTTGTAAATAGTTCTGATTTTACGGCTCCTATGAATGATAACGCATATGTGGGATATATGTATGGAACTGCAGGTTCTTCTACATATGAAAGTACACATTCAAATAGTACTAATAGTCCTATAAAAAATGCTGTAGACCAGTGGTATGATAAAAATATAGTAAATACTGGATATGAAGACTATGTTGCTGATGCCATATATTGTAACGATCGTAGTGTATATGAAGGAACAGGAATAGGAACTGCAGAAACAGGATACATGCCAGGAAACAGATTATTAAGTAGTACTCCAACATTAAAGTGTGTTAACAAAAATGATAGATTTACAAAAAGTACTACACTAGGAAATGGGAAGCTAACAAAGAAAGTAGGCGTAGTAACTTCTGATGAAGTTATGTATGCTGGAGCAACTTCTAGTGAAAGCAATGCATATTATTTATATGAAATTCTTAATGATTCTAGTAATGGAAGTTGGACAATGAGCCCAATAGCTTTTTCTAACGGTGGTGTTTATAGTTCATGCGTATTAAATGGCGCTATTTATGCTAGCCCTGATATCTGTTACTTTACTAGCAATTATGCTGTTCCTGTAATATCTATTAAAGGAGATGCAATAATAAGTGGAACCGGAACATCAAATAATCCATTTAAGGTAGAATAATAAAAGAAAGCATACATAATGTATACTTTCTTTTATATCATGTATAAAGAATTATCATCTTGATATATATTTGAAGAATTACCTATCTTTTGTTCTAATAATTTAACTCTATTTTCTAGATTAGATATTTTATTATTAATTTCAAATATAGGATTATTTTGATTCATATTCATTTGTGGTAACATACCATTATTTAACATAGCTCCAGGAGGCATTTGATAGCCGTAGTTGGCATAAGCCATATTACCAGGAAAATTTTGATAATAACCTCCATACATCATATCTCTTTCTGTCATAATTTATTCCTTTCTTTCTACTTTATTATATGCAAAACATAAAAATAGTGATATAATACTAAGTAGGTGAAATTATGAGATTAAAAAACATTAAAGGAGCAAGTGAAAAAATACTTGAAGGAAAATACTTTATAAGTAATCCAAAAGATTATCGAGGAAAGTGGAATAAATTATTTAATAATAATAATCCTATCTATATAGAAATAGGTATGGGTAAAGGAAATTTTATCATAAAGAATGCTATATCTAATCCTAATATAAACTATATAGGAATAGAAATGTATGATTCAGTTATCTTAAGAGCGGTAGAAAAAACAAACAAATTAGAATTAAATAACTTATATTTAATTCGTATGGATGCACGTTTAATTGAAGAAGTATTTGATAAAGAAATAGATTTAATATACTTAAACTTTTCCGATCCATGGCCAAAAGAAAGACATACTAAGAGAAGACTTACTAGTCCTAGATTTCTAGCTAGATATGATAGTATATTTAAAGATAAGAAACATATTATAATGAAGACTGATAATATAGATTTATTTAATTATTCAGTAGAATCATTAAAAGAATATGGATATAATATAAATGATATAAGTAATGATTTACATAGTTATAAAGATAATATCATTACTACAGAATATGAAGATAAGTTTACTAGTAAAGGAATCAAAATAAATTATTTTGATGCTAGTAAGAATTAGGAGGTATATATGAAAGTATTTAATAAATTAGATATAAATCCCACGAATATGAACCTATATATGGAAGCAGTAACTCATTCATCATTTACTAATGAGAATCCAAGTTATCCAGATTATGAAAGATTAGAGTTTCTAGGAGATGCCGTATTAGAAATAATCATAAGTGAATATTTATATAAAGAAAGACATTTAGAAGAAGGAACAATGACTAGAATGAGAGCTTCTTATGTATGTGAAGAAGCATGTGCTACATATGCAAAAGAAATAGGATTAGACTTAGATATAAGAGTAGGAATAGGTGAAGAAATAAATCAAACCATTTTAGCCGATGTCTTTGAAGCCTTTGTAGCAGCTCTTTATCTAGATCAAGGGTTTGAATTTACTAGAAGTTTTGTATTAAATATAATTTTAAAATATATTGAAAAAGAAGTAGATTTCTTACATGATTATAAAAGTACATTACAAGAACTAGCACAAACAGTAAAAAAATCAATTATCTATGAAGTAGTAGATGAAGAAGGTCCTGCTCATAATAAAAAATTTACTTCCATAGTTAAAGTAGATGGAATCATTATGGGAAGAGGAACTGCTGGTAGTAAGAAAGCATCAGAACAAGAAGCCGCTAAAGACGCATTAAGTAAAAGAGCAGGTATAAAGTAGGAGGAAAAAATGAAAATAACAAAAGTAGTAGTAGGATTATTAGAAGAAAATTGTTATGTCTTAGAAAAAGATAAACAAGTCATAGTAGTAGATCCAGGTGATGAATACGAAAGAATAAAGAAAGTAATAGGTCGTAAAAAAGTAGCAGGAGTTTTAATAACCCATAATCATTTTGATCATGTTGGAGCTTTAGAAGAATTTGACCAAAGTCTAGTATACAAATATGATAATTTAGAAGAAGGGGAACATACTATAGGACCATTTAATTTTGAAGTAATATATACTCCTGGTCATACTAAAGATTCAGTAAGTTATTATTTCAAAGAAGATAATATTTTATTTGATGGTGACTTTGTCTTCTGTTTAGGTATTGGTAGATGTGATTTAGATGATGGTGACTATAAAGAAATGATGCGTAGTATCGAAAAAATAAAGAAATATCCTAAAGATATGATAATATGTCCAGGACATGGTAATCATACAACATTAGAGTATGAGATGGAAAGAAGCTTATATTTCAAAAGAGGAAATAATGAATAAAGTAGTAGAATTACTTATAAAAAATAATAAAACCATTAGTACTATGGAATCATGTACCGGAGGAGCTCTAGTAAATGCTATTACTAATATACCAGGAGCAAGTGAAGTACTTAAATTTAGTGCTATAACATATTCTAATGAATATAAAATAAAACTAGGGGTAGATAGTAAAATAATTGATAAATATACCGTATATTCAATAGAAACAGCAGATGAAATGAGCAAGGTAATTAGTAATTATACCAATTCCAATTATGGAGTAGGAATAACTGGAAAACTTAGTAGGCCAGATATAAATAATCCTTATGGAGAAGATAATTTAGTATTTATAAGTATCTATAACAAAGATAATAATAAATATTATCATAAAGAAATAAAAGTAGATAAAATAACTAGAGAAGAAAATAAAAATATCGTTATAGAAGAAATAATAACCATGTTAATTAATATAATTAATTAGGTGATAATATGAAGAAAGTAATTATTGGCATACTTGGTACTAGCGAATATATGAAGACCAATGATGCCTTTTATGATGTATATAAATATAGTAATAATTATATCAAGAAAATAGTAGAAAATGATGCCGTGCCACTACTAATACCATTAGTAGATGACAAATTAATAGAAGAAACACTAGATATGTGTGATGGTTTATTATTACCCGGAGGAAGATATATCAAAGAAGTAAATTTCAAAGTAATAGATTACTTCTATCAAAGAAAGAAACCTATATTAGGGATATGTATGGGTATGCAAACACTAGCCATGTATTCAGTTAATATAGAAAATAAAGAAAGAAAAAGAATAATAAAACCAATAGATACTGGAGTAGATCATTGGCCTATTAAAGTAATAAGAAAAAATTTAACTACTTTAGCTCATAAAGATTATGTTGATGAAGATAGTCTTCTATATAAAATATTAGATCGTAAAGAAATAATAGTAAATAGTCTTCATCATAATACCATAACTGAAGTAGGAAGTAACTTTAAAGTAGTAGCTCATTCTGAAGATAATTTAATCGAAGCTATTGAATATAATGGTAATGATCGTTTTGTACTAGGAGTACAGTTTCATCCTGAAGTATTACCACAATATAATAATATATTTAAGACTTTTATCAGTAGATGTAAAGATGATATCTCAATGTAGATATCTCTTTTTTTATATCCTCTAAAGTCTAGGTCTTTAGAGGTTAACTAAAGCCTTAAGATAAGTCTTTAGTTAAGATATCAACCATATCTATTATATATTAGTTATTACTATATACTAAGTAAATATTGTTTTACATTTAAAAAAATGATATACTTAATATGATAGAAGGGATGAGATATGAATTTAAAAGGTATTTTAGATATTAATAAAACAATAAGTAAAGATTTATTTAAAGAAACAAATTATCCTTGGGAGGTATTACCCTATATAAAAGATTATATTATTACTTTAGGTAATAATCTTGCTAAAGATAATTATACTGAAATAGAAGACCATATCTGGGTAGGAAGTAATGTAGAAATAGATAAGTTATCTACGATTATAGCACCATGTATAATAGATGATAACACTATAATAAGACCAGGAGCATATATAAGAGGAAATGCTATTATAGGAAAGAACTGTGTAATAGGAAATAGTACTGAAATAAAGAATTCTATTATTTTTGATAATTGTCAGTTACCACATTATAACTATGTAGGAGATTCTATCTTAGGATATCATGTTCATTTAGGAGCAGGAGTAATACTTAGTAATTTAAAGAATGATGGTACAAATATAGATATCAAATATAAAGATAAAAAATTACCTACTGGTATGAGAAAAATGGGCTCTGTAATAGGAGACTCTACTGAAGTAGGATGTAATAGTGTATTATATCCAGGTACTATTATTGGTAAGAATACTAATATTTATCCTTTAACTAGAGTAAGAGGAATAATAAATAGTAATAGTATAGTAAAAGATGAAAATACCATAGTAGATAAAGAGGTAAATTATGTTAAATAAAAAAATTAATAGATTATATATAGTATTTTTAATCATTGGTATTATTATTACTTCAATTGGTTTATATACTTCAGTTATAATGTTAGATAATAGTAATAAAGTAGATACTATAGGTACAATAACCTCTATAGTAAGTACTTCTAGTGATACTCCTGATGTATATGTTACTTATAATGTTGATGGTAAAAGATATACCTCAGTAATGCGTGGTTACTCAAGTACCTTTTATGAAGGTAAAAAGATAGACATATATTATATGAAGAATGATCCTAATATCATAGGAAATAAGAAATTAGAATTATTAATTTTATTACTTCCTTTTATAGGCATTATTTTCCTATTAATCGGAGGCATAAATATATTTAAAATAATAAGTAATAAAAAGAAGAAAGAAAGATTAATAAAAACAGGTACTAAGGTAGAAGCAACTTATATTGAGACTAATACTAACTTTAATTTAAGAGTATTAGGAAGAAATCCAAGTAATATAATATGTGAATATGATGATCCAATAAGCAAAAATACATATAGATTTAAAAGTGAAAGATTATGGTATGATCCAACATTATATATAGGTGATAATGATATATATACTTTTAATGTATATGTAAATAAAGATAATATGAAAGACTATTATGTTGATATAGAAAAATTAATAGATAAGGAGTAATTATGGCTACAATTAAAGAATATTTAAAATATTATAAAAGTTTAACTTTTAATGAATGTAAATTAAATATAAATGATGTATTATTATTTACTGAATTATCTTATATAGATTGGCATAATATTGTACCTGAAGATAATAATAAAATAACCCTAAAAGAAGCTTTTAATATTTATCAAAAGACTAAGAATGTTTACTTAAGTACTTTTATGAAAGGTAATATTGCCAATCTAAAAGATATTTATACAAGTACTAGATATAAAGATATATATCTAAGTAATTATAAAGAATATGTCGATAATGAAAAACAATTTGGAGCACTCAAAATACATTTTGATAATAAAGTATTTATTTCCTATAAAGGAACTAATGGAACAATCATAGGGTGGAAAGAAGACTTTACTTTAGGTTATCATTTTCCAATTATATCTCAAAAGTATGCTATTAATTATTTAAATGAAGTAATAACAAGTGAAGATAAAGAAATATATATTGGAGGTCACTCTAAAGGTGGTAATCTTGCCATGACATCCTCAATGTATTGTAATAATGATATTTTTAAAAGAATAAAAACTATATATAATTTAGATGGTCCTGGTTTTAGAGAAAAAGATTTAAATAATAACTTTAAAAAGATATTACCTAAATTGCAAATATATATACCTGAAGATAGTATTATTGGTATGCTTCTATATAGTACTAATAATAAAAAAATAGTAAAATCAAATACCTCAGGTATTATGACTCATGATATTAATACTTGGTTGTGTTTTGGTCAGTTTCTTGAAAAAGGTAAACAATCTAAACTAAGTATTAAAATAGATAATCGTATTAAAGAGTGGAATAAAAATTATACTGATAAAGAATTAGAAGTAATGATAACCTCTATCTTTAATGTATTTGAAAAAAATAACATTAAAAGTTTTAGAGAACTAAAAAAATTAAAATGGAATCAAATAGTAGGTATGATTAATGAAGTAAATGATATAGATGACGAAACTAAGAAACTATATTCTGAAACTATTAAAGATTTAATATGGTTAAACAATAAGAAATAATTAATAAGCAAGAGAGAAATATCTCCCTTGTTTTTTATTACAATAAGTGATAAAAAACACAAATAATAAAATTATGATTTTTAAGTAAATAATTGACAACAATATAAAAAAATGTTAGTATATAAGCAAAGTTTATGGAGGATAGGCTTTTAAATATATTTAAATAATAAAAAATGTAATCAAAAAAATCTATTGATATTATGGAGGATGAAATATGATAATAGGAATAACTGGAAATTATGAAAAAGAGAAAATTTATAGTTTTATGGAGAAATATTATTCATTTGAATATGTAGATGTGGATAAAATACTAAAAAAGATTGTATTAAAAAACATCTATAAAAAAGGAATCAAAAAGGATAATTGGAAAAATAATCAAACGTTGTTGCTAAAAATTAAAAATGAAGTAGACAAAGAATTATGGAAAAGAATAAATGATTTAGGAAAGGAAAAAACAATAGTTATTGATTATTCGGTATTGGAATGTTCTTCAATTTTTGATGATTGTAATTTAATAATAAAAGTATATTCTGATAATACTTATATTGCCACTAATGAAATAGAATTATTAAAAAAGTATAAAAAAAGTAGTAATGAATCAAATTACAGTAAATCAAAATATCATTTAGAATTGGAACTATCAAATGATTGGGAAAATAAATTAAGAGATTTTATAAACTTTAATTTGTTTGGTACTAAAAAAATAACTGTAATAGTTCCGGTATATAATGTTGCCGATTATTTAGGTAGATGTGTAAATAGTATCAGAAATCAAACATATAGAAATCTAGAAATAGTACTAATAGATGATGGATCTACTGATGAATCATTAGAAATGTGTAAATTATTAGCTGAACAAGATGACAGAATTAAAGTAGTACACCAAAAAAACAAAGGTTTAGCAGAAACTAGAAACAAAGGGATAGAACTTGCTACTGGAGAATATATCAGCTTTATTGATTCTGATGATTATATTGATAATTCTATGTTTGAAACTTTATTAAAAGAGATTGAAAAAACTGGAGCAGATGTGTGTGAAGGAAGCTTTTATATTCATTTAAAAAATGGTAATATTAAAGATGTTAGTTGCGAGCAAAAAGACGTGAGATATGTATCTGGGAAAATGAATTTAATAAATGCTTATTCTGATGCAACGATATTAATACCCGCTTGGGATAAATTGTATCGATTGTCATCAATCAAAAAAATTAAATTTGATAAAAATTGCTTTAAGGAAGATGCTGATTACGTATATAGACTATGTATTGAAGGAAAAACTTTTTCATTAGTACCAGTGCCATTTTATCATTATCTAAAAAGAAAAAAAGTTTCTATAACTGGAGAAAAAATTTCGACAAAATTATTTACACTGCAAAAATGGGGAGAGGAAGCTTATAATCAAGTTTTATCTTATGGTGAAGAATATAGAGATGCTGCTGAGAAAATACTATACAATAGCCTAGTTCATATATTAAGAAATTTTATGAGGGATTATAAAGAACTATTGTTGGAAAATGGAGAATTCGATGAAGAAATTCATGATGTTGCAAGTCGTTTGATTAATTTGTTATTAAAAGCAAAAAATGTGAAAAAATTTAGAAAATTAGATGAGGTACTAGAAATATTAAATGAATTAATAGCAAGAGATGTTTTAAAAAAAGATAAATTACCAACTATTGAAATACCTTGCGTTGGTATACTATGGAATTCATTAAATGAAGAAATGATGAATGAGGCAGTCAAATTAATAAGTGAAAAAAGTGTGATCTATAATTGCGTTGAAATTGATCTAAAAGAAAAATATAGACAATTTATAGAAGATATTTATGTTCATAATCATGAATTTGAAGGTATACCAGTTATAAAAGCTAGTACTTTAATAGATAAATATGATAGTAATACAATTATGATTCTAAATCTAGTAATAAAGGTTTCAAATTATATATATTTTAATAAACAAAAGGGATATATGTTAGAAGAAATAGCAGAAATGAAGTCATTTATCAGAAAATATTTTAAACAAAAAATAAAGGATTACGCCTATGATAATATATTTCATTTAACTGTGGATGACGATGAGTATGAATATACCGATAAAATTTGTAAAAAATATATTAAAGACTATAAAAGAGAAGGAACAAATAATGAACAACAATAATAAAAATAATTCTGTAAAAAATTACCAAACTTTTGAAAATATTAAGAGAATGTACAAAAAAGCCTTTGGTGAAGAGCCATGCAATATGCAGGCAACAATATTAAATGGTGGTTTAAAAAATGCAGTTTATTTAATCTTAGAAAAAAACAGAAAATTTGTTCTTAAGATAGCACCAAAAGAAAAATCAAAAATGATTACTGCTGATAAAAATATTATTTGGTGGGAAGCAAATATGTTAAAAAAAATGGAAGAAATAGATTTTCCGGCACCAAGGTTAATATATTATGACGAAAGTTGTACTGTTTGTGAATCGCCATATATATTTATGACTTTTATAGATGGAAAAAATTATTTAGAAATAAAAAACACTATTAGTGTTGATTCTAAATCAAAAATAGAATATCAATTGGGAATCTTAAGTAGAAAAATTTGCTCTATAACGAATGATTCATTCTTTTTGCCAAGTAGTCCGGAAAAGAAATTCTATAGTAATTATGAATTTGTTTCTTATTTATTTCACTTATTGATTGAAGATGCTAGTAAGGCTAATATAGAGTTATCAAATGATACATATAAAACAATCAGTGATATAATTGATGAAAATGAAAAAAGTTTAAATAATATTTTAAATTTATGTTTATGTCACACTGATATATGGGATGGTAATATTTTAGTTGAAGATAGTAAAATAACTGGCATTGTAGATTTTTCAGATTTATATTTTTGCGACGAATTAATGACTTTTTATTTTCATACCATCGATGGTAAGATAAGTAACAACTTTTTAGCTGGATTTCAAAAAATTAATTTAAATAGAGACGAAAAAATACGAATAGAAATATATAGAATGTATGTTATTTTAAAAATGATAGTCGATTGTGGATTAAAACAATATGGAAAATTTTCTTGGATGTATGAAAATTTAGATAATAGAATAAAAATATTAAAAAAATTAAAATAAATATTAATTTATTTTAAAATATATGATATAATATGTATCATATAGATAGAAAGAGAGGAAGATAAAAATGAAAGAATATAAACAATTAGGGGCATATGGTTTAGTGATTTTAGATGGTAGAATTCTACTTATTAAAAAATCAGGTGGGCCATACGATAAAAAACTCGACTTACCAGGAGGAACAATAGAGTTTTGTGAAAGACCAGTAGAAACACTAAAGAGAGAATTAATGGAAGAAGTTGGCATAGAAGTTATTGACAGTGAATTATTTGATGCTGATTCTGTTTCTTTTGAGTGGCAATTTAAGGAAGATATTTTAGTAAAAGTACATCATACAGGAATTTTTTATAAAATATTAAATTATAAAAATGAAATAAAAAAAGAATTAGAAGTAGACGAGGTAAACGATGATTCATTAGGAGCAGATTTTTATGAAATAGATAAATTATCTAAAGATGAATTGTCTTCTATTGCAATATTAGAATTAGAAAAGCTTGGATATAAACTGAAGTAAATATTAAATAGGTTAATATGAAAAGTATATTAATATATGGTGATTCAAATGTTTGGGGCGATGGAGATATCTCTGGTAGAAGAATACCAATGCAATGTCAATGGCCGAATATATTGAGAAAAAATTTAGGATATGAATATTTGATATATCAGGAAGGCCTTCCAGGAAGACTAGCGGGCAACGAAGAAGAAAGAATGCCATACAAAAATGGAATAAATACATTTTTAGCTACATATCGTTCTCTAGCTCCTATAGACATTTTGATAATCGCACTTGGTTCTAATGACTTAATTAAATTTTATAAGAAAACTTCTGAAAAGATAATTAAAGATTTACTGAAGTATACTGAAATAATAAATGAACAATTTTCAGACTTTAAGTACAAAGAAAAATATTTTAATTCTACTTTGCCACGAATAATTTATATTCTACCATCAAATTTTGATTATATTTCACGTGGAAGTGATAAGTTTTCAGAACTGTCAGAAAAAAACAGATTAGAAATTATCGAATATTTTCATAAACATAAAGATGAATATGAGTTTATTATATACAACGATGCAAAACTGTTTGAAGACGGAGTGCATTTTAACTTGAATGATCATCAAAATATCGCTAAGTTGGTGAAAAAGAAAATACTTAGTATAGACTAATAAGAAATAATTAACTAACAAGAGAGAAATATCTCCCTTGTTTTTTATTATGATTAATGATAAAATAATCTATGTGAAGAAATAATAACTTATATAAAAAGAAATGAGGAATATTATGTTTAAATTAGTATCAAAATATAAACCAAGTGGTGATCAACCAGAAGCAATAAAAGAATTAGTACAAGGAATAAAAGAAGGTAAGAAAGAACAAGTCTTACTAGGAGCAACAGGTACAGGTAAAACATTTACTATTGCTAATGTAATAGAAAAAATAAATAAACCTACCTTAGTACTAGCCCATAATAAAACACTCGCAGGACAATTATATAACGAATTAAAAGAACTATTTCCTGAGAATAGAGTAGAGTATTTTGTATCTTATTATGATTATGCTTTATAAAGCCTTATATTTAGGGCTTTTTTATATTGTTTAGTCCAAAATAAAATACTAAAAAATACATAATAATATTAAATGGAAAAAGTAAATTTGTGGCCACTATTCGTATCCATATTTGTTTAATAATATTAGCTATATTTAATAGTTGTGAAAGGAATAGTGATAATATATGAAAATAATATGTTATATATATAGTTATAATATTGATAATGAGAAATATAATATTTATTTAATTCAAAAATTTGAAAGATATAATATATATATTGAAAGATTAGGATATAATGATTTATATTATATTTGTAATATTAATAAGAATGATATAAAAAGTGATAAAAAGCAATTTATAGATAGTAATATAGAAAATTGGCTTTTTTATGTTTTGAATGAAACAGAAGAAGATTAGAAAAAAATGATTTATATAAAGAGTAAAGGAGGAATTTATGCAAGATTGTAAAGTAATTGCAATTGCAAACCAGAAAGGTGGAGTTGGTAAAACAACTACCACTTTTAATTTGGGAGTAGCACTTGCAAAACAAGGAAAGAAAGTTTTGTTAGTAGATGCAGACCCACAAGGAGATTTAACAACTTGTATGGGTTATACCAATTTAGATGAAATACCAATAACATTAGCAGATATTATGCAGTCCACTATTAGAGATGATATTGTAAGTATTGAAGAAGTAGTATTACATCATAATGAAAGAGTAGATTTAATACCATCTAATTTAGATTTATCACAATTAGAAGTAAGACTTGTTAATGTAATGAGTAGAGAAAGTGTTATGAAAAATACATTAGTAAATTACAAAGATAAATATGATTATATTTTAATAGATTGTATGCCAAGTTTAGGAATGATAACAATAAATGCACTAGCAAGTGCAGATAAAGTAATAATTCCAGTACAGACACAATTTCTAGCTGCTAAAGGTATGGGACAATTTTTACAAACAATTGCAAGTGTAAGAAAACAAATTAATCCAAAGTTGATAGTAGATGGAGTTTTGCTTACACTTGTAGATAAGAGGACAACTTTAACCGAAGAAGTTAAAATGCAACTACAAAAAAATTATGGGAGTAAAGTAAAAATATATAATACACAAATACCTATGGCAGTAAATGTAGCAAAATCTACTTCTTGTGGTGAGAGTATATTTTCTTATGACAAAAATAGTAAAGTAGCAGATGCTTATTCATTATTTGCAAAGGAGGTACTAGATAGTGGTAAAGAAAAATATAGAAATGCCGTTACCAAAGATTATACTAGATGATGATTTGTTTTCAACACAAGAGCAAAGAGATGATATGAAAAAAGAAAAAGTTAATGAAATAGAATTAGATAAAATAGATGACTTTCCGCATCATCCATTTAAGGTAATTGATAATGAAGAAATGAAACAAATGGTAGATAGTATATCAGAGAATGGAGTATTAGTTCCAACTCTTGTAAGACCAAAAGAAAATGGAAGATATGAAATGATTTCCGGTCATAGAAGAAAGTTTGCTAGTGAACTTGCAGGATTAGAAACTATACCTTGTATAGTAAGAGATTTAACTGATGATGAGGCTACAATAATAATGGTAGATAGTAATATGCAAAGAGAGAAAATACTTCCAAGTGAGAAAGCATTTGCATACAAGTTAAAAATGGAAGCCTTAAGTCATCAAGGAAAAAATACAACTTCTGGACAAGTTGTCCGAAAGTTAGAGACAACAGATATTATAGGTAAAGAAAATGATGAAAGTGGACGACAAGTAAGAAGATATATAAGACTTACTAATTTAATACCGCAAATACTTCAAATGGTAGATAATGATGCTTTAAAATTATCTCCAAGTATGGCTTTAAATCCAGCAGTTGAAATATCTTACCTAAAAGAAGAAGAGCAAAAAGAACTTTTAGATATTATGGAATGTTTTGTATGTACTCCGTCACTCTCACAAGCACAAGATTTTAAAAGATTAAGTAAAGATAATAAATTAACAAGAGAGTATATGGAAACAATATTAGAACAAGAAAAACCAAATCAAAAAACAATGCTAAAATTAGATATGAATAGAATAAATAATGTACTCCCAACTAATTTAGTGACGAAAGAAGAGAAAGAAGATTATGTTGTTAAAGCAGTTGGATTTTATGGGAGGTGGTTGCAAAAGAAACGAGAAAAAGAAGAACAAGGTAGGTAGTGGGAGTAAGTCTGACAAAATGCCCCCTCTTACAATCTCCCCTAAAATAATACTAACTATTATTACGAACTGAAAAAGAATAATTAGTAGGTATGACAAAAAAGTTAAAGTATGCTACATTGGTGTCAGAAAAAGGAGTGGTGAGAAATGAAAAATTTTAAACTTTTGAAATTGCCTAAAATAGCATTCCAACTTTTTATAGCATTTGTTGTAATAAGTTTGATTGTAGGTTTAGGCAGTGCTTTCAATGGAAATTCAGTATCAAAGCAAAAGGTATCAAAAACAGATTTCTCTGTAAAAAAAGAAATTGTTGAAAAAGAAAATAAAGTAATTGAAACACAGCAAGAAATAGTTGAAGATATTACTAAAGAAACAAAGGAAAGTGATAGACTATCCACAGAAATTGTTGATACAAAAAAAGTGAATCAACCGAAAGAATCTCCAAAGAAAAATACTGAAATTCAAAAGAAAGCTACTTCGGCAAAAGCTGAAGAAGTAAAAGGAGATGATGAAGTTAAAGAAAATAAACAAGAAGAACAAAAAGAAGAAACAATTGTAGTAATTCCTAAAAAAATAGAAATATGGGATGAACTAGGAATAACAGAAGATGAATATTACAATACTCCAATGTGGAAATGGGCTACCGTAGATTTTTCTATTGAAAAATATGGAAGTCAGGAAGCCTGTTTTAAAGCTTGCATTGAATATGGTGATTCGACTGGAATGGGCTATTCTTGCTCTATTATCAATAGTTATTCCGGACGATATTTGGGAGAAATGATAGAATTATTTTAATTGCACTAATTAAGTGCTTTTTATTTTGAATAAAGAAAGGAAATGATAAGAATATGAAAAAGAAAAATATTTTGTATGCCTTAATTGGTGTACTTTTTTTAACACTATTTTTTGGTATAACAAAGGTTAATGCTGAAGAATATGTTAATCAAGCAATATGGAATGGTGAATTTATAGATAATGTTTACATTAAGAAATTTAGAAGTGATGGAACTACAAAATTTGAACAAGGTAGATTTATGAGAAGAAGTGAAGATAATAAGTTCGTTTATTGCTTACAACCTTATGTAGGGATAGATAATAACTTACCGTGGTACCAAATAGCAAGAAGTGATTTCGAAACAGTACTTAATATGACAAAAGAACAATGGAATAGAATATCACTTTTAGCATATTATGGTTATTATTATGTAGAAAATGGTTATGATCATTCAGATGCAAAGTGGTATGTTGTTACACAAGTATTAATATGGAGGACAGCAGCTCTAGACTCAAAAATAGTATTTACGGATACAATGAATGGTAATATCTTACCAAATAAGTTTGCTAGTGAAATAGCAGAAATGGAGTCATTAATTGCTAATCATAAAATGAAACCAGATTTTAATGAAAATGAAATGACAATTCCACTTGGAAAAAGTGTAGAACTAAATGATACTAATGTAGTATTAAATAAGTTTACAATATCATCAGTAGAAAATGGAACTGCTAGTATAAATGGTAATACACTAACAATTACTCCAACTAGTATAGGAAAAGTTAAAGTTAATTTTGTAAAACAACCGACTGCTTGGAATTCAACTCCAATAGTATATTTTAGTGATCACTCACAAAATGTATTAAGAACTGGTAATTTTGATCCAGTTAAAGTATCAGTAGAATTAGAAGTTGTCGGTGGTAGAGTAGAAATATATAAAGTAGATAGTGATACAAAAATGAGCATACCACAAGGAACAGCGAGTTTAGAAAATGCTAAATATGGTATTTATAATTTAAGTGATGAGAAAGTTGGAGAAATAGTAACTGATGAATATGGATATGGAATAAGTGATTATTTACCAAGTTTGGGGCAATTCTACTTAAAAGAAATATCTTCAAGTAAAGGATATCTATTAGATGCAAATAAATACACTTTTAATATAACTAAAGACAATTTATTAGAGAAAGTAGAAGTCTATGAAAAAGTAATTGAATCAGATATTATATTATTTAAAACATTTGCTAATGGATCTACCGGTATTTTAAAAGGTGAACCTAATATAGATTTTGCAATATTTTTAAATAATTGTACCTCTAAAGTAGCACCACATCTTATATCTAATGATGAAGATAATGAGCAACAAAAAGATAGGACTTGTTATATAGATACTATTACGACTGATGATAAGGGTTATGCTGAAATTACATTGCCTTATGGCAAATATACATTTAAACAAGTTAATTCTACTTCTAATTATGAAAAAGTAGATGATTTTAATGTAATTATAGATGAAGAATCAGAAAGTAATATTTATAAATTAATTTCAAATGCACCTATAACAGCAAAATTAAAAGTAATTAAAACAGATAAAGAAACAGGAGAAGTAATTACAAAATCAGGAATTAAATTTAGAATAAAAGATGCAACTACCAATGAATATGTATGTCAAACAATTACATATCCAACAGCTAAAAAAGTATGTGTATATGAAACAGATAAAAATGGAATTATCATTACGCCAGATACTTTAGTAGGAGATTTCTATCTTGAAGAAGTAGAAGATCAAATATTAGAGGGATATGTTTGGAACAAAGAACAAGTATTAGTTCATATTGGAGATGGTAGTGAAATAGTAATAGATAAAGATTATGGTTCATTATTAGTAGTTAAGTTTGCTAATGAAAGAGTAAAAGGTAAAATTAACATTACTAAATATGGCGAAGAATTAATGCTCGCAGATAAGACTTATAAATATGAAAAAATATTATTAAGTGATGTTAAACTAGGACTATATGCAGATGAAGATATTTATATTGGAAATACAAAGAAATATTCAAAAGATGAATTAATACAAGAAGTAATTACTAAAGATGGTAAAGTAAGTATTGATAATTTGGAACTTGGTAAATATTATCTAAAAGAATTATCTACTAATGATAATCATTCTTTAGATGAAACTTTATATTCTTTTGAGATAACTTATAAAGATCAATACACTAATATAGTAGTTAAAGATATAGAACTTCAAAATTATTATAAAAAGGGAACACTAGAATTTACTAAAACAGATATAGCAACTGGTAAAGTAATTCCTAATACTCTAATTGAAATATATTCAGATAAAGAATTAGAAGATGGAACAATTGAATCAACATTAATATACTCTGGTTTAACTGATGAAGAAGGTAAGATTGTTTTAAAAGATTTATTTATAGGAAAAGGGCATATTATTGAAAAAGAAAGTGCAACTGGTTATCAAATCACAGATGAGATAGTTTATTTTGAAATTACTGAAGATGGACAAGTATTTAAAGCAAATATGACAAATGAACAAATTGTTGAAGTACCTAATACTATGGCTACTAGAAGTAAATTATATTCTATTATCAGTGGTAGTTTAATTGTTGTAGGAATGGGGGTATATTTATATGCAACTAAAAAAAATAAAAAGAAATAATCTTACTGATAAAGAAAGGCGAGTATTAAAAATACTAGGTCTTTCTTTCTTCCTTATAGGAGGATTATTATTTATTGGAAGAAATGCTTATAGTTATTATAATGAAAAACAAGCTGAAAAAAGAGCTGAAGAGTTTTTACAATTAGATAAAGAAGAAGTAGAAACAATAAAGATTAATATTGATGAAGATACTTCTTTAGTAGAAGAAGAAACACCAAAAGAAGATACTTCTAATTATATTGGAGTTTTAGAAATACCTAAAATTAATTTAAAAAGAGGTTTCTTTAGTATTGATAGTAAAGATAATAATGTTAATAAAAATATTCAAGTAATTAAAGAAAGTGATATGCCAGATGTAGTTAATGGTAATTTAATAATTGCATCTCATTCTGGTAATAGTTATGTTAGTTTTTTCAAAGACTTATATAAACTATCAAATAATGATACTGCTTATATTTATTATAATGGTATAAAATATACATATATATTAGCAGGTAAATATGATGTAGAAAAAACTGGGGAAGTTGCTATTCATAGGGATAATACAAAAAGTACATTAACCTTAATTACTTGTAGTAAAAATGATAACACTAAACAAGAGGTATATATTTTAGAACTAGAAAGCGAGGAAGATTATGAATAAATATAATTTAAGTAATATTACAAAAGTATTAGAAAAGATATTTAAAGCAGGGTTTACTACTGAAAAAGATATTTTAAATATTGGATTAGAAGATTTAACTAAATTACCAGATATTAATAGTAGTGAAATAAATATTTTATTAGATTTAAAGAAAGCAATTAAAAGTAAAAAGTTAATTGCTTTTTTAAGTTGTGAAGAAAGAAAAGGAGGAATAGAAAATGAATAATTATGATTATAAAGTTAATTTATATGAAAGAATGGATGTAACAGTAATTGCAGAAAATGAACAAGAGGCTGATAGAATATTAAAGGAAACAATAGAAAATATTACTGTAAAAGAAATAAGAGATAAGTTATGTAAAAACTTAAGCGTAGAAATAAAAAATAGTAGAGTAGATGAACAAGTAGTTTTAAAAAATAGTAAAGATAGGAGTGATGAGAGATGAATGAAATAAAATTATCAGGAAAAATCATAAAAAAAGAAGTGTTTGATAATGGAATGTTTACGAAATTTATTATAGAAGTACCTATGAGGATGAAAGTATTAAATGATAATAAAATTGAAAGAGTTAATAATTATATATCATTTATATTGTTTATGCCATGTATCAATGATTTTCCAGAAACAAATAAAAACTCTTATATTGAAATAAGAGGAGAATTATTAGGTAATAGTTATAAAAATGAAGATATTGATGATTGTTTAGTAATATATCCTAAAACAATAAAGAAAGGAGTGAAAATATAATGCCACATCAAACAAGAACACCATCTGTACAATTATCATTATGTAAGGATTTATTTAATCAGTTAGTTGGTATTTTAGATTTTAATATTAAGATGAATATTGAAGATGAGAAATTTTCTACAACTGCAGAAAAATTAAAGAATAAATTACTTATGTATTCAGTACCAAGAATTAACGATGAAAATGTAGAATTTGTAGATGTTAGATTTTTTCCAAATGAAGCAAGCGATATGATTTGGCAATTATTATTACGAGCTAAAAAAAATGAGATAAGTGAAGATTATTATGGAAAGTTAATTGAAAACAGAGAAAACAAAAAATAAAGAAAGAGAGGAAAAGTAAATGGCTACAACATTAGTAGATATTAAAGAAGTCTATAACGAAACGATTGCTGATATAACCTCTGATTCAAGAAAATGGCAATCGTTTTTAAGTTGTGCCTCTAAAAATTATAAATACGATTTTGATGAACAATTACTAATATATGCTCAAAGACCAACTGCAGTTGCTTGTGCTAGTTATGATGTTTGGAATAGTAAATTAAATAGAATAATAAAAAAAGGGCATAGTGGTATTGCACTAATAACTGAAAAGAATGGAAACCCATCTATTAGATATGTGTGGGATGTATCAGATACTCAAAGTATGTATGGTAAAAAAGGGAAAAAGGTTAGAGTATGGAATGTAGGAATAGCATATCAAGATCAAGTTATAGAGGCATTAGAAAACAAGTATGGAGATTTAATAAATAAAGAAAGTTTTATAGATGGATTAAAGTCAGTAGCAACTATTTTAGCAGAGGATAATTCTAATGATTATATTGATTATTTAATAAATAATAAAGTAAATACTAAATTAGAGAATATAGATAATGATGTGATAATTAGTAAATATAAAAATTTACTTAAAAATAGTGTTGCGTATATGTTAATAAATAAATGTGTTGGAAATGCTGAAAATAATTTTTTATATACAGATTTTAATGATATTGTAATGTTTCAAGATATAGATAATATTGTTAGTCTTGGAAGTGCAATTAGTGATATAAGTGAAATGACTTTACTTAAAATATATGAAACTTTAAAAAATATACGAGTAAATGAAATAGAAAAAATTCGTACATTTGATAAAATCAATAATAAGGTTTATGATGTAGATGTCAAAGAAGAAAGGAGTGATTCTAATGATAACTTACAGAGAAGTGGGATCTTACAAAATACCGAACCTAAAAGTGAAACAAAGGAAATTCAACATCGGCAAATATGGTCTAATGAGATTGGATTATCTGAAGAAAGAGAAGAAAGTGTTATACGAGCAAATGAAAATCAAGGATACACTAGCAGAACACCTATTGGAGATAGATTTAACGGCAACGAAGAGAGTAAATTTGATATTGAACGAGATGATGATGAAGGAACAAATAACAGAGGAATTGAAAGAGAAAAATCCAATGAAGTGGACAGGGTTGATGAACAATTTGAAGAGTCAAGCAGAAGAAATAGTAATGAAAGAGTTGATTCTAAATTAGATGAGAATACTAATAACAGTATTCTTTTTTCAGCTAGTAAAGAAAATGTGATAAGTGAAATAATTACTAATATAAATGAACTCGAAGATAATAAATCATATACAGTAGCAAGAGTAATGAACAAATTAAATGCAGTAGAACTACATTATATAAATGGTATTCCAAAAGTAGAATTAGGAACAAGAAGAAATGAAGATACTTGGGATAATGAAATAATTGATGCAGAATGGTTTAATAAACACTTATCTAATGAAGATGTTATAAAAAAATTAGAAGAAATATTTAATGATGAATTTTCTGATGTAATGTATTTATATGATAAAAATGATGGAGAAATAGGATTACTATATGATACATTAAATAAATATAAAATTAATGATATAGAACTTATGTATGATGACAATGGTAATCTACTTGCTATGGATGATGAAAATATTTGGCATAGTAGTGAGTTTTATAAGTTTTTATTTGATGAAGTATTCACTTATGATAATACTATTCCTAATCTAATTGAAGAAAAAGATTATCAAAGGTTAAAGGAATATGCTAGTAAGTATGAAGATGAAAAAGATATAATACCACCTGAAAAAGAAATAATAGTATTACCAAGAGATAACAAATCACAGTTATCCCTTTTTGCAACCAAAGAGCAAGAATTTGCAGATAGAATGCTTGAATTATTAAATGAATCATCAGAAGGTACTATATGGGAAGATAGTTTTTATATAAAAAAAGTTGAACTAGAAAAATGGAGTCATATTAAATCAAATAAAAGACATTTAACAATATTATTAGATAATAAAAATGTAACTAATTATGATACTAATTTTACTTATTTTAATACTGATAAAACTAATGAAATTAAATTAAGAGAACAATTAAGTAACAATAAATTATTTAAGTATTTATCTAAAGATAAAGATTTTTCTATTACATTAAATCCAACTACAATATTTGTTATATTTCAAAACTTTGATAGTAAAAATTATGATTTGAGTATTGGTAAAGACGAAGTATTAGAAGATATAAAAGATAATGTACAAATAATAGATGACCTAGAAGATAAACCTTTAACTGTACCAGTTAAAAGAGAGAAGGAAATAGGTTATATACTTCATCCAGAAGTCCCTTTAGAAGATAGAATAAACTACAAGATAACAAACAATAATATAGGAGTGGGAACACCCAAAGAAAGATTTAGAAATAATATAAATGCTATTAGAGTATTAAAAACTTGCGAGCAAGAAAATAGATATGCAACAAAAGAGGAACAAGAAATATTATCTAATTATGTAGGTTGGGGAGGATTATCTAATTCATTTGATCCGGATAAATGGAGTAATGAATATGATGAGTTGAAATCTCTTTTAACAGAAGAAGAATATAGACAAGCAAAAGAGTCAACTCTAACAGCATTTTATACACCACCTATTGTTATTAAAGCAATGTTTAAAGCATTAAATAATATGGGACTTGAAAAAGGCAATATATTAGAACCAGGATGTGGTATTGGTAACTTTATTGGACTATTACCAAATAATGATAAATTAAAAATATATGGTGTAGAAAAAGATATAATAAGTGGAAATATTGCAAGACAACTTTATCAAAAATCATCAATAGCAGTAAAAGGGTTTGAAGAAGTTAATTATTCAAACTCTTTTTTTGATGTAGCAATAGGTAATGTCCCATTTGCAAATATCCAATTAAATGATAAAAAATATAATTTAAAAAACTTTTTAATTCACGACTATTTCTTTGCAAAATCAATAGATAAAGTAAGACCGGGTGGCATCTTGGCTTTTATAACCTCTCAAGGATTTATGGATAGAAAAAACGAAGATGCAAGAAAATATATAGCAAGTAGAGCAGACTTAATAGGAGCTATAAGATTACCAAATAATGTTTTTAAAGATAGTGCAGGTACAACGGTTACATCAGATATATTATTTTTACAAAAAAGAGATTCAATAACTGATATAATGCCAGATTGGATTAATCTTGATACTGATGAAAATGGAATGAGAATGAATAAATATTTTATTGATAATCCAGAAATGATATTAGGAGAGATGAAACTATTATCTACTCAATATGGAACTTATGAACCTTCTTGTGTACCAAAAGAAAATATGAATTTAGAAGAAATGCTAGATAAAGTTATACCTAATATTAATGGAGAAATAAAAGACTATAAAATAGATGATATAGCAGATTCAGAAGATTTATCAATTGAAGCTGATTTGAATGTAAAAAACTTTTCTTATACAATAATTGATAATGTAATTTATTATAGAGAAAATAGTAGAATGTATCCACAAAGTTTATCTGAAACTGCTGAAAACAGAATAAAAAATTTAATTAATTTAAGGGATATAACAAGAGAAATAATAAACTTGCAACTTGAAAATGCTACTGATGATGAGATAAAAGAAAAGCAAATGAAACTGAATAGTTTATATGATAAATTCACTAAAAAGTATGGACTTATTAACAGTAGAGGTAATGCTAGTGCATTTTCAAATGACTCTAGTTATTTTCTTTTATGTTCACTTGAAATATTAGATGAGAGTGGCAATCTAAAAAGAAAAGCAGATTTATTTACTAAAAGAACAATAAAACCTAGAACAAAAGATAGAATTATTGAAAATTCAAGAGATGCTTTGATAGTTTCAATTCAAGAAAGAGCAAAAGTTGATATAGATTATATGCAAAAACTGTGTGGTCTAGAAAAAGAAAAAATGTTAGAAGAATTAGAAGGAGAGGTTTTTAAAGTACCAGACTCTGATAATTCTAATCATTATGTTACTGCTGATGAATATTTATCCGGTAATGTTAGAGAAAAATTAAAGATAGCAAAACAGTATGCTTACGAGGATAGTTCATATCAAATAAATGTTGAATACTTAAATAAAGTAATTCCTAAAGATATACCTCCAACTGAAATAAGTGTTAGAATAGGAGCAACATGGATACCAGAAGATGTAATAACAGAATTTATATTAGATTTAATAGATGCAGGTTATTATGCAAGAAGAGATGTAAAAGCACATTATTCTGATGTAACTGGAGAATGGAATATTGCAAATAAAAGTTGTGATAGAAACACTATTGCAGTAACATCAACTTATGGAACAAATAGAGCCAATGCTTATAGGTTGATTGAAGATACTTTAAATCTTCGTGATACTAAAATATTTGATTATGTATATGATGAAGAAAATAAGAAAAAACCAGTTTTAAATAAAAAAGAAACTGCTATTGCTCAAGCAAAACAGGATAAAATAAAACAGGTATTTCAAGATTGGATTTGGCAAGATCAAGACCGAAGAGAAAGATTAACACGAATATACAATGAAAAATTTAATTCAGTAATACCAAGAGAATATGATGGTAGTCATATTACATTTGATGGAATTAATCCAGAAATAACTTTAAGACCACATCAAGTAAATGCAATTGCAAGAGTTTTATATGGTGGAAATACATTATTAGCTCACGAAGTTGGAGCAGGAAAAACCTTTGAAATGGTAGCAAGTGCTATGGAAAGTAAAAGATTAGGATTATGTAATAAAAGTTTATTTGTAGTACCGAATCATATCATAGAACAATTTGCTAGTGAATTTTTACAGTTATATCCTAGTGCAAATATATTAGTAGCAACAAAAAAAGATTTTGAAACTGCTAATAGGAAAAAATTTTGTTCAAGAATTGCAACAGGAGAATATGATGCAGTTATAATTGGACATTCTCAATTTGAAAAAATACCTATGTCAGTAAAAAGGCAAATAACTTTATTAGAACAACAATTAGATGATACATTAAAAGGTATTCAAGATTTAAAGGAACATAATGGAGAACGATTTAGTATTAAAGCATTGGTTAGAACTCAAAAATCTATTGAAAAGAAATTGCAACAATTAAATAATGCTGATAGAAAAGATGATGTTATAACTTTTGAAGAACTTGGAGTAGATAGACTATTTGTTGATGAAGCTCATTATTATAAAAATCTATTTCTTTATACTAAAATGAGAAATGTAGGTGGAATTGCTCAAACAGAAGCACAAAAGTCTAGTGATTTATTTATGAAATGTAGATATTTAGATGAAATAACTGGTGGTAAAGGAATAGTATTTGCAACAGGAACACCAATATCAAATTCAATGGTTGAATTATATACAATGCAAAGATATTTACAGTATGATAAATTAGTTCAAAGTAAATTACAACATTTTGATGCTTGGGCGTCTACATTTGGAGAAACAGTAACTGCAATAGAATTAGCACCAGAGGGCTATACTTTAGTAAGACGATAAATAATGCGTTCCTAAATTGAAAATAGGATATCAAAATTGGTTTTGGAACTTCAAGAATTTTTTTGATTTTCTTGAAAAACAGTTCCGCTTTGTACCCCTATTTTCTCCTATTAGTAGAGGGAGTAATACTTTTAATACTAAACAGATTACATAAGGAAAGGAGGTTAAGAGAATGTCAAGGACTTCAAAGATTACAGCACTTTATGAGCGTTTATCAAGAGATGATGACCTTAATGGTGAGTCAAATTCAATAACCAACCAAAAACAATACTTGGAAGATTACGCCCGAAGAAATGGCTTTACGAATATCCGCCATTTTACTGACGATGGTTTTTCGGGTGTGAATTTCAATCGTCCGAGTTTTCAGGAGTTGATTAAGGAAGTAGAAGCAGGAAATGTCGCAACGATTATTGTTAAGGATATGAGCCGATTAGGACGAAACTATCTGCAAGTCGGCTTTTATACGGAAGTTCTGTTCCCACAGAAAGATGTCCGTTTTCTTGCAATAAACAACAG
>OLPS01001264.1_pt1 | contig 27407 bp, 28 predicted proteins | sample 1673071 | NCBI WGS metagenome assembly OLPS01 (sample SAMEA3136752, study PRJEB25190) | human gut metagenome | reverse complement strand
CAGAGTAGAGTGACACTCCTGCGTTTGTAACGCTCGCACGCGGCACAGCCTACTAGCTCAGACAGCATTCAGCCTGCAGCTCCGGGAGGTATTCGCCTGCTGTTCTGCGGCCCCTTGCACCAACCGGGGTTTCTCTGGACAGAACACTTCAGGGTACTTATTCCCTTCATCGCCATTAACAAAACTTACTTTATCACAAGAACACGGGCTTGTCAAGCCCCGGATTCCGACGGGAACGCTCCCCTGTTACTGGCGGCCGGTACCCAGCATTTCCCGCGCATTTGCCCGTGAAAGCTCGGTCACATGATCGCCGGAGATCAACCGGGCCAGTGCTTCCACGCGGCCCTCCGTATCCAGCGGGTGGATCTCGGTATAAGTGCGATCGTTCGTCACATTTTTCTGGATCAGCAGGTGGCAGTCAGCCAGTGCGGCGATCTGTGCCGTATGGGTGATGCACAGGATCTGATGTCCCTGTGCGCTCTGCCGCAGCACCTCACCGATCCGTCCGGCGGCCTTGCCGGAAACACCGCTGTCGATCTCATCGTAGATCACCGTGGGCACTGCATCCCGGTCTGCCAGCGCATTTTTGATGGCAAGGGTGATGCGGCTCAGCTCACCGCCGGAGGCAATGCGGGCCAGCGGTTTCGGGGCTTCACCGGCGTTCGTGGAGATGTAGAATTCCACGCTGTCCTGTCCGTGGCTTGCCAGCGGCCCACGGGCGTGGTGCAGCGTCATGCGCACACCCGGCATATTCAGGAACTGCAAGGTATCGGTAATGCGTGCATTCAGCTCGTCAAAGGCTTTCAGACGGGTCTGGGTCAAGGCCTCCGCCTTTTCGCGCGCCAGACCATACAGGCGCAGCTTTTCCGCCTGCAGCTGATCGTGCCGCTGCTCCGAGAACTGGATCTGTTCCAGTTCCTCCCGTGCTTTCTGTCCAAAGGCAATGATGTCCTCCACCGTATCACCGTACTTGCGTTTGAGACGGTACAACAGATCCAGCCGCTGTTCGATCTCATCCAGCTCGGCGTCGTTCGTGTCGTAGGCATCCAGCCGGTCGATCAGCTCTGCCGCTGCGTCCTTGGCCGAATAGTACAGGTCCATCAGCGTGCCGGACACCCCGGAAAGTGACTCGTCCAGCTGGGCGGCCGTATCCATGGCGTTGGATGCTTCACCCAGCAGATCCACTGCGCCGGGGGTGTCATCGTCCCCGGACAGCAGCACATGGGCTTTTGCCACCCGGTCCCGGATGGTGGACGCGTTGGCCAGCACCTTGCGGCGTGCTTCCAGGGTCTGCTCCTCGCCGGCGGTCAGTCCGGCTTCTTCGATCTCCTGTACCTGATAGCTCAGCAGGTCGATCCGTCGCTGCTTTTCCGCTTCGTCGGTGATCATGGCGTCCAGTTCCTTCTTGACCTTGACCAGGTTCCGGTACAGCACATAATACTCCTGATAGAGTTTGGCGTTCTGCGCATAATCGTCCAGAATGCTCAGATGGTGTGCCGGATTCAGCAGTCCCACCGAGTCGTGCTGGCCGTTGATGTTGATCAGACCTCCGCACAGCTCCCGCAGCACAGCCGCCGTGGTGGGCATGCCGTTGATCCGGCAGCTGCTCTTTCCTTCGGCGGTGATCTCACGGCTCAGAAGCAGCTCTGCCGAGCGCTCATAACCGGCCGCTTCCAGTTTGTCCAGCACCACATCCGGGATCTGCGCAAAAGACGCACGGATCACCGCTTTGGACGCACCCGTGCGCACAAGATCCTTGGAAGTCCGATTGCCCAGGATCGCATTGATGGAGTCGATCAGAATGGACTTGCCCGCACCAGTCTCACCGGTGAGGACGTTCAGCCCCGGCTGAAAATGAACTTCTGCCTTCTGGATGACCGCGACATTTTCAATTTGCAGGCAGCTTAACATGGTTTATCGTCTCTCCCGCGTTTGTTTTACCCGATGTGCCGGGTCAGTTCCGTGCAGATGGTCTTAGCGTCCCGCTCGGAGCGGGCAACGATCAGAAAAGTGTCATCACCCGAAAGGGTGCCGACCACGTTTTTCCACTGCAATGCGTCAAATACCTCACAGGCTGCATTGGCCATGCCGGAATAGCACTTGACCAGCACCACATGGCCTGCATAGTCCACCCCCAGCACCGACTCATGAAAGATCGTCTCAAACCGGCCCTGGGTCTTGGGGTTAAAGCTCTCGTTCCGGCTGGAAACATAGCGGTAGCCCTCTGCAGTGGCAGCCTTGACCAGGCACAGCTCCCGGATATCCCGCGAGATCGTGGCCTGAGTCACATCAAACCCTTCCTTGCGCAGATAGTCCAGCAGCACTTCCTGCCGACTGATCGGATGCTCCTGCACAAGACGGAGAATGGTCTGCAGGCGGTCTCCCTTACTTTTTGCTTCTTCTTTGCGGACATGTGCCATAGCTCGTCGTATCTCCTTTTATCGTCTGCTGCGCAATTTCTGGTCGATGGCCTGGAACTGATCCGCCTTGCTGAAGGTGATCAGCTGCACCACCTGATCCGAAAGCCGGACTTCTGCCGTTGCGCCCGCCTTGAGCGGGAATCCTGCTGCACCGTCACAGCTGATGAACACCTCGCCGTCGGCCACTTGACCGACGCAGATGTTCAGCTTGCGTTCCTGCGCAAACACCATGGCCGGGCTGGCAAGACTGTGGGGACAGATCGGCGTGACGACCACGCCTTTGGTCTGCGAATCCAGAATGGGCCCTCCTGCGGCCATCGAATATGCAGTAGAGCCGGTCGGCGTCGCAACGATCACACCATCGCCCCGGTAATGCTCCACCAGAATGTCATCGCAGTAAATGCTGAAGTCAATGGCCTGCTGCAGGCGGCCTTTTGTCACGACAACGTCGTTCAATGCATGGCCTTCCCAGCCGTCATGGCCCAGAACATGGGCGTAGAGCAGCATCCGGTTGTCCAGCTGGAACTCGCCCCGCGCCACGGCAGGCAGCTTGCTTTCCATCTCGCTGACCTCGCAGGTAGCCAGAAAACCGCAGCGGCCCAGGTTGATGCCCAGGATTGGCTTTGCATGCTTGAGCGAAAGATTCGCCTCATGCAGGATCGTTCCGTCTCCGCCGATGGTCAGGATCACGTCCGTACGTTCCAGACACTGTTCCAGCGGCAGATATACAACGCCGGCCGCATTGCAGACCGTGCGCAGATCCTCGCACATCAGCACCGATGCACCATGATTCTGCAGGATCTGCGCTGCACGCAGAGCGACCTCACTGGCCGAGATCTTTCCGGGGTTCGGAGAAATGTAAACCGTCATGCCGAAGCCTCCTGTTTTGGTTCTGTATCCGTATCGTTCAGCGGTCCAGCGTGGAATGGCTTGCAGTCACGACCTGTTCGGCGGCCGCATCGTCCAGCACGCAGGGCTCCTCGCTCTTCTGCACGAACATCAGATATTCGATGTTGCCTTCCGGACCTTTCACCGGGCTGAAATCCAGCCCGCGCACAGCAAATCCATTGGCAGCCGCATAGCCCATGGCATTGTGCAGCACTTCGCGGTGGGTGGCGGGGTCACGCACCACGCCGTTCTTGCCCACTTTTTCGCGCCCGGCTTCAAACTGCGGCTTGACCAGACAGACGCCCATGGCGTCCGGCGTGGTGATGGCCTGTGCCACCGGAAAAATATGATGCAGCGAAATAAAGGAAACGTCCACGCTGAAGAACTCGATCGGTTCATCCAGAGCCTCCGGCGTAACGTTGCGGATGTTGGTGCGCTCCATGTTGATCACGCGCTCATCGGTGCGCAGCTTCCAGGCCAACTGGCCGTAGCCCACATCCACTGCGTAGACCTTGACCGCACCGTTCTGCAGCATGCAGTCGGTAAACCCGCCGGTCGATGCACCAATGTCCATGCACACCTTGCCCTTGGGCGTCAGCGGAAAACACTGCATGGCTTTTTCCAGCTTCAGGCCGCCGCGGCTGACATAACCGATGTCGTGCCCGCGCACCTCCACCTTGGCATCATCCTTGATCATCTCACCGGCCTTGTCCACCTTCTGTTCGTTGACAAACACCACACCGGACATGATCATGGCCTTGGCGCGTTCACGGCTCTGGATCAGACCATGCTGAACCAGATATTGATCCAACCGAATTTTCACGATATGTTTTCTCCTTTCATCCAGGCATCCATCACCTGCTGTGCAAGGGTGTCGGCATCCAGCCCGGTGACCTGCTTGATCTGCGGAACGGTCGCATGGGGCAGGTTGGCCGTATGCACAGCAGCGTGCAGGAAGGTTCCATTCCAGCCCGCCTGCTGCAGGCAATAGGCCAGATGCTCCCCGATGCTGCCCCATTCCACACATTCTTCTGCAAATAGCACGATTTTATAATCCTTCACAGCTTCGATCATTTTTTCCGTAAAGGGGAATAGCTTTACAAGTTTAAGTGCGTCGCAATTGATACGATGCTTCGTGAGTTTTTCACATGCAGTCAGAATATCATCCATTTCGTCCGCATAGCTGATCAACACCGCCTGGGCGCCCTCGGTTCTGTGCAGGAAATCATAGTCCTGTCCGCTGCAGCCATACTGCGCCAGACGGGCATTTTCCCCACCCCGCGGATAACGGATCGCACGGGGGCCTCTGCAGCCGTCCTTCAGCAGCTCGTGCAGCCAATAGGTCAGCTCCGCATAATTGGAAGGTGCATAGAGCGGCATACCGATCTGGCTCAGGAAAGCCGGGTCGTAAACGCCCTGATGCGTTTCTCCGTCTGCCGGAACAAAACCCGCGCGGTCAATGGCGAACACGACGTTCTCCTGCAGCAGGTTCACATCGTGCAGGATCTGATCGTAAGAGCGCTGCAGGAAGGTGGAGTAAATGCACACCACCGGCAGCATGCCCTGACTGGCCAGACCTGCCGCAAAGGTCACGGCGTGCTGCTCTGCCATGCCCACGTCAAAGAACCGCTCCGGCGCACTGTGCGAAAAGAACTGCAGCCCGGTGCCATATTTCATGGCCGCGGTAATGGCGCAGATGCGGCTGTTCTGTGCAGCTTCCCGCGCAAGCGCCTGCCCGAAGGTCGTCGAAAACGATTCCTTGGGAGCCACCTCCGGGTCGGGCATCCCGTCCGGGTCAAAGGCCGATACCCCATGGTAGTTGCCCGGGTTCATCTCGGCCGGCTGATATCCTTTGCCCTTTTTGGTCACAACATGCAGAAAGTGCGGGCCGGGCCGCTGGCTGATGGTGCGCAGGGTCCGCTCCAATTCTTCCTCATTGTGACCATCCACCGGCCCAATGTACTGGAACCCCATGTCCTCAAACATGGTCGAGTGGTACATTGCCCGTCGGAGCAATGTTTTACCCTCGGTCAGGGCTTTTTTCAGCGGGGTGCCCACCACCGGGACACTGTCGAGGAAGCTCCGCACATTGTCCTTGGCGTCAAAATATGCCGTCGTCGTGCGCAGGTGGGTCAGATACCGCGCCAGCGCGCCCACATTGTGGGAAATGGACATCTTATTGTCATTCAGGATCACAAGCAGGTTGTCCAAGGAGCCGATGTTGTTCATGCCCTCGTAGACCATGCCGCCCGTAAAGGCACCATCGCCGATGACCGCAACCACCCAGCCCGGCTCATGCCGGATCTTCTTGGCCCAGGCCATGCCGATGGACAGCGAAAGCGCTGTGTTGCCGTGCCCCGCAATAAAGGCATCGTGCTCGCTCTCGTTCGGGTTCGGAAAGCCGGAAATGCCATCCAGCTGGCGCAGTTTTGCAAAGCCGCTGCGTCGGCCGGTGAGCAGTTTGTGCGTATAGCACTGATGCCCCACGTCAAAAACGATTTTGTCCATTGGCGTCGTCATCACCCGGTGCAGGGCTACCGTCAGCTCCACTGCGCCGAGGTTGGACGCCAAATGACCGCCTGTGCGGGAGATATTCCGCAGCAAAAACTGACGGATCTCCGCACAGAGCTGGTTTACCTGTTCTTTGTCCAGATTTTTCAGATCGCTGGGTTGATCAATGTTGTCCAGCAGCAACGATTCCATAACCAAATCACACGTCCTTCATGCAATGTTTCCTACCCTGCTGGCACGTCTCACAGGCCCAGCGGGTACAGCAGGCCGACCACAAGGCCCACCAGAAAGCCTGCGACTACCTGCAGCGGAGTATGGCCGACCATTTCCTTCAGATGCATGTTCTGCAGGAACGGGGCGTTCTTTTCGCTGACCTCGATCCACTGGTCGATCATCTGGTTCAGCACCTTTGCCTGCTCGCCGGTCTCATGGCGCACGCCCATGGCGTCGTGCATGGTGATGATGGCCACCACACAGGCCACTGCAAAAATGGCAGAGTCAATGCCCTCACACCGTGCCGTGGCAATGACCATTGCGCAGACGGTGGCGCTGTGGGCGCTGGGCATACCGCCGTCGCCCCACATGCGCTCCAGCTGGAATTTGCCCAGCAGGATGAAGTTGATCAGGGTCTTGAGCACCTGCGCCACAAACCATGCCAGGAGCGACACGGTCAGGATGCGGTTGAATGAAAGGATCTCATAAATGAACTGCATAGCGTTTCCTTTTGCTTTCCCGGACGATGATCCGTTTTAGTTTTTGCGTGTCAGGAGCTGCTGCGCAAGCTGCTCCAGAAAGGTCGATTTTTCGCCGAATGTTTCGCGCAGAGCGCTGCAGGTCTTTTCGTTCACGCGCTGTGCAAGAGCCATTGCGCCCTCCACGCCATACAGCGTTGCAAACGTTGTTTTTCCGTTTTCACTGTCGCTGCCAATGGGCTTGCCCAGCTGTTCCGGCGTGCTGGTCACATCCAGCACATCGTCCACGATCTGGAACACCAGACCAATGCCGTAGGCGTATGCTTCCAGTGCTCGGCACTGGTCGGCGTCGGCACCGGCGGCAGCTGCCCCCATCTGGACGGCTGCGTTGATCAGAGCACCGGTCTTATTGCGGTGGATCAGCCGCAGCTGCTCCTCGGTCGCTGCCAGTGCTTCGTATTTCAGGTCCAGCTCCTGCCCATACACCATGCCGCGGCTGCCGGCACCAAGGCCCAGCGCCTTTGCGGCCTGCACACAGGCCTGCGGGCAAGCCGGTGCATTGGCGATTGCTTCAAAGGCTTCGGTCAGGAGCACATCTCCTGCCAGCATGGCCGTTGCCTCCCCGAATGCCTTGTGGCAGGAGGGGCGACCGCGCCGCAGGTCATCGTTGTCCATGCAGGGCAGATCATCGTGGATCAGCGAGTAGCAGTGCAGCATTTCCACCGCAGCGCTGAAAGCTCTGGCCGTCTGCGGATCACCGCCCAGCATATCACAGACGCTGAGCACCAGCACGGCCCGGATGCGTTTTCCGCCGCCCAGCAGGCTGTACCGCGCCGCACGGCATACCTCCGATTCCTCCGGAAGAAACTTTGCACAGGCGTCTTCCAGCGCGGCAGAAGCCTGCGACAGATACATCTGATATTGTGTTTTGTAATCCATCAGTTTTCCTCCCGCTGTTCCTGCATGGTCTGCGTGATCTTCGCGTCGATCTCCTCGATCTGGAGCGATGTTTTTTCCAGCGCAGTATGGCAGTATTCCATCAGAGATGCTGCCTCCGCATACAACTTGACGGCTTCTGCAAGAGTCGTCTGCTCATCCTGCATTTTGGCCAGAATGGCATTCAGGCGCTCCATGCCCTCTTCATAGCTTTTGGGTGCTTTCATCAATTTCCTCCACGGCCTCCACCCGGCACTTTGCCCGGCGGGAAGCGCTGCGAATGTAGATGGTCTTGTCCGGCTCCAGTTGGTCTGCCGGAAGGATCTGTCCTCTGCCCGTGGTGATCATTGCATAGCCTCGGGCAAGGACCCGGTACGGGCTCAGAGAGGCTGTCAGTACTGCGGCATGTTCCAACTGCATATTTGCAGCCTGCATCCGGCGCTGTATCTGGATCTGAAGCGTCTGCCCAGCCTGTTCCAGCTGGTCAAAATCCCTCTTCCAGATGTGATGCGCAGGCTTGAGTTCCAACGCTAAGTTGTATTGTTCCAGCTCATTATAGCACAACTTGAGCCGTTTTTGCATATTTTCAGAAATATTTTGTTGTAAATTTTGCAAAATATTCCATTGTTCTTCCCGGTCCGGCACCGCAAGCTCTGCCGCTGCCGAGGGCGTCGGGGCTCTCTGGTCTGCCACGAAGTCCAGGATCGTGTAGTCGATCTCGTGTCCAATGGCGCTGATCAGCGGTGTTTTGCAGGCAAAGGCTGCCCGCACGATCACCTCAGCGTTGAACACCCACAGATCCTCCCGGCTGCCGCCGCCGCGGGCCACGATGATCACATCTGCCCTGCCGCTGCGGTCCAGCGTCCGGATGGCCGCCGCAATCTGCGGAGCCGCTTCAAACCCCTGCACCATGACCGGGCAGAGCAGCAGCCGGATACCCGGCCAGCGGCGGCTGATCACATTTCGGATGTCCTGTAAAGCCGCGCCGGTCTTGCTGGTCACCAGCCCAATGCACCGGGGATATTGCGGCAGCGGCTTTTTGTGTGCCGCATCAAACAGGCCCTCCTGTTCCAGCCGGGCCTTGAGCTGCTCCAATGCCAGCTGTGCTGCACCGATTCCGTCCGGGAACATCTCATTGACATACAACTGGAATGCGCCATCCCGCTCATAGAGCGTTGCACGGCAGCGCACGACCACACGCATCCCCTCTTCCGGACGGAACGCAAGCCGCCGCGCATCTGAGCGGAACATCACCGCTTTTACGCTGGCCTGCTCATCCCGCAGGGTGAAATAGCAATGCCCGCTGCGCGCGTTCTGCACAAAATTTGCCACCTCGCCGCGCAATGCCAGATCAAACAATCGGTCGTTTGCATCAAAAAGAGATTTGACATAGCGGTTCAGCGCCGAAACCGTGATCACTTCAGCCATAAACCGGCCTCCCGTGCCGCAAGAATGGACACGCCAATGGCATTGTCACTGGAATACTGTCCCGGCACAAAATACACCTGAGGCAGGCGTTTCTGCACCCATTGGCGGATCACATCGCTGCTCATCACGCCGCCGGCGCATACCACCGGCAGACCCGGGTATTCCTTCTGCGCAGCCTTTGTCATTTTGACCACCGTATCGGCCACACAGAGCAGGCAGTACTTGCACACATATTCCGGGCTTTTGCCCGCAGCAAGCAGGGCATTGCACTGGTTTTCCAGGCCGGAAAGGCTGCACTGCATGCCCCTCACGCTAGATTTCGGCCGGATCTCTTCCGGGCACGCTGCAGCAAGGCGAGACACCTCTGCACCCGCCGGGAAGGCAAACCCGAGCTTGACGCCCACGCGGTCCACAGCCTGTCCGGCGTAAAGGTCCGTGCTAGTGCCAAGTTGGGTGATCGTGCGCACCTCATCACACAGCAGCAGATCCGTCGTGCCGCCGGAAATATGAAACAGCAGGACTTTCTGCGTAAAAAGGTCTGCGCCGCGGGCTGCAAACAGCGCCGCAGCGGCATGGCCCTGCTGGTGGGTCGTATAAACCAGCGGGATGCTCCGCGCCGCTGCAAATGCCGTCGCCGCGTTCACACCGGCCAGAAAGCACGGCATATAACTGCCCTCTGCCGGGCGCGGCTTCTGGGAGACACCCACGGCGTCGATGTGGGGCAGATCAAACTCCTGCGCAAGCTCGTGCAGCATTTCCGGCAGTGCCGTGGTGTGGTGGAACAGTGCATCGCTCTGCCGCAGGCCCAGCTGCCCGGGTTTGACCGGAAGAAACCGCTTTTTTGCACAAACAACCTCTCCGGCTGTATCAAAAACTGCCAGAGAGGTTGCATAGTTGCTTGTATCGACCCCGAGCGTATAACGGCTCACTGTTCAGCCGGCTCCACAGCGGCTTCTTCATTCAGGCCGTGATCCCGTGCCACTGCGCCGAGCAGGCCGTTCACAAACTGATAGTCCTCATCGGCACCATACTTTTTGGTCAGCTCCACTGCCTCGTTGATGGCAACGCCGGGCTTGTTCTCGCCGCCGAACAGCATCTCTGCAATGGCCAGACGCAGCACGGTCAGACTGACGCGCGGCAGACGCTCCATGGTCCAGTTGCGCAGATGAGCGCGGATCTCGTCATCCACCTCTGCGGAGTGGTCGTAATAAGCATTCAGCAGCAGCTTGCTGAAGCCATCCACCGGGTGCTCTTCGTCGTTTTCCGCATGGTTGGTCAGAGCCTCTGCCAGAGGGACGTCGCCAAAGGTCTGCGAAAATGCCAGCAAAAATGCATTCTCGCGAGCTTCTCTACGGGGCAAAATGTTTTCCATAATATTCCTTTCATAATAGGAGCTCTCCCCGCCGGGAAACCCCGGCAGAGAGAACGCGTTCTATCCATTCTTTTGTACGGCTGCAAGTGCTCTTACTGCTCCGCAGCAAGACCTGCGATCACCAGATTCACACGGCTCACCGTGACACTGGTCATGTTCTGCACGGCCGACTTGACATTTTCCTGCACCTTTTCCGCCACTGCAGGGATGCGTGCGCCGGACGCCATGATCAGATGCAGCGTAAGCTCTGCCGTGCCGTCGCGCATTTCCACGGCCACCGGCGGCTGGATGCTGGCTTCCAGCAGATCCTTCAGCTTTTTATTCTGGGTCCCGCAGGAAACTTCTGCCACGCCTTCCACTTCCAGCGCAGCGCACCGTGCGATCTTTGCAATGACTTCGGTCGAAATCTGAAGGCTGCCGCCCTGAAGATCCATATTCTGTAAATCCATTGTGCTGTCCTCCATTGAAAAGCAGCAGAACTGCCGCTTTTTTTCGGTTCAAAACGGCTTTGCAGCTGCCGCCGCCGAATGGCCGGGCAGCACGCCGTTCCTGTTTTCTGATGGTGTTATTATACCATCAATGCGGGGTTGATTTCAATACTTGTTTGGAAAACTCTGTCGGACCACACAACGGGTTCTTTTTCCAGCCCGATTCCTTCCGGTCGGAGGGAATCACTTTTTATTTTACTTCCACCACCGTGATGTTCTGGGCCGTCACACTGCTCTTGCTGAGCACGATGTCCCGGATCTGCGCCACCTGCGCCGCCGTCAGCGGGTCACCGGATGTCATGACGGTCAGATCGGCGCGGCCGGACTGCAGAAAGCACAGGCAGTCCGCAAAGCCCTTGGCTTTGATGAGGGTCTCGATCTCATTTTCGGCGTGCAGATCTTCCAACCCGGCTGTCAGCTGGGCGGTGCAGTCCTTCTTTTCCTCCGCAGAGAGCGAAGAGGACTTCATGGTTTTTTGCAGGGTGTCCATGGCTTCATCGTGCGCCTTTTCCCGTTTCAGGCGTGCCTCTTCAAAGAACTTTGCGCCGCTGTCGCTTGCCACGCTGACCAGCTGTGCTTCCCCGTAGTTTTTGTTCGCGGCCGACACTGTTTCGGCTTCCGTGGGCAGGCCGTCCAGGACTGTGTCCGACTGCACAGGCTCGGCCGAAACGACCTGGGCTTCCTCGTCCGCTGCAATGCCGGTATCGGTGCGGGCATACTGCCAGTTCAGATAAACGGCAATGACAAGGGCAGCGGCCAGCGTAAGCGCGGTCACCCGCCGGGTATTTCTGGAAAGTGCTCTCATCTTGAATCCTCCTTGTTCTGGGTCAGATCATGGCTTGCGCTGTTCCACACAAATCCGGTTGGATGGCAGATCCAGCAGCGCTCCCACCATCTCCGTGATGCGTGCTGCCACGCGGACATCTCCCCCGCCGTCGCACAGCACGGCCACGCCGCGGATCTGCGGCTGATAGATCGTCTCTGCCAGGGCGGAGCCATCTTCCAGCAGAACATGCGTCTGCTGTTCCTGCATCTGCCCGGACTGCGTATCCAGTGCATAGATCGTTTCCTCCCCCGTTTCCAGTGTGAGCATCACCGTCGTCTTTCCCGCTCCGTCCATCTGAGCGATCAGTGTTTCAAGCCGGTTTTCCAGCTGGGTCTGATACGCAGCGATTTCCTGTGGGGCTGTGCTGGCGGCAGCAGACTTCGTCCCGGTCGGCATCAACTCCGACAGCAGCAACAGCAGCATGGCCACCCCGCCAATGAGCACCGCAAGTCTTGTGCGCCCCTGCGGGCCTTTGCATCCCTGAAGAACAGTTGTGATCGTTGCTTTTTTCATGGTTCCGCCTCTTCCGCTGCGGTGACAGCGTCGGTGCTAAGCTCTTTTTGCAGAAATTGCACAAGCTGTGTCTGCACCTGTGCCGGGCTGTCCGGCGGCATCCACAGGATCGCGCGAGCTGCGCGGATGCCGTCCGGCGTCTGTTCCAATTCCGTTTCCACCCGGACCGGGATGCCTGTCTGTGCCTCGCATTCCGCTGCCAACATCTCATTCAAGCGCTTCGCCGCCTCCGTGAGGATCGTGGTTTCCACGCCCTCGATGGAGGCAGATGCCTGCACCGGCTGAAGCCACTGTGCGGTCCGTGCAGGCAGTGCAGAAATTGCACGGAGCAGAACTGTTAGAATATATAGCCCCGCAACCACTTTTATGCATCGGCGCGCCCAGCCCGCTTCCACCAGTTGCACTAGCAGCTCCGTGCAGACACATGCAAGGCAGAATGCCGTTACGACCCGCATTTCACCCTCCGTTCATCATTGTCATCAACGCGACACCGACCATTGTCAGCGAAAAGAACAGTGCTGTGACCGCCGCCATGCACCGGACCGCCTCCGTCAGACAGGCAAACAGCGCCTGGCACCGGTCGATGCCGGCAAAGCTGCACAGAAGCCTGCACCCGGACAGAACTGCCAGGTGGAACAACAGTCCCAGATACAGCGGAACAAATTCCGCGCCAAGGATCACCAGTGCCGCGATTCCAAGAGAGCTTTTGAGCAGCTGCAGCCCGGCCAATACGGTATCGGCCGCACCGCTCAATGCCTGCCCAATCACCGGGACACTGCCCGTCAGCATCTGGCCCAGACGGGATGTCGTGTGGTCCAATTGCAGTGTGATCACTCGCTGTACGCCAAGCAGAAGCGCAAACAGTTTTCCGCCCGCCGAAATGCTTTTTCGCAGCAGCTGCCCGCTCATCCTGCAGGCTTCCGGGAGACCCGTCTGCGTGTGGATGCAGCAGGCCATGCTGATGGCCAGATAGCTTTGCAGCAGCGGCCGGATGCACAGTGCGATCCCCTGTGCCAGCAAAGCCAGCACGCTCAGCAGAAATCCGCTGGCCACAGCTCCGGCGTTTCCCTCTCCACCTGCCGTCAGGACTGCGCCGCACACCGGCAGAAATCCCGTGAGGAACAGCCGCCAGCTGTCCATGCGTTCACCGATAGACTGTGCCAGTGTCAGCAGATCACCCCAGATGAGCACCCCGCAGCCACCGGCTGCCGCAAGGTCCAGCAAGGTACCGTCCGCTGCATCGCCAACGAGAAATGACAAAGCTGTGAGCAGCAGCAGAAACAGCAAAAGATCTGCGTAGCTGTGCAGGGTATCGACCAGAAGCTGCACGGGTGAACCCGGCAGCAGGCTCAGCAATGCCGACACCGGGTCCCGGGCAAAATCCGCTGCACCCTGTGCACTTTGGGTCAGGTAGGGCTGCCACAATTCCCGGCCGGGCAGGCTTTCCAGTGCGAAAGCCCGCACCGTTCCAAAAGGCATTGCGGCCAGAAACACCAACCCTGCCAGAAACCCCCGGTATTTTTTGCCGCTCATCCTGCCAGCCCCCAGATCCGTTGACACACTTCTTCCAGCAGTGGGAACACTGCCGCCAGCACCAGACAGCGGCCCGCAAGCCCTGCACACCAGCCAAGTGCTTCAGCCCCGCTCTCCTTGCAGAGGGTACGGGTATAGTCGGCAAGCAACAGGATGCCCGTGCTGCGCAGCAGGCATTGGAACGCCTGCTTGTCCGTTTGCTGTCCCAGCAGCGCGACACCCTCCAGAACACTGCGGAAGGTGCCGCCCAGCCGCACCAGCAGAAGGACGATCGCTCCCAGTGAAAGCAGGAGCGTATAGGCCGGAAGCTCCTTTTGCAAAAGTGCATGCATCGCCGCCAGCACTGCCACCAGCCCCAGCGTGACCCAGGCGGAACTCACAGCGAAAACAGCGCCTTGATGGTAACAAACAGGGTGCTGATCTGCTTGACCAGAATGGATAGGACCACCACAAGGCCGGCAAGGGTCGTCATCATGGCCTGATCTTCCCGCCCGGAGCGGATCAAGAGCTGATTGAGCACCGCCACAATGATGCCGATGGCTGCAATTTTGAACACCAGATCAATTTCCATCTGCGCTGTTTCCTCCAAGATTTCCGAATTCAGATGAGCAGCAGTGCCATTGCCATCCCGGCTGCAAGGCCCAGTTTGCGGGGCAGACCGGCCTGCCGCCGGGCAGCGTGTTCTGCCGTTTGCTGCAAAGCCTGCAGGCGGGCCCGGTAGTAGTCCAGCTGTTCGCACTCCTGCTGCGCTTCCGCACGGCCAAGGCCGGACATGCACGTCCGGAAGCACTGCTGTTCTTCCCGCGTCAGGCCCTCCGGCGGTGGGGCCTCCTGTAAGCAGCGGGCACCGGATTCCAGTATGCCTTCCCGGCAGAGCTCTGCGTAAAGCTGCTGCAGGTCTGCCCGGCGGAACGCGACCTCCTGCCGGATGCGTTCCAGAAGCGCAAGGCATTTCTGCAATGCAGCAAGGTGCTGTACCGTACGGGCCTGTATGGCATCCCCGGCCAGCCAGCCGCACAACGGCAACAGCAGAGCACCCAGAATGTGCAGCATCATAGCAGCGGAAGCTGCCGGATCTCCCGGATCCGGCCCGGTGCACAGCGTCCTTCCAGCAGGACAAGAAACCGCAGCGCTCCCTGCTGCTGTAAAACCCGCACCTGCGGCCTTTGCAGAGCGTCCTCCAGCGTGGCGGCATGGACGCTGGCCACAAACTCCACCCCGCTGAAAAAGCCCTGTTCCAGTGCGGCGACCTCGGTCAGGTCCCCCAGCTCGTCCAGCAGGATCACCTGCGGGGCCAGCGTCCGCAGCGCCATCTGGACCGCACGGCCTTTGGGCAGGCCGCTGATGCAGTCAAGGGCATCGCCATTCTGCCGCTCCGGCGGAAAAAGTTCCCCTCGCTCGTCGATCACAGCCACGGCCCGTTTCTGTGCAGCCAGTTCCCGGGCGATCTGCCGCAGAAGGGTGGTCTTGCCGCTGTCCGGTTCTCCCACCAGCAGTGCCCCGATGAAATGTCCCTGCAAAAGGGTGCACAGCTCCGCCGGAAGTTCCGTACAAATTGGACGCGCAATGCGGAAATTCAGCGACAAAAGACGCTGCAGCACAACATCCTCCGGGCCGCGCAATACGAACCGACCGCCCACCCCCACACGGCAGCCGGATGCCGTGGTCAGGTAGCCCTGCGCCAGTTCGGCCTGATGGGTATGTACTGAACCGCCGCAGAGCACATAAAGGATCTCGTCCATCTGCAGGGCATCCAGCGTCCTGCCGCGCAGGGTCTGCGGGCATTCCGGCAGCTCGTCCAACGTCGTCTGCTGCCCGGCAATGGACAGGCAAATTCCACAGCCTGTCCGCAGCCGCAGTTCGTGCACTTTTTCGGCGGTATTCTGCGGCAGCCGGGCCAGCGGCTGCGCCAGCCATGCAGGCAACAGACGGATCGCGCGGTAATACTCGTCCACAATGGGCACTTCCTTTCAACGAAACTTGTGTTACCAGTGTATGCAGCCCCTGCCCGCTTAGAACCGCGCACAAACAAAAAAGCCCCTGCGGCCCGAAACGCCGCAGAGGCTATGCAAAATTGTAATTATTCTTCTTTGAGCAGATCAAGGAATTCGGCTTCGGTCAGCACCGGAACGCCCAACGCCTGCGCTTTGGTCAGCTTAGAACCGGCTGCTGTACCGGCGACCACATAGGAAGTCTTTTTGGAGACCGATCCGCTGGCCTTGCCGCCGTTTTTGACGATGAGGGCTTCTGCCTCGTTGCGGGAGAGTGTTTCCAGCGTACCGGTAACCACCAGCGTTTTACCGGCCAGCTTGTCGCCCTTGGGCTCGCCCTTCCACTGCATGTTGACCCCGGCATCTGCCAGACGGTGCACAAGGTCTGTGGTGCCTTCCTTCGCAAAGAATTCCACTACGCTCTGGGCCATCACACCGCCAAAGCCGTCGATCTCGCTGATGGCAGCGGCATCTGCTTCCCGGATAGCCTGCAACGAACCGAAATGTTCTGCCAGCAATGCCGCCGCCTTGTCGCCGATGTTGCGGATGCCAAAACCAAACAGCAGCTTGTCCAGATTGTTCTCCTTCGAGCGCTGGATAGCGTTCAGCAGATTGTCCGCGCTTTTCTCCTTGAATTTGTCCAGCGTCAGCAGCTGTTCACGGGTGAGGGTGTAGATATCCGCCGCCGAGTGCACCATGCCTTTTTCCACCAGCTGTGTTGCCACAGCCGTGCCCAGGCCGTCGATGTCCATGGCGTCGCGGGAGGCAAAATGGATGATATTGCGCAGAGCCTGTGCCGGGCATTCCGGGTTCACGCAGCGCAGGGCAGCCTCGTCCTCCAGATGCACCACCGGTGCGCCGCAGGACGGACAAACCGTCGGCATCTCGTAGGGCTGAGCGTCCTCGGCGCGGCGGGTGACCCCGATCACTTCCGGGATGATATCGCCGGCCTTGCGCACCTGAATAGTGTCACCGATGCACAGATCAAATTGCCGGATAAAGTCCTCATTATGGAGGGTGGCGCGCGCCACGGTCGTGCCGGCCAGAAAGACCGGATCAAAGCAGGCCGTGGGGGTCAGGACACCGGTGCGGCCCACGGCCACCTCGATGCTGCGCAGGGTGGTTTCCTTGACCTCCGGCGGGTACTTGAAGGCGATGGCCCAGCGCGGGAATTTGTTGGTGGAGCCCATCTGTTCCCGCTGGGCAAAATCGTTTACCTTGATGACCGCACCGTCCATATCAAAATCCAGCTTGGAACGGTTCTGCCCGATCTGCTCGATCTCTGCAATGGCCTGCTCAATGTCGTGTACCACATGGTAGCGCGGCGAGACCGGCAGACCAAGGCTCTTGAGGTAGTCCAGACTGTCCGAATGGCGGGTCAGTTCCTTACCGCGGATCTGCTGGACGTTGAACACAAAAATGGACAGGCCGCGGCTTCCGGTGATCTTTGCATCCTTTTGCCGCAGGGAACCTGCCGCCGCATTGCGCGGGTTCTTGAAGGGAGCGGCCCCCTGCAGTTCCTGCTCCGCGCACAGCTTCTGGAAAGCCTCGTGCGGCATATAGACCTCGCCGCGCACCTCCAGAAACTCCGGCGCATTTTTCAGCGTCTTGGGGATGCGTTTGATTGCCCGGACATTCTGGGTCACATCCTCGCCTACCACGCCGTCGCCGCGGGTGGACGCCCGGACGAGTTCTCCGTTCTCATACTCCAGACTGCAGGAAAGGCCGTCGATCTTGATCTCGACCACATATTCCGGTTCGATGCCTGCATCCCGTACGCGGCGGTCAAAGTCGCGCAGCTCATCATACGAAAATGCATCCAACAAACTTTCCATCTTGACCGCATGGGTCACCTTGGTAAAGCGCCCGCTGGGGGTCCCGCCCACTTTCTGGGTCGGCGAAGTCGGCGTGATCAGCTGCGGGAACTGCGCTTCCAACGCTTTCAGTTCCCGGGTCAATGCATCGTATTCAAAATCCTCCAGCTCCGGGGCATCCTGGTCATAATAGAGCCGGTTGTTCTTTTCAATGACAGCGCGCAGCTCCTCCACACGCTTCTGGGCCTGTTCCAGTTCCAAACAAATCACTCTCCTGCCGGGTGACCTGTGTCGGGAGACTGCTCCCACAGGACACCGCTTTTGTACGGTTCTAGTATACCACACCAAGCGGCACTCTGCAAAGCAAAGGGAAAAATACAAATTGTATTTTTTATGCATGAAATCGGTACCATATCGTATTTGTGAGTTGACTTTAAATCAATTTCGAAAGATACTCTCTGTTTATGCCATTAAAATTTTATCGACTTGACGTTAATATTCAGATTGATTCTTGCTGCATTCAAAGAAATTCCAATGCAGACGCTACGGTTCTCCCGACAAAACCAAAAGAAAAAGAGCCTGCACTTTCCGTGTGCAAGCTCTTCTCTCTATGCCGGTCCGGCTGTTCTGCGCTCGGCTTTTCCTTTAGCCGATCAGGGTCTGATAGCGCCGTTCCAGCACCTCAAACTGTGCATCGTCCACAGGCACAGTCACGAGAAACTCCATCTTTCCCTTCTCGTTTTTCGCGCTGTGAACAGGAAGCGGACCGCGGATGCCTTCTGCATACAGCATCCGCAGGCACATCCCGAGTTGATGATCCGATTTTGCCAGCAGTCCATGAGCCATTCTGCTCACCTCCTTCATAATGGAAAACGAATTTTTCGCGTCCAGGTCACGGACATTGTTTAGTTCCTAAACTATCAGATGTCAATGGTCTTTGCAACCATCGAAACGACATGTGCAACACCATTATAACCCAACAAAAAAGGAGCCGCCCTCTCAGCCTAGCCAAGAGAACAGCTCCAGAAATGCAATGCAGGAAATCAGATAGAAATGGTGTTGCACACGTCGATCAGAACCGGGTCGAGGGTCTTGGTCATTTCGAGTGCTTCATCCACCGGGTAGTCCACCAGCTTCTCGCCCTTCATGCCGACGATGCGGTTGTACTTGCCCTGCTCCAGCAGGCACACAGCCTGGTAGCCCATGGCGGATGCGTTCACGCGGTCACGCAGCGTGGGAGAGCCGCCGCGCTGGACATGGCCCAGAATGGTGGCACGGGAGTCGATGCCGGTGCGGGCCTGGATCTCGTTTGCAATCTCCTGTGCGTGGCCCACGCCCTCGGCAACGATGATGATGAAGTGACGCTTGCCGGTCTTCTGAGTCTCAGCGATCTTGTCCAGAATGTCGTGCTGCATGTCGAATTCCTTCTCCGGCAGCAGGACAGCCATAGCACCGGAGGCGATGGCAACGTTCAGGGCAATGTAACCGGCGTTGCGGCCCATGACCTCGACCACACTGCAGCGGTCGTGGCTCTGGGTGGTGTCGCGCAGCTTGTCGATCATTTCCAGAGCGGTGTTCATGGCTGTATCATAGCCGATGGTGTACTCGGTGCAGGCGATATCGTTGTCGATGGTGCCGGGCAGACCGATCATCGGGATGCCGCGGTGTGCCAGCTCACGTGCGCCGCGGTAAGAACCATCGCCGCCAATGACGACCAGTGCGTCAATGCCCAGCTCACGACACTTGGCAGCACCGCGGTCCTGGCCTTCCTTGGTCTTGAACTCCAGGCAGCGGGCAGTGTACAGAATGGTACCGCCGGCCGAAATGATGTTCGAGACGCTGCGCAGGTTCATTTCAAAGCATTCGCCGTTCAGCAGGCCGTTGTAACCACGCTGAATGCCGATCATGCGGTAACCTTTGTGCAAGCCGGTACGGACCACAGCGCGCACGGCAGCATTCATGCCAGGAGCATCGCCGCCGCTTGTGAGCACGCCAATCGTTTTGATTTGCTTTTCCATACGAGAGATTCCCTCCAATTTGTTTCTTCATTCACCCATGAGCCAGCGCCCTTCTTCATTACGCCGCTCAGTGTTTGCATCGTAAAGAATTGTTAAGACTTGCCTTTCAACATTATAACACATTCTCAGCCATTTGAAAATATTTTGGGCCCATTTTGAGCCCTTCCGACCTATCGAGATTCGTGCACAGAAATGTCATTTTGTTGCAATGTTCTCTGCGCCCACCAGTCTTTCCAGTTCTTCAAAGAAGAGCGGATGCCCGGAAGTGTACAGATGCCGGGGGGCCGCCAGCTTCTGTTTTGTGTCTTCCAGATACAGGATCACCGGCATATTGCCGTCAAAGATGCCCAGCAGATTGATCACCTTGGCATACTGCGGGCAGCTGCGGGACGGCAGACGGATATACAGCCGCTTTGCCGCCGCCTTGACCGGGTCCGGGCGGCCGTTCTGCGGGCGGGTAGGGTCGTAGCTGTCAATGGGCACGATGCTGTCTGCCAGCAGCTTGGAGGCTTCGTCCTCCCGCACCGACAGGCGTCCGTCGATGACCACGACCGCATTTTCGCGGATAGCATCGCGGAAGGTGTCCAGCACCTTGGGGAACACGATCACTTCCATGGTGCCAGTCAGATCTTCCACACTGGTAAAGGCCATCATACTGTTGGACTTGGTGGTCATCATGCGGTTCTTGACCACCGCACAGACCACACGCACCCGCTCGCCGTCCGTCACATGGGCGTCGTCGCCGGTGAGGTCCTTGATGGTGTGGGAACCGATGCGGGCCGATTTTTCCCGGTAGGCATCCAGCGGATGACCGGACAGATACAGGCCGCTGACCTCTTTTTCCTGCTGAAGCAGCTCGGTGTGACTGTACTCCGGCAGCTGGCGGATCTCATAGCGGTCCTCCTGTGCGGCATCTTGCTCTCCCCCGCTCATCACCGAAAACAGGTCCAGCTGGCCGTCCAGATTGCGGCGGGTGTCGGTCTCGATGCTCTTCAGGATGCCCTCCACGGCTTCCACATGGCTGTGACGGTTGTTGCCCAACCGGTCAAAGGCACCGGCCTTGATCAGGCACTCCACCGCCCGGCGGTTCAATTCGTTGCCGTGCATCCGCTTGCAGAAGTCATACAGGCTGGTATAGGGCTTGTTCCGACGCTCCCGCACCACATTCTCGATCAGGTTACGGCCCACATTCTTGACCGCGTTCAGGCCGAAGCGGATCTGGCCGTTCTCGTCCGCCGTAAAGCCGCCGCCCGAAACATTCACATCCGGCGGCAGCACCTTGATGCCAAGGCGGGCACACTCGCCGGAATACTCAATGACCTTGTCCGTGTTGTCCAGCACACTGGTCAGCAGAGCGGCCATGAATTCGCTGGGGTAATGGCACTTGAGGTAAGCGGTCTGGAATGCCACATAGGCGTAGCAGGCCGCATGGCTCTTGTTGAATGCGTAAGAAGCAAAACTGGACATCTCATCGTAGATCTCGTTGGCGACCTTTTCCGAAATGCCGTTGGCCACACAGCCGGGGCACTCGTGGCCCGGCTCGGTGCAGCCGTGCACGAAGTGCTCCCGCTCAGCCTCCATCACAGCGTGCTTCTTTTTGCTCATGGCACGGCGGACGTTGTCGGCCTGCCCGAAGGAGAAGCCCGCCAGCTCCCGGAAGATCTGCATGACCTGTTCCTGATAGACGATGCAGCCGTTGGTCACATCCAGGATATGGGCGAGCTGCGGGGTCTTGTAACTGATCTTGTCCGGCTCGTGGCGGTTGCGCAGATAGGTTGGGATGGAGTCCATGGGGCCGGGACGGTACAGGCTGATCAGAGCGATGACATCTTCCAGGTTCTGCGGCTGCAGACCTACAAGCACCTGCTTCATGCCGGAAGATTCCAGCTGGAACACACCCTCGGTGTCGCCCTGTCCCAGCATTTTATAGGTCTCCGGGTCGTCGTAATCCAGCTTCTGGATGGAGAACTCCGGGTGATGCTTCTGCACCGCCGTTTCCGCATCGCGGATAACGGTCAGGGTGCGCAGACCCAGAAAGTCCATCTTCAGCAGGCCCAGTTCCTCGATCTCGGTCATGTTGAACTGGGTCACCGGCAGGCCGTCGTTGGTGGCCAGCGGCAGATAGTAGTCGGTAGGTTCCGGCGTGATGACCACGCCCGCCGCATGGGTGGACGCATGCCGCGGCATGCCCTCCACCTTCAGGGCGGTGTCGATGAGCTCGGTGACCTGCGGGTCGGTGTCATAGAGCTTTTTCAGCTCGGTGGAAACTTCCAGTGCCCGTTTCAGGGTCATCTTGAGCTCCATGGGCACCAGTTTTGCCACCACATCCACCTGCTGATACGGGATACCCATCACACGGCCCACATCGCGGATGGCGTTGCGGGCGGCCATGGTACCGAAGGTGACAATCTGCGCCACATGATCGGCCCCGTATTTCCGATTGACGTAATCAATGACCTCCTGCCGACGCTCGTAGCAGAAGTCCACGTCAAAATCGGGCATGCTGACGCGCTCCGGGTTCAGGAAGCGCTCGAAGATCAAATTGTACCGGATGGGGTCGATATCCGTGATGCCTACGCTGTAGGCCGCAATGCTGCCTGCACCGGAACCACGGCCCGGGCCCACCGGGATGCCCTGACTTTTGGCGTAATTGATGTAGTCCCAGACGATAAGGTAGTAGTTGGTGTAGCCCATGGTTTTGACCACGCCGATCTCATAGCTCAGGCGGTCCTTGTTGGCCTGCGGGACATTGGGCCCATAGCGGCGTTCAAGGCCCTCCCAGCAGAGCTTTTCAAAGAATGCCTGATTATCCATACCGTCCGGGGCTTTATAATAAGGAATCTTGGTGTGTCCAAACTCAAAGTCAAAGTTGCACTGTTCTGCAATTTTCGCCGTGTTTTCGCAGGCTTCCGGCACCATGGAGAATAGGTCATACATTTCATCTGTAGTCTTGACGTAAAATTCGTCGGTCTGGAACTCCATGCGGTCGGCATCCTGAATGGTCTTGCCGGTCTGGATGCACAGCAGGATGGCCTGCATCTTGGCATCTTCCTTGCGCAGATAGTGGGAGTCATTGGTGGCCGCCATGGGGATGCCGGTTTCCCGCGCCAGCTTGATGAGCTGCGGCAGAACGATGTTGTCCTCTTCCAGCCCATGGTCCTGCAATTCGATGTAATAATTGCCTTCTCCGAACAAATCCCGATACCACAAGGCCGTGGCCTTGGCCCGCTCGTAGTCCCCGGCCAGAATGGCCTGCGGCACCTCACCGGCCAGACAGGCCGACAGGCAGATAAGGCCCTCGTGATACTGTTCCAACAGCTGCTTGTCCACGCGGGGCTTGGAATAAAAGCCCTCCACGAACGCTGCCGAGACCATCTTGATCAGGTTTTTGTAGCCGGTCTCATTCTTGCACAGCAGGATCAGATGGTTGTTGCCGTCGATCTTGTTCACCTTGTCAAAACGGGTGCGGGTAGCCACATAGACTTCACAGCCGATGATGGGCTTGATGCCCGCCTTTTTGGCTGCCTTATAGAACTGCACACAGCCGTACATGACGCCGTGGTCGGTGCAGGCAATGGCGGTCTGGCCGCATTCCTTGACGCGGTCCATCAGCTGGTCGATGCGGCAGGCACCGTCCAGCAGACTGTATTCCGTATGGATGTGCAGGTGGACAAAGTCTCTGCCCAAGTGGTTGTTTTCGCTGATTTCGCTCAAGGCTCTGCCTCCTGTCCTTTTTCCACGCGCTGCCGCAGGGCGTCTGCCAACGCTTCCAGTTTTTTCATCCGGTGCGAAAGGCCGGATTTGCTCACCGCCGGGTCAAAGCAGCCACACAACGCGGTAAGCGATAAGTCGGGGTATTGCAGCCGTACTGCTGCCGCCTGCCGCAGCACCTCCGGCAGTGTTTCCAATGCATCGTTTTCCTGCAGATACCGGATGGCCCTGAGGGTCTGGGCGTTGGCCCGGGCCGTTTTGCCAAGGTTGGCCGTGTCGCAGTTGGTCTGTCGGTTGGTCTGGTTGCGCACCTGCTTGAAGGCTTTCTGTGCATGGATCTCCTCTGCCGCACCGGCCGCCCCCATAAAGCGGAGCAGTCGTTCCAGATTGGCGCTGTTCTTGACGTAGACCAGGTTCACGCCGTTGCGGCGGGTGCGGTGCGGGGCAAATTCATGCTCAGCCAGCAGGGCTTCAAAGTCCCGGGCCAGATTGGTGCGCGCGGTCAGGAACTCCAGATTGTACTCCTTCTGCGGGTCTGTGACGGTGCCACTGCACAAAAAAGCTGCGCCAATGTATGCACTGACGCAGGTCTGACAGCGGATCAGGGCGGGGTCGATCTGCAGGCTCGTCTCGCTGCCGGTGGTGCCGAACAGTTCATGCATCCGCGCCACCTGTTCCGGCGCCCGGATGTTGAACTCATACAGTACGCCGCTGGGGCGCTGCTTTTCCAGAACGTCCCCCTGCACACCGCAGCGGGCAAAAAGTTCCCGGGCCAGCTGCACTGTGTGGGGCTGCTCGGTCTGGAGCACCAGCCCCCCTTTATCAAAATATTTGGCAAAGCAGGCAAAGCCATACGCTGCCGCACGCACGCAGCAGTCCTTCTGCAGGCTGCGTTGTGCGATCTCCTCCCGTGCACGGGATGCAAAGCTCATAGTGGTTCCTCAATTCTGGTCAGCGCATGGCATCGCGGTGCTGGACACCCGGCTCGTAGCCGAGGGATGTGCAGTACTCCGCGATCTTGCGCGCAAAAGTAATGGAGCGGTGCTTGCCGCCGGTGCAGCCCACCGCGATGGTCAGCTGACTCTTGCCTTCTTTGACATAGAGCGGCAGTGCCACCTGCAAAAACTGCTCATACCGGTCCAGCAGCTGCTTTGCCTCCGGGTGGTTCATGACGAAGTCCACCACTTCCTGATCCAGGCCGGTCTTGTGTTTGAGCTCCGGCACATAGAAGGGGTTCGGCAGGCAGCGTACATCCAGTACCAGATCCGCCTCCGGCGGCAGACCAAACTTGAACCCGAAGGACATGATGGTAAGCCGCATGGCGCTTTTTGCACCGCCATTTTTCAGGAAAAGGTCGCAGATGCGTTCCTTGTTCTGTGCAGTCGAGAGCAATGCCGTGTTGATGGTGTAATTGGCCCGCGACCGCAGCGGCTCCAGGATCTGACGTTCCTTCAGGAAGGCATCCCGGGTGGACAGTCCCTCTGCGATGCTGATGGGGTGACGGCGGCGGGTCTCGCTGTAGCGGCGCATGAGCACCTCGTCCGGCGCATCCAGGAACAGGATCTTGTAGGGTTTTTTCTGCTCATCCAGCTGCTGCAGCGCCTGTTCGATCTCTTCCCGCGTGCGGCAGCCGCGCACATCCATACACAGCGCCACCCGGTCCAGCTGGTTATCGCCCGCCTTGGAAAAGGCCGTGATGCTGGGCAGAAGTGCCGCCGGGATGTTGTCAATGCAGAAATAACCGATATCTTCCAGCGCATTCATAGCAACCGACTTTCCTGCACCGGAAAGTCCGCTGACGATCAACAGTTCCATGGATCCGATCCCGCTCCTTTTTGAATCTATCTTATTTCACGACCCGGATCTCTTTTTCCAGATCGTAGCCGGTCTTTTCCTTTACAATGGCGCGCACCTCGTCACACAGTGCCAGCACATCGGCACAGGTGGCACCGCCCAGGTTCACCACAAAACCGCAGTGCTTGTCGCTTACGGCGGCACCGCCATGGCGGTAACCCCGCAGGCCGCACTGGTCGATGAGGGCCGCCGCAAAAGCGCCCGCCGGGCGCTTAAAGGTGCTGCCGGCGCTGGGCTTGTCCAGCGGCTGTTTGTCGATGCGCTTCTGCATCAGCTCGTTCATCCGGGCCTTGATGGCATCCGGGTCGCCTTTTTCCAGGTGGAACACTGCGCCAAGGATGCAGGCATCATTCTCTTCAAACGCGCTGTGCCGGTAGGAAAAGTCCAGCTCGGACGCTTCACTGTCCACCCAGCGGCCGTCGGCGGTGAGATAGCTGACGGCTTCCAGCACATCCTTCATTTCGCCGCCGTAAGCACCGGCGTTCATGTAGACGGCACCGCCCACCGTGCCGGGGATGCCATAGGCAAATTCCAGCCCGGTGTAGCCGTGCTGGAGGGCAAATTTGCACAGCTCGGAAAGTTTCAGACCTGCCGGTGCTGAAATATAATCGCCGTCGGCATTCTGATAAATCGACAGTCCCATTCCTGCTGCTTCGGCAGAAACATCAATGACTGCTCCTCGAAAGCCCTCATCCGCAAACAGGATGTTGCTGCCATTGCCCAGCAGGTAATAGCGGATCTCCGACTGTTTGCAGAACTGAACGGTCTGACAAAGCTGATCTTCATCCCGCGGCATCACAAACAGGTCGGCCGGGCCGCCAATGCGGAAAGTGCAGTGTGCCGAGAGCGGCTCGTTTTCTTTATAAAGGATTCCAGCCGCCTGCAGCTGCTGCTTGAGTTGTTCCATGGTGCGTGCTCCTTTAGTCCAGTTTATCGTCCAGACCCAGACGGATCAGCAGCTCCTTGGCCGCATTGTAGCCCATCTTTTTCTGGCGGTTGTTGATGGCCGCGGTTTCCAGCACCACAGCAAGGTTGCGTCCGGGCGAGACCGGAATGCTGGTGCTGGGAATGCTGACGCCCAGAATGTCGTAATATTCGTTTTCCAGACCCGTACGCTGGTAATTCTTGGTAGGGTCCCAGGCTTCCAGCTGGACCACCAGGTCCAGGCTCTCGCTCAGCTTGACCGCACCCACACCGAACACCCGGGCCACATTGACGATGCCAATGCCGCGCAGCTCAATGAAGTGGCGGATATTCTCCGGGGCAGTACCCATGATCTGGCGGTTGGACACCTTGCGCAGCTCCACCGCATCATCTGCCACAAGGCGGTGGCCGCGCTTGACCAGCTCGATGGCAAGCTCGCTTTTGCCAATGCCGCTGTCGCCCAGGATCAGGATGCCTTCGCCGTACACTTCCACCAGCACACCATGGCGGGTGATACGCGGTGCCAGTTCCAGATTCAGCACACTGATCAGGCTGCCCATCAGAGTGCAGGTGGTCTCGTTGGAGCGCAGCAGTGCAACACCATGCTTCTGGGCCAGCTCCTGCATCTCCGGGAAGGGGGTCAGTTCTTCGCTGCGGCAGACGATAACAGCCGGCGGCTGCTGACGGAACAGCTGATCCAGCGCTTCGTAGCGTTTTTCCGGTGAAAGGCCGGACAGAAAGTTCATCTCGGCCAGACCCATGATCTGCAGACGCAGCTTATCAAAATAATCGTAATAGCCCGCCAGAAACAGACCCGGGCGGTTCACTTCGGCGATCTCCACACAGATCTGATCCAGTTCCTTCGGCGTATAGACAACTTCCATACTGACACGGTCGGTCAGCGTTTTGAGCGAGACATTGAATGTGCCCATTCTTGTTCCTCCTGTGCTCCCTTTTGCTGCACAGCCCTGCCTGCTGTCAGGTACCGTACAGGATTCCTTCTTATTATTATAATAGAACGATCGGTAAAAAACAATATTGTGCGGGCGGCTTTTTCGCAGCCCGGCAAGAATGCACGCAGCAGCGCAGCCATGTACTGATTTTTTACATTTTTCTTACCTTTACACGGATTTTACATTCCCTCGATTTTGGATTTTACATTGCATCTGTATACTCAAAATCAGGAGAAACACATCAAAAACACGTCAAACAAAAGTGAGGAAATCTTTATGACCATCTTCAATGTCTTTTCCCTGCTTGGAGGTCTTGCCCTGTTCCTGTTCGGCATGGACATCATGGGCAAAGCACTGGAAAAGCAGGCCGGCGGCCAGCTGCAGAAGATCCTGAGCAAGCTGACTGACAACCCCCTTAAAGGCTTTTTCCTTGGCCTGTGCGTCACCGCTGTGATCCAGAGTTCCAGCGCTACCACGGTCATGGTGGTCGGCTTTGTCAACAGCGGCATCATGGAGCTGCATCAGGCCATCGGCG
>OLPS01001234.1_pt1 | contig 27902 bp, 25 predicted proteins | sample 1673071 | NCBI WGS metagenome assembly OLPS01 (sample SAMEA3136752, study PRJEB25190) | human gut metagenome | reverse complement strand
TTATTAAGAATATCACAAGCAGTTGTGTTTGTCAACTGTTATTTTATTCTTTTTTTCAGGAACAATTCCCGAAGATTTCTGATTATGATCCGGCATTCTCTGCTTTTCCGTAATCAGTTCCCGCCGTCTTCTGCTTCGACTCTGTTACCTCACGGCCTTGTCTAACGCGACAGCTAGATTAATATACCACAAGGGCGTTTGAATTGTCAACGTTGTTTTTATATTTTCTGCAATTTAGACAATTCAGACAATTCTGCTTCTATTCTCCATTCTTCTATAGACATATTTACAAGAAGATTATCTCTGCAGACATGACAATTCAAAAAAAATAAGACCAGGAATATTCTCCCTGATCTCATTTCCCATACAGACAAAAAGCTATATCCATATTAAATCAATTTCACTGCCATCCGCATGATCGGATTGCAATCATATATCAATTTCAGAATGGAATTGTTCTGTACCATTTCATAGATTTCTTTTCCGACAGCCGTCGTATACATTAATGTCACAATCATAAACAGGATCCACACAATGATAAGTGCAATTCCGATTCCAAGTGCACCGCCTGCCAGATGATTAAAGAAACCGATTACCGGTAGTTCTGATACAATATCCAGGGCAAACACAACCGCTCTTATAATTACCGTCACCACAATAAACGTAAGTATGAATGCTATAATATTGATCACCAGTCTGGCAACATAGGCCCCTATATATTGCGGAAATGTTGTAACGCCCAATTCATCATACATTTCTTTATTATTGTTTTTAAGCAACAGATTCTTGAATACCTCCGGTATATCCGCAGACTTAATCATTGTCTCCTGCAGACTTTCTGGTATGTCTGCATTTTCTATAACATTTTCTACGCTGCTGCCACTTCCACCGGTAAGACCATCCAGCACATTTGCAGAGATTCCATACTTTGCAAGATCAGAACTGTCGATCTTTCCATTTACAATATCTGAAATCGAGATTCCATACCGGTTCAACATCTCTTCACTGACACCTGCTGCCTTCAAAGCCTTCTTTACCGCTGCTTCATTCAGCCCTTGTCCGGATACAGTGCCTCCTCCGGTAATTGCCGAAGTCGCCGCATCTGCCATCGTACTGACTACTTTCTGCTTTATCATATCATCCAGCGGCGTATATTTCTCTACTGCCTGAGACACATACGGCGTTGCAAAGAAAACAATCACAAACGTGACAATTGTTGCGATCAACGATACCATAATCCGGATTGCACCTCTGACCAGTCCCGTTATGATACAGATCAGAAACACGATCCCTATGGATATTTCCAGCCAATTCATATGCATACTTTCTCCTTATTTTACAAGACGGATTTTTTCCATTCCATTCGCACTCAACACAATATACTGGTTCACCCCTCCAACCGGGAATATTTCCTGTATGTTATTATCCATCCTGCCTTTGAACTTCTGTACACCATTTTTCATAAATATACTGCATGTTTTTCCGTCATACATGATCACCTGATCATCACATAATTTCACATGATTATAATCACCGGTGAATTCTTTCGACAGCACGACTTTTCCGGTCTTATTGTATAACCTGAGCTCATAACCGCCCTTTCCCTGATTCTTTAGGATCAGACCGATATATTTCTCATTATGAAATACACTTTTTATCTCCTTATCCATGGTTATCTTTACAGCTTGTTTCGGAATGTCTTTTCCGGTATAGATCACCATAGCATTGTCACCGATTGCCGCCGATGTATTCTCATCCATAAAAAATCCGGATGCCATAATTGTGTTCTTGTAGTTCTTTTTAGTAACCTGATGATCAGTCTTATCTTTTCCTGCATCCCCAAAGTTATAGTAATGTAATCTGCCCTCGATCCGGCCATCCTGCGTATAAAGATACAGCACTTGCATCATCTGACCATTTGCAGACAGAGCCACATCCACCGGATATCCGCTTCCTGCAAGTGATGTCTTATGCTCTACCAGTATGTTTCCTGCCGTATCATAACAGATTACTTTCATTGCTGTATCACTTTTTAATATTGCACTTACAATTCCCTGTTCCGATACACTGACTTTTTCAATCGGCATCGTCGTATGCACTTCACCTTTCAGGCCATCTTCCTGGAAAACCAGAATATCATTGCCTTCTTTGTCCGCAACTGCTGCCGACTTTTCTGTAATATCTATCATTGGATTCTTTATCTGATAGGATTGATTCCACTTCTCTTTTCCGGTCTGACTCAGATACGAAATACCATCTTTACTATATTTCAATACACCGTCCGAAAACTGTACATAATTATTGTCCGATGCACTCTCACCAACATAGGTATCACTGATCCGTACCTTGGTATATGTCTGTAGATTGATCAGCAGATATATCAACACGCCCACTGCAGCCACTATCGCAATACCAACCATCATCTTTTTCTGTTTCTTTTTTTTTCTTTTCATCAGCTCTTCCCGGACTTCTTTCTCCGGCATCCCATCTTCACTGTTCAGTTCATCCATAATCTCATCTATGATCTTATCCGTGGGATCTTCCGGCTCTCTCACAACATGGAGATTGCTGTTCTTCCTGCGTTCCATCCGTCGGTCATCCTTTCAACGTTTCTTCTGATACTGTGTACCCTAGTATACCACATTTCACATTTATGGGAGTAATAATTTTTGTCCTATATAGATCAGGTTGCCGTCAGACAGCCCATTCATTTTGCAGATTGCCTTCACATGAGACGTATCTCCATATAATTTCTGACTGATTCCCGCAAGCGTTTCGCCTTTCTGTACTACATAAAAATCCTGATCGGAGAGTTGTCCGTCCGATGTTTCTGATGTCGTTGTCCCTTCCGCTTTCTTTACCGTTCCAGACGCTTCTTTTGCATTGTTTTTCGCCGTTTCAGCGGTTTCGGTCCTTGTCTTTGCGTCAGCCTGTCCTCCACCGACTGTTTCCGAAAGTGTTTCCAGAGAATTCTGTACCGCTTTCATTTTATCAAAATTATTAACCGTTGTGATCCCAATCACCAATACGATCAGCACAAGCACTGCACTCGTAATATAGGCAAATGCCGAACTCTGATGCTGCTCTTTATATTCTATCTTTTCTCTCACTGCACTACGAAAATTCTTTGCAGCTCGATCCTCAACCACTTCACTGGGGGTTACTCCATTCTCCTTGCGTGTATTGATCATATAGTTCTGCATCTCAGGATTCTTTTCATAATAAATGTAATGCCCTCCGATCTGCATCAGTTCACCAAATTTGTACGCATAAAATATCTCGTCCTGCTCTCTTGCGTTTTTCCACAGGAACAGACTTCCTTCCTGCCCAAATTCTCTTTCCTGTATTTTCTTCACTTCCCGGTTGCGGCTCATCGGATTGCCTTCTTCAACAATTCCCCATCCGACAATATGACTTTCCGAAAAATACTGCGCTGCTTCTTCCATCATATGTTTCATTCCATCTTGTCCGATTTCAAGTTTACCATCCTTTTCCGATAATTCTTGCATCTGTACGGCTCCTGACACAAATACAGCCTTTTCGTCTTCCAGTTCCAGCACTTCTCCCACCAGAATCACTCCAACCGGCTGTTCTTTCGCTTTTTCTCTTAATTGGTTCAGATATGTATCTACATAATCTTCTACATATATCTTTGGATTGTCACTTACATTTCCTATCTGTCTTACGTTTTTTGGAAGTTGTCTTTCCATGACACAATCACCTCGTCTTATATATTTTTGCCTATGATATCATACAAAATATGCGTATTTTATCAGTTAATGGGACCTGTCCATGGAATTTTCCGATACAATTTTTTATTTCCCGACACACTTCCGGGATTTCAGGCAGCTTTTCTTTCAGATTTTGGTACATAAAAAGAGATTCCCGAATAAATCATTCAGGAATCCCTATCTTATTATATTCTGTTCTTATGATATGACTATAATATTTCCACAGTCCCGGTATCCTTCCGGCATCTGATCTGTAACGATTTTTGCGCCTGCAAACGGAGCAAACGTTACAGAACTCACCTCACCGAACTTAGACTCGTCACATAATACATATTTTTCCTGGCACTGTTCCATCGCAATCTTTTTGACCATTGCTTCACTCGCATCCGGTGTCGTGAACCCTGTTTTCTTAGTCACACCATTGGTGCCAAAGAATCCCTTGGTAAAATGATACTTTCTAATCGTCTCCATTGCCTCACTTCCGACAACCGCTTCCGTGGAACTTTTCAGTTCTCCTCCAACCAGTCGTACTTTCACCCCGGACTTTGCCAATTGCTGAGCATGCACTACCGCATTCGTCACAACAGTTACATCTTTATCCCGCAGAAATTCCAGCATATATCCGGTTGTGGTTCCTGCATCAAGATATATATATTCACCTTGTCCGATCAATCTTGCGGCATATTCTGCAATCTGCCGCTTTTCTGATACATGAACGGTTATTTTCTGAGCCACTGTCGGCTCCTGCGGTGTTACCACGTGATCTAATGCGACCGCACCTCCGAACACTTTCACCAGTTTTCCCGCATTATGAAGTGCTGTGATATCTCTGCGCACGGTCGATTCCGATGTATCCAGAAGTTCTTTAACTTCTGTCACGGTAATACTGCCTTCTTTTTCAAGAAGCTTCAATATCTGTTCATAACGCTGTTCTGTAAGCATATGTCCTCCTACAGGTTCTCCTGCATGAATTTGCTTACTGCTTCGCAAGCTGCTTCTTCATCAGCACCCTCAAATGTAAATGTTACTTCATGGTCTTTCTTAGCACCAAGTCCCATAAGGCCGAAGATCTTCTTGCAGTCAGCTTTCTTTCCTTCTTTTTCGATCATCACTGATGATTCGAAAGATTTTGCAAGTTTCACCAGTTCTCCTGCCGGACGAGCGTGGATTCCTTCGTTATCTGTGATTACATACTTAAATTCTTTCATTCTTCATACCTCCATAGAATATTACATTTGGTGATTTTCATTCTATTCATTTTTTACAGGTCTGTCAACATCTCTGCGGACAAACCTGTATTTTACTATTATTTTTATATAATTTTCTTTTTGAGTACTCCGAGTAATACCGCTGAAATTACAGTTCCTGCTACCAGTGCCACCAGATACATGATTGCATTTCCCACTACAGGGAATACGAAGATTCCACCGTGCGGTGCCATCAGTGTACATCCAAATGCCATAGACAGTGCTCCGGCTGCCGCAGAACCGACAATGCAGGCCGGCAGTACGTGAAGCGGATCTGCTGCCGCATATGGAATCGCTCCTTCGGTAATAAATGCGAGTCCCATAATGAAGTTTGTCGGTCCTGCTTCTCTTTCTGATTTTGTAAATTTGTCTTTAAATAATAATGTTGCAAGTGCAATTGCACATGGAGGGGTCATTCCTCCGATCATAACAGCTGCCATGATATCATAATTTCCTGCTGCGATTGCGGCTGTACCGAACACATATGCCGCCTTATTGAACGGGCCTCCCATATCAATCGCCATCATTCCGCCAAGGATCAGACCAAGCACAAGCTTGCTTGAGCCACCCATTCCGGTCAGTCCGTTGTTCAGTGCAGTATTGATCGCTCCCATGACCGGCTCAATCGCAAAGTTCATAAGAAGGCCGATTCCAAGAATTCCGGCTACCGGATAGATCAGAACCGGTGCAATCTTTTCCAGTGCATCTGGAAGCTTGTCACACAGTTTTCTAAGAAGACGAATCAGATATCCGGACACAAAACCAGCTGCCAGCGCTCCGAGGAATCCTGATTTTCCGTTTGCTGCGATAACTCCGCCTACAAATCCAACCGCAAGTGCCGGTCTGTCGCCGATTGCTTCACCTATATATCCCGCAAGTACCGGAAGCATCAATCCAAATGCAAGTCCGCCGATCGTCTTAAGCTGCGCCGCTACCGGTGTAATAGTACCAAAGTTAGCTCTATCTGCTTTTGCCAATGCATTCATATCTACGCAAAGTCCGTCGATCAAAAATGCCAGTGCGATCAGAATACCACCGCCGACTACGAACGGAAGCATATGGGATACACCATTCATCAACTGTGTGTAAATCTGATGTCCGATGCTGCCGGATGATCTTCCACCTTTACTTTCCTGCACTTCTGCTCCATTTGCCGCATGATATACCGGAACGTCCCCGCTGATTACACGGTCAACCAGTTCACCTGCTTTACTGATACCATCAGACACCTGGCAGACAATGACTTTCTTTCCGTCAAAACGATCCATCGGAACCTGTGCATCTGCAGCTACGATAATTCCGTCTGCTTCTTCGATTTCTTTTGAAGTCAGTACATTTTTCGCTCCGCCGGAACCTCTTGTCTCCACTTTTACTGCACAGTCTTTTGCTTTTGCAGCTTTTTCAATTCCTTCAGCCGCCATATACGTATGTGCAATTCCGGTCGGGCAGGATGTGACTGCAAGAATCTTAACCTTTCCTCTGGTCTCTTCTTCTGCTGCCGTTCCTTCTCCCGCAAGTCTTTCATCAATTCCTGCTTCTTTTTCATCGGCATCATTGATGATACCCATAAATTCTTCTACTGTCTCCGCATTTCTCAAAGCCTCTGTAAATTCTTCATTCATCAGAAGAACAGATAACTTACTCAATACATCCAGATGGATATTGTCTTCTGTATTCGGTGCTGCGATCAGGAACATCAGTGTAACAGGCTCCCCATCCAGCGAATCAAAATCCACGCCATCCTTAACTACCATTGCTGCCAGTCCCGGTTTTGTTACCGCATCGCATTTTCCATGCGGAATGGCGATTCCTTCTCCGATTCCTGTCGTACTTTCTTCTTCTCTTGCATATACCTGCTTTCTATATGCTTCTTTATCATTGATCTTTTCGCTCTTTACCATGAGATCAACGATCTGGTCGAGTGCTTCGTTTTTGCTCTTTGGCGATGCATTCAAAAGAATACTTCTTGCATCCAGCAAATCTGTGATTCTCATATAATTTTCCCTCCTGTTGATAAATCGTTTTCTTTGCAACACTTTTCTCTTTTATGCCTTACACCAGCTGTTTATATACTTCTTCTACTTCCGGTCTGGTTGCCAGATATTCGGAAAATGCACTTGCGCTTCCTGTTGCGACTCCCATACGGAAAGCATGCTCATAATCCTGCTTTTCCATCCAGCCTGTCATGAAACCTGCTACCATGGAATCTCCGGCTCCTACACCATTGACCAATGTTCCTTTCGGCGCCGGCGAACTATATACTTCTCCATTTTCCGCAATCAGCACCGCACCTTCTCCCGCCATCGAGATCAGCACATTTCTGGCTCCTTTTTCCTGAAGCTTTCTTCCATAAGGAATGACGTCCTCTCTCGTCTTAAGTGTCACTTCGAAGATCTCACCAAGCTCATGATTATTTGGTTTAATCAGAAACGGACGATACTCCAGTACATTCATAAGAAGATCTCTTGTTGCATCCACAACGATCATGATGCCTTTATCTTTCAACTCTTTCATGATTCTGCTATAGATATCGTCTGGCATAGATGCCGGGATACTTCCTGCAAGGAATAAGACATCGCCTTCTTTCATCGTATTCAGACGCTTCATCAATTCTTCTACTTTCTCTTTCGGAATCTTTGGACCGCTTCCATTAATTTCTGTTCCGTCGATGGATTTCAGTTTCAAATTGATTCTTGATATTCCTTCTTCAATCTGAATGAAATCAGATGCTACACCTTCTTCTTCCAATCGTCTTGCAATTTCTTTTCCCGTAAATCCGGCCATAAATCCAAGTGCCGTACTTTGGATTCCAAGATTCTTAAGCACGATAGAAACATTAATCCCTTTTCCACCCGGAAGCATGAGTTCTGAGCTTGTACGGTTTGTAAGTCCGAGTTTAAAATCGTCCACTGAAACGATGTAATCCAACGATGGATTAAACGTAACTGTATAAATCATATTTCTTACTCCTTTCAACTTGTTGAGTTCATTATATCGTCAAATCCAGTCATTTTCAATCACATTAGTTCACAAATATTTTGACTGTTTTTGGTTGATTTTGCACAAACAAAGAGTGAATCTGACCGTTTTTAATCGCTTACCGCAAAAAAGCTGCCGCCCAACGAAATCTCTTTCGTTAAAGCGACAGCCTCTGACTATCCGTTCTATATTATTATTTTACGAATGCTTTTACTTTTGCATAAATGCTGTCTGCGTCAAGACCGTATTTCTTAATCAGTTCTACAGCCGGACCAGACTCACCAAATGTATCATTTACACCAATCTTCATTACTTTAGCCGGTGCTTTCTCTGCAACTACATCACATACAGCACTTCCAAGTCCGCCGATAACAGAATGTTCTTCAACTGTTACGATCTTTCCTGTCTTAGCTGCTGCTGCAACAACCGCTGCTTCATCCAACGGTTTGATCGTGTGCATATTGATCACTTCTGCACTGATTCCGTCTGCTGCGAGCTTCTCTGCTGCTGCGAGGGATTCAGATACCTCAAGACCTGTTGCGATGATTGTTACATCAGTACCTTCACGAAGTGTGATGGCTTTACCAATCTCGAATTTGTATTCTGCATTATCATTGATAACCGGAACTGCAAGTCTTCCGAAACGGAGATATACAGGACCTACGTGCTCATAAGCTGCTTTTACAGCTGCTTTTGCTTCTACATCATCGGAAGGATTGATCACGATCATTCCAGGAATTGTTCTCATAAGAGCAATATCTTCGTTACACTGATGTGTAGCACCGTCTTCTCCAACAGAGATTCCGGCATGTGTAGCACCGATCTTAACGTTTAATTTTGGATATCCGACTGAGTTGCGAACCTGCTCAAATGCACGTCCTGCTGCAAACATAGCAAATGAACTTGCAAACGGAACTTTTCCTGTGGCAGCGATACCTGCTGCAACTCCGATCATGTTACACTCAGCGATTCCACAGTCAATGTGACGTTCCGGGAAAGCTTTTTTGAACATTCCCGTCTTGGTAGCTTCTGCAAGGTCAGCGTCTAACACTACCAGATCTTCATGTTCTTTTCCTAATTCTACCAAAGCATTACCGTAGCTTTCTCTTGTTGCGATTTTCTTTACTTCTGACATAATGCTTCACCTGCTTTCTCTAATTCTTCCATTGCCTGTGCATACTGCTCATCATTAGGAGCTTTTCCATGCCATCCGGCCTGGTCTTCCATGAAGGAAACTCCTTTTCCTTTGATTGTCTTTGCAATAATTGCAGTCGGCATTCCCTTTGTCTCACGAGCCTCTTTGAAAGCTGCTTCGATCTGCTCAAAATCATTTCCATCAATATTGATCACATGGAAGTTAAATGCCTCGAATTTCTTATCGATCGGATATGGAGAGTTAACGTCTGTAATCTTTCCATCGATCTGAAGGTTGTTATTGTCAACGATCACTACCAGGTTGTCCAGCTTTCTGTGTCCTGCTAACATAGAAGCTTCCCAGACCTGTCCTTCCTGGATCTCACCGTCTCCGAGAAGTGTGTATACTCTGTAATCATCATTTGAAAGCTTAGCAGAAATAGCCATTCCTACTGCAGCTGAGATGCCCTGTCCAAGAGATCCACTTGACATATCAACACCTGGGATGTGTTTCATATCCGGATGTCCCTGAAGGTATGATCCAACTTTACGAAGAGTTGTCAGATCTTCAACCGGGAAGAATCCTCTGTGTGCCAGTGTTGAATAATATCCTGGTGCTGTGTGTCCTTTTGATAATACAAAACGGTCACGGTCTGCTTTCTTAGTATCCTTAGGATCAATATTCATCTCTTCAAAATACAGATATGTATAAATGTCTGCTGCTGACAGTGATCCACCCGGATGTCCGGATTTTGCACTGTGAACTGCAGTAACGATGCCCTTGCGGACTTCGTTGGCTGTCTTCATAAGCTCTAATTTGTTCATGTTGTTCCTCCTGAATCATTATATATGATAGCTTTACTTATTCTTATTCTCCGAATACTGCTTTGTAATCAGCCTGGAATTTCTCGATTCCTGCATCTGTTAATGGATGATGTGTCATCTGCTCGATTACTTTGTAAGGTACAGTTGCGATATCAGCACCTGCTAATGCACAGTCTGTTACGTGGATTGGGTTACGTACGCTTGCTGCGATGATCTCTGTATCGATTCCTGCAACTTCGAAGATCTGTGCGATCTCTGAGATTAAGTCTACTCCTCTTGTAGAGATATCGTCCAGACGTCCAAGGAATGGTGATACATATGTAGCGCCGGCTCTTGCTGCAAGAAGTGCCTGGTTCGCATTGAAGATCAGTGTTACGTTTGTCTTGATTCCTTCAGCTGTAAGAACTTTTACTGCTTTTAATCCTTCTACTGTCATAGGGATCTTAACTACCATGTTAGGATGGATCTTAGCGATCTCTCTTCCTTCAGCGATCATGCCTTCAGCATCTGTTGTTGTTGCCTTTACTTCTCCACTGATTGGTCCGTCTACGATAGAAGCGATCTCAGCAATAACTTCTTCAAATACTTTACCTTCTTTTGCGATCAGAGATGGGTTTGTTGTTACCCCGCAGATAACTCCCATATCATTTGCTTTCTTAATATCCTCTACGTTCGCTGTGTCAATGAAAAATTTCATGTTGTTTTCCTCCTTAAAATCGGTGAAATCTGTTCACCATTCCCTTGTTATCGTTTGATATAAATTATACTCTATTCATGGAACTCCGGTCAATAGCCATAATTTTTTATTAATAATTTTCTTTATTAATATTTTCAAATTATTAATCGAACTTTTTTTATTTTTTTGATAGAAATGTTAACATTATTTTTAATTTTTTCTTTTTATTATCGATTTTCACGCATTTATAAGGGGCATTAACATCTAACATGTATTTTCAGTTTGTAAAATCGAGCAATTATTAATAATAATTTTCGCAAAAGAATTAATTTTTCTTTTTTCGTGCATTTTTTGCATACGTTGTTGTTCCACGGACGATCAGCTGCGGTTCATATTCCACATGATAGGTACTGATCGGTGCTGTTTCCATATTCGCTGAATGATGTGATGCTATCTTCTTCATTATAATATCACATGCATCCCTTCCTTTAAAAGTCACAAAATGCTCGATCGTCGTCAGATTCATGTTATGCATTCTGGCAAACAGTGTGTTATCACATCCCATCACGGACACATCGGCCGGCACTTTTATCTTTGCCTCATGAAGTGCATCCATGACTCCAAATGCAATCATGTCATTTAATCCGACAATTGCTGTCACATCTGTCGTTTCATTCAACAACTCTTTCGTCAGTTCATATCCGATCTTATATTCGGAATCAATATGTGCCACATCAAGATCAATCTCTTCTTTTGCCGCCTTGATGATCACCTGGTCTCGCAGACCGGCTTTTTCATACTCTTTCAGGAAACCTTCCACCCGTTTTGAACGTTGTTTCTGTCTTGCTGTCAATGGCGGTGCTATATATGCAACCTTTCTGTGACCTAATTCCAGCAGATGCTTTGCCATCACTCTTCCAAGTTTTGAATTATCAAGTTCCACTGCATCTACATTCATCTTTTCATTCTGGTTATTTACGATCGCAACCGGTATCTGTTCTGCAATCTCTCCCACCAGATCCATAAAGCAATGGCTCGGATTACAGGTGTAGATAATCCCCAGCGGCCGTAACTGCCACATCATTTTCAGATAGCGTTCTTCCATCCGGAGATCTCTCTGTGTATTACATACAAAAAGACCAAATCCTTTTTCTTTTGCATGCGCCTCGATTCCCTGCAGCAGCATAACATAATACGGATTCGTCAGATTGGGGCAAAATACAACCAGAAGCTTCTCCCGTTTTGTTCCTTTCCTCGTTTTCCGTTTCGGCGGGACGTATCCCAGCTCTTTTGCAGCATTTTCTACTTTTTCCACAGTCTCTTTGGCAAATGACACATCATATTTTTTGTTCAGGATCATAGAAACCGTAGATTGTGATACTCCGGCAGCATGGGCAATATCTGTTGATGTAACCTTTTTCTTCATTCTCTCACCTCTGGCTGGGACAAACGCTCTACAGTTCTGTCCTTCCTTCAAGCGCCCGGAGAAGCGTCACTTCATCGATATACTCCAGATCTCCTCCGACCGGAACGCCGCTTGCAATTCTGCTTACTTTAATTCCCGTCGGTTTGATCAGCTTACTGATATACATCGCTGTAGTCTCACCTTCCAGACTCGAATTCGTTGCAATGATCACTTCTTTTACATCTCCCTGCAGACGCCCGATCAGTTCCTTTAATTTGATATCTTCCGGACCTATCCCAAGCATCGGAGAGATTGCACCATGAAGCACATGATACACACCATTATATTTCCCTGTCTTTTCATATGCCGCAAGATCTCTTGTATTCTCAACCACCATGATCGTCTGATGATCACGGTTACTGTTACTGCAGATCGGGCACAGTTCCTGATCGGTAAGTGTATAACATTCTTTGCAATATTTTATATTCTCTCTGGCTTCCACCATCGTAGAAGCCAGTCTTTTTACATCATCAACCGGCATATGAATCAGATGGAACGCAAGTCTTGCCGCAGATTTTGCTCCGATTCCCGGAAGGCATGACAGTTCCTCAATCAATTTGCTCATCTGATTACTGTAATAATCCATAATTTTTTAACTCCCTGTAAGAATCATTCTTTCCGGATCTTCTCTTAGAATAATCCCGGCATTCCGCCACCCATGCCGCCGGTAAACTTAGACATTGCAGAAGTTGTCTCTGCGTCTACTTTCTCCAGTGCTTCATTGACTGCTGCCACAAGCAGATCTTCCAGCATCTCTACATCATCCGGATCTACTACTTCTTCATCCAGTTTTACTTTTAATATCTTCTTGCTTCCGGATACAGTTACTTCAACAGCACCGCCGCCTGCAGTTGCACTGAATTCTTTTGTCTCCATTTCCTTTGCCTGTTCTTCCATCTGACGCTGCATCTTCTGTGCCTGTTTCATCAGATTTGCCATATTTCCCGGCATTCCGCCTCCTGGGAATCCTCCTCTTTTTGCCATGATAATATCCTCCTATTCGTCTTCTACAGTAATTTCCATATTGATCAGATTCTCCAGATCCACAAAGTGATCCTCGAATCTGCGTCCTGCCTCCATCTGGCGGACGTCTATCTCTACTTTTTTACCGATCTTCTGCTCGATCAACGACTGGATCTCTTCTTTGTGATCCGGCGTCGCAACTGCACTGGCACTCAGTTCATCCGGCAGCACGATCAGAAGCCGGTTGCCTTCTCCGGCACTTAATCTCGCTTTTTTCAGATATGTGCGGAGCATCGGGGAAGCCTCATTGATGATCATCCGGAAATCTTTTGCCACCGCTTTCACGTCTTCATTTAATGCCTGCGGAAGTTCCGGTTTCGGCTTCGGTGCCGCTGCTTCTTTTGCATCGGATGCATACACAACACGCTCCCTGACCGGTGCTTCCCACGCTCCGTCCTCCAGCTGTTTTTCAATCGCACGGATGCGGTCCAGCAGGGCGTCCTTATTCTGATCCATTGCCGGACGGCATAATTTGATCAGGGTTACTTCCAGCAGAACCCTCTTCTGTGTCGCATATTTCAACTGATTCGTCAGATCCGAAAAAATGCGGATGTAACGGATCAGTGTATCACTGTCAATCATCTGTGCTTCTTCTTTTAACAGTGCCAGATTCTCCGATGATACATCCAGTACATCTTCCATATCATCTGAGCTCTTCACCAGAAGCAGATTCCTCAGATACCATGTGAAATCTGCCGCCAGCTGAGACAATTCTCTTCCCTGCATTACCAGCTCATCTACCGTCTCGATCACCTGATGTACATCCATCGCAAGCAGCTGTCTTAACAGCCGGCTGAATACTTCCGTATCCACCGCTCCCAGCACTTCCAGTACATGATCATATGTCAGTGTCTCATTCATATAGAATGCCGCACACTGATCCAGAAGGCTCAGTGAATCCCTCATAGAGCCATCCGCCATCTTTGCGATATAACGGACCGCCTTATCTTCCACATCCCATCCTTCTTTATCGATCAGTTCACGCAATCTCGCTGCGATCGTCTCAATGGAAATTCTTTTAAAATCATATCGCTGGCATCGGCTCAAGATCGTAATCGGAATCTTGTGTGCCTCCGTTGTCGCAAGAATAAATATAACATATTCCGGAGGTTCTTCCAATGTTTTTAACAATGCATTGAATGCGCCGATCGACAGCATATGCACCTCATCAATAATATATACTTTATATTTCCCTTCTGTCGGGCGATATGTGACCTCTTCACGGATCTCACGGATGTTGTCCACACCATTATTAGATGCCGCATCAATCTCGATCACATTCATCGATGTACCAGCTGCGATCGACCGGCACATTGCGCACTCCCCGCACGGGCTTCCATCTACCGGATGTTCGCAGTTGACTGCTTTCGCAAATATCTTCGCAACGGTTGTCTTTCCGGTTCCTCTGGTCCCGCAGAACAAATATGCATGTCCGATACGATCTGCATTGATCTGGTTCTTCAATGTCCGGACGATCGCATCCTGTCCTTTTACATCTTCGAATTCATCCGGACGAAACTTACGGTATAATGCCGTATATGACATTCTTTACACTCCTTGTCTAAATGGAGATCCTGCTCAGTCTCCGCATCTATTCATCACCGAAGCTGATACCAATGGTCTTTGCCTCGTCAATGATCGATGCTTTTGGATCTACATATTTTAGTTTTCCGGCAACTTCTGACAATGGCACGCGGATAATCTCCTGATTTCTAGTCCCTACCATACATCCGAAATCACCTTCCAAAATTGCTCTCGAAGCTTCTGCACCAAGTCTTGTTGCAAGTACACGGTCATATGCACACGGAGAGCCGCCTCTTTGTGTATGTCCGGGAACTGTGATCCTTACTTCTTTATCTGTCTTTTCCTGAATCTTCTCAGCAAGTTCATATGCAACAGAAGGATATTTCTTCTTTGCTTTTTTCTCTTTTAATTCTTTCTTTGAGAGTGCTGCATCTTCTTTTGAAATTGCACCTTCGGCAACAGCAATAATTGTAAATCTCTTCCCTGCTTTGCCGCGTTTTTCAATTGCGTCAACCACTGAATTGATATCGTATGGCATCTCCGGAAGAAGAATAATATCGGCACCACCGGCAATTCCTGCATGAAGTGTGACCCATCCTACTTTATGTCCCATTACTTCCACGATAAATACACGGCTGTGAGATGTCGCTGTTGTATGGATCTTATCAATCGTATCTGTTGCAATATCTACTGCACTCTGGAATCCGAACGTCATATCTGTTCCCCAGAGATCATTATCGATCGTCTTCGGGAGTGTTACCACATTAAGTCCTTCTTCTCTCAGCATATTGGCTGATTTGTGTGTTCCATTCCCTCCCAGAATTACCAGGCAGTCCAGATTCAACTTGTGATATGTGTGTTTCATCGCCTCTACTTTGTCAATTCCGTCCTTATCCGGTACTCTCATCAACTTAAACGGCTGTCTGGATGTTCCCAGGATCGTTCCGCCAAGTGTCAGGATTCCCGAAAAATCTTTTGACGTAAGCATCTTAAAATTCGAATAGATCAAACCCTTATATCCATCCTGAAATCCATAAATCTCTACATCATCCCTTTTTGAAACAAGCCCCTTTACGACGCCTCTCATTGCTGCATTCAGTGCCTGGCAGTCGCCGCCACTTGTAAGCATTCCAATTCTTAACATATATCTGCTCCTTTCTATATTGCCTGTGTATTCGTTTATTCTGCACCATATAGAATTTCCGGTTTAGAAAAGTCCTACCTATGAGCTTACCCACTTTCTGTATACAATACCAGTAAAATTATAACTTATTTTTATGGCCGAGACAATACGAGACAGATGTTTTTTCATCCGGCTCACTCCTGTTGACAAAAATTCCCCTGTCTCTTTTTCCAAAACGTGTTATAATACATGTGGAAAATTTGTGTAGAAAGCAGGTAGTATTGTGGATAAATTAGATATAAAATTATGGACACTTGCGTCCAAAGGTCAGATCGTTCCTGACCGTTCATTACTGAAAACACCGGAACAGATTGAAATGATTAAAAAAAGTGCAGCGTTGAACACCGCAGTTCTCGATCATGTAGCTGCTCATATTCACGCAGGAATGAGCACTGCCGAGATCGATAAACTGGTGTATGATTTTACAACAGAGCATGGCGGGATTCCTGCGCCTCTGAATTATGAAGGATTCCCAAAAAGCGTGTGCACTTCTATCAACAACGTTATCTGCCACGGCATCCCAAGTGAACACGAGATCCTGATCGATGGCGATATCATCAATGTTGATGTATCTACTATCTTAAACGGCTATTTTTCCGATGCATCCCGTATGTTCACGATCGGTGAGGTATCTTCGGAAGCAGAACGTATCGTCCGTGTCACAAAAGAGTGCGTGGAACTCGGCCTCAAAGCTGCAAAACCATGGGGACATCTCGGAGACATTGCTTATGCGATCAATTCCCACGCACAGGAAAACGGATATTCTGTCGTAGAAGAGATCGGCGGTCATGGAATCGGTCTGGAATTCCATGAGGAACCATTTGTAAGTTATGTTACTCCAAAGGGCAGCGAGATGGTTCTGGTCCCAGGTATGATGTTCACAATTGAACCAATGATCAATCAGGGATCTCCGGAATTCTATGTGGATGAAGACAACGGCTGGACCGTTTATACAGATGATGACGGTCTTTCTGCCCAGATTGAATATATGGTTCTTATCAAAGAAGACGGAGTAGAAGTTCTTACAAAATAACACAGAGAACCTGCCGCAGGCAACTCCATTTTTTGCATACTCAGATATTAAAAAAGATTACCGGAAAGGACAGTTCCTTTTCCGGTAATCTTTTTTATCTCCACTCTACAGGATATACAGCCAGTCATGCTCCTCTTCATTCCGCATTCCCAGCACCAATGCCGAATGCGGTCCCATATTTGCAACCACTTCACCATCTTCCACCAGATATTCCTCATACTCTGTTGTATATCCGTCTTTGTAAGAATACAGCAGACGTTTCATACGACATTTTGCCGGAATCTCAGCCTCCCATACAGGAACTTTCACTTCCGTACGTTCGCTGCGGTTATTGATCACGATGACGATCCGGTCATTGCCTTTGAACCTTGCATAAGACAGGACATTCTCTTCTCCGCCAAGAATCTTCAGAGAACCGGTTCTAAGTGCCGGATGCTCTTTGTGGATGCGGATCACTTCTTTGTGAAACGCAATCAGTTCATGGTCTTCACGTCCCCACGGATAGGTCCTTCTGTTATCCGGATCCGTGAATCCACAAACGCCCGCCTCATCACCATAATATATGGTCGGTGCTCCGACCCATGTCATCTGCATGACAACCGCTTCACGCATAACCGCTTTATTTACATATTCATTTGCGGCTTCCGGTCCCAGATGTTCTACACGGCCAACCATGTGGTTCGTTCTCGTAAGGAATCTCGAATGATCATGGTTCGAAAGTTCGTTCATCGCTACCTGCAGTGAAGGGGTCAGCATATTCGACATATGATGTGTCATCGACCCGATAAAGTTATCGATGTTACCGAGAAGTTCTTCTCTGGCCTCATCACTGTGCTTTTCCATTCCTGTCAGAAACCATGTGATCGGCTCCATGAATGCATCATAGTTCATGACGGTATCCCACTCGTCACCTTTAAGCCAGTCGCTCGGATCCCCGTAATGTTCCGCAAGGATCAGTGCACTCGGATTCGCATCTTTCACGGCTGTTCTGAATTTCTTCCAGAAATCATGGTTATATTCATTGCTGCGTCCCAGATCTGCTGCCACATCCAGACGCCATCCATCTACATTATACGGCGGTGATACCCATTTCCGCCCGATATATAAGATATAATTTTCCAGCTTTACAGAATCTTCATAATTCAGTTTCGGCAAAGTATCATGTCCCCACCAGCCATCATAATTACCATTATACGGCCAGTTCTCTGGTTCTTCTTTGAAGAAACGGAAGTAGCTTCTGTACGGACTGTCTGCCGATATATAAGCACCCGGTTCATAATCTTTTTCGCCTTCGTATATTCTCTCACGGTCCATCCACTTATTGAAAGAACCGCAATGGTTGAATACGCCGTCCAGAATCACTTTCATACCACGACGGTGTAATTCTTCTACCAGCTTAATGAATAACTCATTACTTGCTTCCAGGTTCTTAAGACCTGTCGTGCGTTTTTTATACTTCGTTGCCTGACTGTTGTCCGTCACACCATCCGGAAGCACCTCACCTCCGTCATCTACGATCTTCCCATAATGCGGATCAATATAATCATAATCCTGGATATCGTATTTATGGTTCGACGGTGACACAAATAATGGATTAAAATATACAACTTCTACACCCAGCTCCTGCAGATAATCAAGCTTATCCATGACTCCCTGCAGATCCCCGCCGTAGAATTCTCTTACACCCATGTTCGCCGGATATTTATCCCAGTTCGTTACTCTCCGGGAATAATCTCCGATATAGTAATACTCGTTTGTCTCTACATCATTTGACTTATCTCCGTTATAAAAGCGGTCTGTAAATATCTGATACATAACCGCTCCCTTTGCCCAGTCCGGTGTGGAAAATCCGGGTACTACAACAAAGTTATAATACTCCAGGATCTCGCGAGAGATTCCACATCGTCCATAATAATATTTTTCTGTTCCAGACTGCACTTCGAAACAATATCTGAAAGGCTCTGCCCCCAGACGCACTTCAAACGTATAATAATCAAATTCTCCCTGTGTGCATTCTTTTTCCATTACATATGTGTCAGCCGATGTCACAAGCCCTACTCTGTCTGCATCATCCTTCGCCGTACGGAACCGGAACGTTACCAGTTCATTCTCCTTCGGTTCAGGGGGATATACATACCCTTCTGTTCCATCGCAAAATAAAGCCGCCTTATTCATATAACTAACACCTCTCTCATTTTTTGTTTCCGGAAAGGAAAGCTCTTCCTCCTAGTCCTCCGATACATCTTCCGGAAACAGCGCTTCAAATTCTTCCCGGGAAATCTTTTCTTTTTCCAGCAGAAGGTCTGCGCATGTATGCAGAACATCGTCATATTTTCTAATGATATGTCTTGCTCTGTCATAACATTCATCAATAATTCTCTTTACTTCCTGGTCGATTACAGTAGCCACACCCTCTCCGTAGCCTCTTGCTGTATGCGCCAGATCACGTCCGATGAACACCTCATTGTTGTCATCATCATAGTTGATCAGCCCGACTGCTTCCGACATACCGAACTTTGTAACCATGGATTTTGCCAGACCGGTTGCCTGTTTGATATCCTGGGATGCACCGGTTGTGATATCATCAAATACTTCTTCTTCGGCTACACGTCCACCGAGTGATACCGTAATATCCTGAAGCATCTTTCCTTTTGTATTAAACATCTCATCCTTTTCCGGAAGCGGCATCGTATATCCTCCCGCACTTCCTGTCGGGATGATCGAAACACTGTATACAGGTCCCACATCCGGGAGTACATGGAACAGGATTGCATGCCCTGCTTCATGAAATGCTGTGATTCTCTTCTCTTTTTCGGAAATGACACGGCTCTTCTTCTCTGCACCGATTCCGACTTTTACAAATGCTTTCTTAATATCATCCTGTTTTAAGAATACTCTGTTATCCTTCGCTGCAAGAATTGCTGCCTCGTTCAGAAGATTTTCCAGATCTGCACCTGTAAATCCTGCTGTTGTCTGTGCGATCTGCTGCAGATTGATCTCCTCACTCAGTGGTTTACCTTTCGCATGAACCTTAAGGATCTCCTCACGCCCTTTGATATCAGGTCTTCCAACCATAACCTTGCGGTCGAATCGTCCCGGACGAAGGATTGCCGGATCAAGGATGTCTACTCGGTTGGTTGCAGCCATCACGATGATACCTTCATTGACACCAAAACCATCCATCTCTACAAGTAACTGGTTCAGTGTCTGCTCACGCTCGTCATGTCCGCCGCCCATTCCGGTTCCACGGCGTCTTGCAACTGCATCGATCTCATCGATAAAGATGATACAAGGTGCATTCTTCTTAGCCTCCTCGAACAGGTCTCTGACACGGGATGCACCGACACCGACAAACATTTCCACAAAATCCGAACCGGAGATCGTAAAGAACGGAACTCCCGCTTCTCCGGCAACTGCCTTCGCAAGCAGTGTCTTACCGGTTCCCGGAGGGCCTACCAGCAACACGCCTTTCGGGATTCTTGCTCCCACCTGGATATATTTCTTCGGAGATTTCAGGAAATCAACAATCTCCTCCAGTTCCTCTTTCTCTTCTTCCAGACCTGCCACCTGGGCAAATGTCACTTTCTTGTCACGGTCTGTACTCAGTCTTGCACGGCTCTTTCCAAAATTCATTGCTTTCGAATTCGCACCGCCGCCCTGCCGGTTCATCAGACCGAAGAGCAGGAAAACTCCGCCCAGTGTAAGAATAACCGGCAGAAATGTGGTTGCTGCCCAGCTGTCCTGCGGGATATCCGGCATCGTATACTCCACATTCTGTTCTTTCAGATAATCCTGAATCTCGTTAACATCAGAAACATACAGATATCTGATCTTATCGGAATCGTCGTCTCCCTTCAACGTAATCTCTACACGTCCTGTCGGAACACTCTTATTCTGATTCACTTCTACCGACTCGATCTTGTCATTCTGAACCAACTGTTGGAAATTCGTCCAGGTAATCTCTTTTTCTCGTTGATCGAACTGATTGGTAAACCATAGTGCTGCGAACAAAAATATGACAAACACCAGAAATACAGCACCGTTCAGTCCTCTCGCTTTCTTATTATCCAATTTTCAGGCTCCTTTCTTGTGACACGCCTATTCTACGCCCTCTACTACTCCGATAAACGGAAGGTTTCTATATCTCTGAGCGTAATCCAGACCATATCCCACAACAAATTCGTCCGGGATATTGAATCCGACATAATCTACTTTTACATCTTTTACTCTTCTTTCCGGTTTGTCCAGAAGCGTACAAAGCTTCATACTCTTTGGTTTTCTCTTAGCCAGGATATCCATCAGATAATATAATGTTCTTCCTGAATCAATGATATCCTCTACGATCAGCACATCTTTTCCTTCCAGTGTCTCATCTAAGTCTTTGGCGATCTTAACGACACCGCTTGACTTCGTTCCGTCACCGTAGCTGCTGACACTCATAAAATCCATAGATACCGGAACGGTGATTCTCTTTGCCAGTTCACACATAAAGAACACTCCGCCCTTTAACACGCAGATCAGATGCACCTGCTTTCCCGCATAATCTTTGCTGATCTGTTCTCCAAGTTCTTTGATCCTCTTTGCAACATCCTCTTCAGGAACTAATACTTTAACTGTCTCTGCCATCTTCTTCTCCTCCGTTAAATTCTATTTCCAGAATCCTTTTAGTCTTATCTGTAATCTGATACGCCTGGTTCTGTCTGTATCCGATAATCCACAGAATGTGACTGCCATCTGCTGCCAGCCAGATCTTATCTCTGTCTTCCCGCGGGATCTTCGCATTGATAAAATACTTCTTCAGACTCTGCGTTCCGCCATTTCTGTCGATTGTGATATAGTCACCGGGCTCTTTATGTCTTATTTTTACAGTGCTCTTAATTATATCATAGTCAAACCATTTCGTGTAGGTTTTTTTAGGAAATGCGCCTGTTTCCGCCGTTTGTTCAAACATCCGCATATGCACTCCCGGTTCATTGCCGGCGCCCTCTTTTTCCCCTGTTTTGAGATCCGATCTGTCAAGCAGGATTCCATCATAACATTTTTCCGCAGTCATTTTATAAGGAAGGCTGATCTTTCTTCCGGTCTGAAGCCGTGCCAGATCTTCGATCAGTCTTACATGCACCTGCTCGATATCTTTTCTGCGCCCCGCCAGTTCACATAGCAGCGCATGAATCAGGAACGAACGTACAGTCTTATCGACATCCCGGAATAATTCCTCTTTGATCAGCAGTTCCGGAACGTTTTCACGTTCTTCATACAGATCTTCTGCACTCCCACACGGCCGCTTTTCCACATATCGCTCCCTGCATTTTTGCACTTCCTGTTCCATAAACGCCCACACTGCACGCATCTGTTCCATCGTCTCGGACATGTGCATGACCGCCTGCGGATTGACCTCTTGTTCGAGATAGGGAATCACATGATTCCGGATCCGGTTTCTCGTATAGTGATCTTCCAGATTCGTCTCATCCGTACAATAACTGATTCCCTTTTCCTGTAAAAATGCTTCAATCTCACATCTCTGCACACAGAGAAGCGGACGGATATACCGGACGGTATCTCCTTCTGCCGGGCTGATACCGCCAAGTCCACGCAGGCCGCATCCGCGGCTTAAGTTCCACAAAAGCGTCTCCGCATTATCATTTTGGTGATGCGCCAGCGCAATCTTTGTACCGTTTTTCTCTTTGCACACCTTTTCAAATATCTGCCGCCTGACATTCCTGCCCGCCTCTTCCAGCGTCAGGCCTTGTTCTTTTGCATACTGCTCCACATTCTCATGAAATGCCAGATACCTGACCCCGAGTTGTCTGCATAGTGCCTTTACATATCTCTCATCGGCATCTGCACTGTCACCGCGGATCCCATGATGGATATGCACCACCGTCAGTTCCAATGGCATCTCATTTTTAAATTCTTTTAACATGAAAAGAAGGCATACGGAGTCTGCGCCTCCAGATACGCCTGCGATTACATGATCATTCTCCTGTAACATATGGTATTTTTCCACATATGCTTTCACCCGTTGATACATTCCGGCCTTCCTTTTCCTTTATTCTGTCTGTATAAATTCTTCCTGCCCGGTCCTTGATCTTCCACTCACCGGTATGGCAAATATATAAGCTATATATAAATTAAATATATAAAATTTCTTATAGAAAGTCAACTTAAGCCCCATATTCCAATCACCAGCACCGTCATATCATCCATCGGCATCCCGCCGGAACTTTTCAACACCTGACTTAAGATTCCGCGGGCAAATTCCGTCGGATTGACAATATCCGTCTCCCGGATGAATTCCACTAATTTTTCTTCCTGTGCACCTTCAGGCAGGGCATCCATCACGCCATCTGTCACCATGATCACATATTCTCCCGATTCCAGATTCCGCTCTTCTCTGTCCAGTTCTATATTCTGTACAACACCGATCGGAAGTGTCGTCGACTCGATTTTTTCAACTTCTTTCTTCCTCTTAATAAAAGTCGCCGAGGCTCCGGCCTTTACAAATTCACAACTTCCCTGATACAGATCAAACAGGCAGACATCCAATGTACAGAACTTCACTTCTTCCCGTCCTGTCACCAGCGCCGTATTCATCATCTGCACCGCTGTCTCTACCGGAAATCCTGCTTCCAGCAGTTCTTCCAGCATCTCCACCACCATTGTACTGTCCCGGAATGCTTCCTCTCCGGAACCCATGCCATCCGAAAGCGCAACTCCTTTGCGTCCACCCGGAAGATCCTTCATCAGAAACGTATCTCCCGATATCTCTTCCAGTCCTTTTCCGATCCTCGCAACACCCTGCAGTGTCTGAAACTTTGCTCCCTCCATACAGGCAATGGTGCCATATTCTTCTCCGATCACAAGCCTTTCCCCCTGTCTCGGAATCATCGTTCTTCCTATACATTTTCCCACCAGAAACGCAACATCTTTTGCAAGGACGACCCGTCCTTTCATGGCTTTTACCGTCAGATGGACTTCATATTTTCCCTGCTGTGTCATGTAAAACACAACCGAAAGCAGCTTCACATTTTCTTTTTTCAGCGCTGCCTTTATACGCTTCTCCAAATGGTCATCCTGGAAGATCCCGGCATCCAGTTCCCTGGTTGTATACTGTATCATTTTAGCGAAGCTCGTAAGTTGTCTTGCATACCCCTCTCTTGCCTGCACCAGTCTGTGATTCCACATCAGGATCTGCTTGGCATTCTCGAATTCTTCCAGACTCTCTCTTAAAAAACGTGGTGCAAACAGGCACTGTCTCTTCAGCCTGCGTTTTAATTCCATATTCAGTTCTGCGCCATATTCTTCTGCCGCACACAGGATCTCATACATCATCTGATAAGTCACCGAGTGCTTTTCTCCCAAACATTCTCCCCGCCGTTCACAGCCTGCACAGACATTCCCTGTCACCTTTTCAAACATTTCATCAATTTCTTCTCTGGACAAGGTTCCTTTGTATGCCTCCATATTCAGAAATGTTTTGGATAAATGCTGCAGTGAATCGGCAAATTTGTCCATCTGTACCACATATGGATTTACAAATATTTCCTGTTCCTTTATCTGTGCCAACTTTGTCGTTCCCCTTTCTTCTGAATACATGACGGAAAAAAGCTTCAGGAATCTCTTCCTGAAGCTTATCATTCGTCTTTTATAGTCTTATTTCGATTTAAAAACAATCTCGTTGTCATGTACCAGACCTAGCTTTTCTTTCGCTACATCTTCTACATATTTATCCGTTCCAACGTATTTTTCCAGTTCTTTAATCTCTTTTTTCCGATCCTGTTCCGCCTGGATCTGCTCTTTTAATTCCGTCTCCTGCGCCTGATACTCCCTGTTCTTTGCCTTTAATGTCATACTGTTTGCAGACACCATAACTGTCAACATAAGAACAACTGCGCTGATCGCCAACACACTTCTCTTATGATTCTGAGAACGCTTGCGCTGCCGTCTTCTGCGGTTTCTCTGCTTTACATCATTCATATTAATTTACTCACCCTTGCCGGCAGCCCTGCCGTTTCACTCACCTGTTAATTATTTTTATTCTATCTTTTTTCCCCGGGTTTTTCAAGTGTTTCGGTAAAAAATCTGCTATGCCGCCGTACAATTTTCCGACAAATTTTCCCCGTAATCGCAAGAAAAACTGACATAATGATCCCGCCGATTCCAACACCTAGTATGAAATACCACCGCACACTACCACTGCTTGTGTAGTAAATCTGCACAAACAAAAAAATCGCGGTTCCGATCCAATAGATCAGATCCTCCAGTTCAATAACCCAATGAGCATGGTGTACCACTTCCCGCAGGCAGCTGATACAACGGTATGCAAGACGTACGATTGCTCCGGCCAGGACCGCCAGCAGAAATATAAACAGTTCTTTTCCTATCCCCATCTTACATTTCACCTTATTTTCCTTATTCCTCATGACATTCCCGGTTCTCCGGCAGATCACCGGAATAACTTTTCAAAAAGACTTCCTGCCTGCTTTGCTGTCGAATGGATATCCGAATATGAGATACTGTCAATGTTTCCCGACAGGTCGATCTCTCCCTTTTCAAGATTCACACGGTTCACATGCAGATCCGTTCCTCTCACCATCAGCATTCCCTGCTCTGTCTCCAGCAATATCTCATTCAGATTAAAAGACAGCACATCCAGAACACCTGTCACCAGTCCTGCCTTCCGGTTATTCAATATCAGTTTATGGTTTTTCTGTACTGCTACCGTCTCCAAAACTATCACAACCTTTCTTACTAATCATATGAAAAGGAAATCGAAATTATGACTTTTCAGATAATTATGCAAGAAAGGTTGTGATGATCCCCGCCGCTTTTTCACCGGCCATTAATAAGGTTTATAAATATTTGAAAAGGTCTCCCGCCTCTTCTTTTTTCGTTGTATCTTTAATATCAAGAACTTCTACTTTTACGGTTCTTGTTCCGAACTGGATCTCTATGATATCTCCTTGTTTTACTTTTACAGACGCCTTGGCCGGTTTATCATTTACCAGTACACGGCCGGCATCACAGGCTTCATTCGCAACCGTCCGGCGTTTGATCAATCTGGATACTTTTAAAAATTTGTCTAATCTCATCTATCTGTTCTCCTGTATACTTTACTGTCAGCCGGTTCTTTCGAACGCATAATGCTAAAAAACCGAAGAGTATCAGGACACTCTCCGGCATAAATCCTTTCGGATAAATATTACAAATTCAGACTACTCGTTGATAGCATCTTTTAATGCTTTACCAGCTTTGAACTTTGGTGCTTTGCAAGCTGCAATCTTCATAGTCTCGCCTGTCTGAGGATTTCTTCCTTCTCTCTCAGCTCTCATGCTTACTTCAAAAGTACCAAATCCAACAACCTGTACTTTATGCTCTTTCTTTAATTCATCTGTTACAACATCAACGAATGCTTTTAAAGCTTTCTCGGAATCTTTCTTTGATAATTCTGCCTGGTCAGCGATTGCTGCGATCAGTTCTGTTTTGTTCATGGATATATCCTCCTCTTATTTACATTTAGAATTCACAATTTCGATTCTTTTTATACAAAGTCACTGTCCATACCCCGTCATATGACATGCCTTTATGTACTGTTATACCTGTTTTCATACGGAATGTCAAGGTAAATCCCCTGTTTTCCCTGTATTTTCAAGGTTTTCCGGCATTTTCAGGTGCCTTCAGAGTTCAAATCCAAACAGCTCTTTTAAAAACATTTTTTTCTCTTCTGTCTGCTTTATTGCAGTCTTTAGTTTCTCTGTATTTTTTACCGATATCCACGCTTTATTCATGCAATAGTATGAATTTGCAATTTTCCAGAACTTTTCCGGATAAATCAGACGGATTTTCAAATATTCTGTTTCGCTTTTGGTAAGTGGGTGGATTGCAGAATACGCATTCAGCATGCCATCTCCGAGCCGGAGCTTCCACCCGCTTTTCTCCATTACTTTTCTGAGAAAATAGTACAGATCCTCTACCTGGATATCCCGATGGAATTTTTCAAAATTCATTGTCGCGATTCCTTCTCTTGTCATGATGATATTATGGTAATTATACTCTCCGTGCGTCATACCGGAACGGTTCATCTCTTCCTGATACAATTGTTCATAATCCGACTGTTCCAGTTCACACACCGCAGCTTCTGCCCACTGATACATCAGTTCAAACTGTTGCAAAAATGCAAATTCAAATTCCCCTTTCGGGACAGCTTTTCTGACAAACTGCCGTACTTTTTTTAACTCCCGGTTATGCCGTCTGTATTTTTCACCGGTCTTAATCCCTTCTGTAATCCCATACTCCAGTTCATGCCTCATAACAGTATGTAATTTCGCCAGATTCCCGGCCGCTTCTAATATTTCCCTGGTCTTTTTTATGTCGCATTCACGGCCTGCATACCATTTTTTCAGCATATACCGGTCACCATTATCCAACGAAGAGATATATTCACCGTTCCGGTTCGCTATCATATAATCGATCTGATGCTCTCCTTGTTCATAAAGCCATGTATAAAGTTCGCATAACGCAGGGATTCTTTTTTCGGATGTTGTAACTTCCTTCAAAAGGAATACCCCTTTGTTCGTTTCGCATAAAACAGCACCTCTGACTTTACGGGTGCTGTTTACTTCTATATCATATTGTTCCAGTATTTTTTGTTCAAATTCCTGCATTTATATTCCCCGCGCTTTACACTTGATATTCTTTTTAAATGTATGTGGGAAATATAAAAAATATTCACTGCTGTTATACTTCTTTATCCGTGGAAATATAATTCAACAGTGTCTCTCTCGTATTCATTTCCGGATTCTCGATCACAAGGTTCAATAATTCGTTTAACTTTTCCCCGATCTCTTTTCCCGGCTTCATTCCTGCCCGGATCAGATCTCTGCCGGTCACAGCTAATTCTTTTAACGATACACACTGCCCTTTTTCTATAATCTCTGCATATGTCTGTTCTACTTCATCCAGATTTTTTAATTTTTCTGCCCTCCGGTACTCACTTTGCGCCAAAACATCTGCTCTTCTGACTTCCATATAATATGGGAAAATATCTTCGCCAATCTTATTCATTGCTCTTCTGACATTCTT
>OLPS01001220.1_pt1 | contig 28163 bp, 26 predicted proteins | sample 1673071 | NCBI WGS metagenome assembly OLPS01 (sample SAMEA3136752, study PRJEB25190) | human gut metagenome | reverse complement strand
TCTCCGCTGACCATCAGGTCGGCCAGACCGGCAAGACCGTCCATCCCAAGGTCTACGTCGCCCTGGGCATCTCCGGCGCTATCCAGCATAAGGCCGGTATGCAGGACTCCGAGTGCATCATCGCCGTGAACAAGAACGACACCGCTCCCATCTTCGAGGTGGCTGACTACGGTATCGTCGGCGATCTGTTCAAGGTCGTCCCCGAGCTGATCGAGTCCATCAAGGCTGCCAAGGCCGCCAAGTAAATACAATTCGAGAGATAGGAGAGAATGACCGTGGGCAACGCACTGATATACAAGACCATCGGCCAAGTACTGGCCCAGCAGGCTGTGCGGCATTCCAACTGCGAAGCCGTGACAGATGCCGCCCACCGCTTCACCTACGCCCAGTGGGAGGCGCTGACGGATCAGGCGGCCAAGGCGCTGCTCAGCCGCGGCATCAAAAAAGGCACGCACGTGGGCGTATACGCCAACGACAATGCCGTCACCCTGTGCGCCTACTATGCGGTGTGGAAGATCGGCGCAGTGCTTGTCCCGCTGTGCAACAGCTATCAGCAGGCCGAGTCGACCCGCTGCCTCATCGACGCCGACATCACCCATCTGCTGCTGGGCGGCGGTCCTTCCGGCCTGCGCCGGGAGGACTTCCCCGCCCGGATCGACGTGATCCCCCTGGCGTCTCAGAATGATCTGAACACGTTACTGCTCTCCGGCAGAGCGTACGGCGACGCGGCGCTGCGGGCCGCCAAGAACCTCGTAACGGCCGACGACCCGGACACCATTCTCTTTACCTCCGGGACGATAGAGCGCCCCAAGCCGGTGCTGACCACCCATTTTTCCCGCGTCAACGTTATGCTGGCCCAGGCCAACGTACTGGAAGCCACGGAGCAGGATCGTTTCTGCTCCGTGCTTCCCATGTACCACTGCTTCGCCCTGACGGCCACGGTGCTTGCCGCCATGACCGCGGGCGCGTGTGTCTGTTTTCCTGCGGACCGGCACGGCAGAACCATCTTGGAAACCATCCAGCGGGAGCGCTGCACCATTCTCACCGCCGTGCCCACGTTGTTCTCCGTGCTGCTGGAGCGTTATAAACAGGGGCGCTACGATGTGTCCTCCCTGCGGGCAGGACTCATCGGCGGCTCAGGCTTCCAGCAGGAGCTGTATTTGGATGTTTGCCGCACATTCAGCTTCGACCTGCTGCCCTCTTTAGGACAGACGGAGGCCACTGCCGGTATCAGCAGCTGCGGTCTCCACGATCCCATTGATGTGCGGCTGCGGACACTGGGCCGCTTTTTCCCCGGCGTGGAGGGCTGCATCAAGTCCACCGTCACCGGCAGCGTCGTCCCCTCCGGCACGGCGGGAGAAATCTGCATCCGCGGTTACAATGTGATGCAAGGTTATTACAAGCTGCCCGCCGCCACCAGCTATACCATCGACAAGGACGGGTGGCTGCACACCGGCGACCTGGGCAGTCTGGACAGCGCCGGCTATCTGACCTATGCGGGCCGGAAGAAGGAGATCATCATCCGCGGCGGTGAGAATATCTCCCCCTCCGAGATTGAAGCGCTTATCAAGGCCGATCTCAATGTGGAGGATGTCCGGGTCATCGGCATTCCCGACCGGCATTACGGCGAAACGGTCTGCGCCTGCGTCATCGCCCACACACCCATGACGGAGGAACATATCCGTAATCTGGTGCGGAGCAGGGCCGCCTCCTTCAAAGTGCCGCAGCAGGTACTGTTTTTCGAAGAATTTCCCCACAGCCCTTTGGGCAAGATCCAGCTCTCCGCCCTGAAGGCGGCGGCGCTGGACCGGCTGGGCATCACAACCGGGGTATAAGAAAGAGATAAGAGTATTATGAAAAAACTAAATCGTTGGGTCTACGCCGCCTTCGGCGTGGTGATTCTGTTGTTCGCCGGTATGGTCTACGCCTGGAGCGTGCTGTCCGGCCCTATCGCCCAGGAATATCCCCAGTGGACGAACGCGCAGCTGAGCCTGACCTTCACCATCGTCATGACGCTGTTCTGCGTGGGCTGCATGGCGGGCGGCTTTCTGTCCGGCAAGGTCAGCGCCAAGATCTACGTTTGGGCGGCGGCAGCCATGTTCCTGGGCGGCTTTATGCTGTCCGCCCGCATCACGTCCCTCATGGAGCTGTATATCGGCTTCGGCGTCATCTGCGGCTTCGCCTCCGGCCTTGCCTACAACGCGGTGATGGGCACCATCAGCCGCTGGTTTCCCGATAAGCAGGGTCTGATCTCCGGTGTGCTGCTGATGGGCTTCGGCCTCAGCAGCTTCCTGGTGGGTAAGATCTTCCAGATGTGTACCCCTGAGACCATCGGTGCGTGGCGTCAGTCCTTCACCGTGTTCGGTGTCATCACCGCCGTGGTGCTGGCCATCTGCGCCTTCTTCGTGGAGAAGCCTCCCGCGGACTACCAGCCCCCCGCCGCCGGCAAGCAGGCCAAGCGCTGGGTGAACCCCGTGGCCATGGAGGCCGCCACCGGCACGATGGTCCGCAAGCCCGCCTTTTGGCTGTACTACCTGTGGGCCATCCTGCTCAGCGCCGCCGGTCTGGCGCTGGTGTCGCAGGCCAGCGGCATCGCCCGGGAGATCGGCACCGATGTCTCCGCCGGTACCATCGCCACGGTGGTGGGCCTGATCTCCATCTGCAACGGCGTGGGCCGCGTCATTTTGGGAGCGCTGTTCGACAAGGCTGGCCGCAGCAAGACCATGCAGACCGTGAACGTCCTGTTCCTGCTGACCTGCGGCGTGCTGATCCTGTCCCTGTCCCTGAAGAGCTTCCCCATCCTGGTGGTCGGCTTCATTTTGGGCGGCTTCTCCTACGGCGGTGTGACCCCCACCAACTCCGCCTTCGTCAGCTCCTACTACGGGCTGAAGCACTTCCCCCTGAATTTCTCCATCATCAACACCAACCTCATTATCGCGTCCTTTGGCAGCACCATCGCCGGTGCGCTGTACGACGCCTCCCAGTCCTTCTTCAGCACCGATGCCATGATCGGCGTGCTGGCGCTGCTGGGTATCTTCGTATCTTTGGCTATCAACGTCTGTGACAAGCGGACGCTGGCCGCCAAGTGATATAGCTTTACCTCCCTCACAAAACCTCACAAAGGGAACAGCCCGGCTTTTGCCGGGCTGTTCTCGTGTACTTCTGTGCATTACCGTAAATCCATACATACTCACCATCTTCTCAGTTCAGAATGCAATTCCAATCACAATCACCGTTAGGCCTTTGCAATTTTCGAACGTCTTCAACTGACTTATATCCCCACTCTCACCTATCCTTGTTTCTTTGTTTACTGCGTCACTGTTTTTGAGCCGCGAACCTGCTTGCGGTCACCGCCGCATTGAGTATACTTATCAGCAGCACAATTTACGGGAGGTGACAGCATGGCCTACTGCGTATCAGACATTCACGGTGAGTTGTCCCCCGACCCACACCGTGACCCACACGGGAAAAATACCATGCGGAAACAGCGGGATATGCGCTGTCAAAGAGCGATCTCCACGCAGTGAAAAGCACCGCAAACCGTTGTGTCCCAACGGATAGCAGCTCCCGACCGCAGCTCATAACCCGGAGGTCGGAGGTTCAAGTCCTCTCTCCGCAACCATCTTGAGTGGATGTAACTGATTTCAGTTACATCCACTTTTTTATTACCCTGTACGGAGCCGGTCACGCCTGCTCCGTTTCTTCCTCAAAAAAATCTTCAAAAAGACCTTATGACATTTTTCGCGGTCAGAATTACTAAGCACAGCGAGCTGGACGGCGACTATCGCATGCTGTTGCGGGGAAGTTCTCTTTATGCTATACTATACACAGCAAGGATGCGTGCGGTGATATATGCGGAGAGAAAGCGAGGGCGTTACCCCTTGAAAGGAAACACGAAACATCTGTCGGCTGTGATCTTTGTTTTCACGGTGATCGCCATAGCCTACGCCTGCCGGATGATGGCAAAATTTGACATCGGCGGTCCTGTCATGAACCATATCCGGACGGTGCTCTATCTGCTGCTTTTCGCCCTGTGGGGCTTTTCCCTTGACCGGCGCATCATCCAGCGGCAGGCGCTGCACTGCCTGCGGCTGACGGCGGCGCTGATCCTGCTGTGGCTCATACTGCGGACGCTGAAATACAGTGTCGTCACCGACCTGACAGCGGCGCGGTATGTGTGGTACCTCTACTACCTGCCGATGCTGTTTCTCCCGCTGCTGGGGGTGTACATCGCCCTGTCCATGGGGAAACCGGAGGACTACCGTCTGAGCCGAAGAACCGGTATGCTATTGATCGTCCCCGCGGTGCTGTTTCTGCTGGTGATCACCAACGACCTGCATCAGCAGGTATTCGCCTTCAAAAGCGGCGTTCCCGGGCTGCCGCTCTCCGGAACGTATTTCCACCGCCCGCTGTATTTTGTCTGCCTTGGTTGGATAGTGGGCTGCATGGCCTTCTCCCTCGTCTGCCTGTTTCGAAAGAGCCGTATGCCGGGCGGCAGAGGGAAGCGGATCATGCCGTTTGTGCTGGGCTGCGTGATGTTCCTGTACGGTATTCTCTATCTGTCGGGCCTTCCCGCCGTCCGGTGGTGGTTCGGCGATATGAACGTGATGTTCTGCCTGCTGTATGCCGCCATCTATGAAAGCTGCATCCGCTGTCGGATGATACCGTCCAACACGGGATACGTAGATCTGTTTGAGGCCTCAACGCTGGCAGCTTGTATTGCGGATCGCAGCGGCCGGATCGTCCTGCGCTCCCGTGCCGCGGGCGAGGATATAATTTGCCCGCAGGATGGGCAGCAGATCCTCCGGCCTGACGGCATGCGCATCTCCTCGGCGCCCATCAGCGGAGGCTACGCCGTCTGGCAGGACAATGTACGCCCGCTGACGGAGCTGCACGCCCGGTTGAATGAAAACAGGGCGGAAATGGAACGCAACAGGAAGAAGCTGCAGGACGCCTATCTTGTACAGAGAAGTCTGCATGAGCTGACCGAGAAGAACCGTATATACAATGAGCTGGAGGCCAGGCACAGCAGGCAGACAGTCCAGATGCGGCAAATGCTCGCCCGATGCGAAAAAGCCGACCCCACCGAAAGGCGAAGTCTGCTGAAGCGGGTGCTGCTGCTGGGCACCTACATCAAGCGCAGCGCCAATTTGTACTTTCTCAGCAGTGAGTACCAGCGGCTGCCGCAGCAGGAGCTGCGGCTGACAGTGGACGAAGCCGTGCGCGCCCTGACCGCCTGCGGCACGGAGTGCGGCGTGGTCTACCGCACAACAGGACCCATGCGCGCCTCCGAGGTCGTAAACCTGTTTGAGCTTCTGAAAACCGTCGCGGAGGCCACGATAGATGATCTGCGCTCGCTGTTTATCTCCGTTTCCGACAGCGCGATGGATCTGTCGGTGGAGTGCGCCGCCGATCTGTCGGCGATCGCCTCCCCGGAGGTAACGGTGCGGCAGGAGGACGGTCTGTGGCTCGTCCGCAGAAGGATAAGGGGGCGGGAGGATGCATAAGTTGAAGCGCTTCGGATTCAATGCCATCAAGGAGAGCTTTGACCAGCTCCCCACCGCCGTATGCTTTTTCGACCGGTCGGGCGGCATCGTGCTGTGCAACCGGCAGATGTATCGGCTGAGCCAGCATCTGCTCAACAGCGATCTGCAATACCTGGAGGAGCTCCAAAGGGCGCTGGCATCCCCGCCGGAGGGCGTGACGCCCCTTGCCGGCATGGAGGGCACCTTTCACTTCCCCGACGGGCTGGTATGGAAATTTGAGAGGGCGGCCGTGACCGACCGGTACGGGGAGACATATATACAGCTGAGCGCCGCGAATGTCACGGAGCTGCACCGGGCGCTGGAGCAGTTGACCGAGGACAACCGAAAGCTTGCGCAGGACGCGGAAGAGCTGCGCCGTCTCTCGGAAAACGTGGAGGCGGTGGCCCGGGAGCGGGAGCAGCTTGCCGCCAAATCCGCCATGCACGACAGTCTTGCCGCCTGCATCACCGTTACGAAACAGTATCTGTCCGGAGACCTTGGTGCCATCGACGCAGACGTTGTGCTGCGGGAGTGGGAGAAAAGCATCGTCTTTCAGGACGCAGGCCTTTTGTCGGCAAGGGAAAAGCTGTATGAAAGTGCGGACAGCAGCGGCGTGACCATCAGGATGCGAGGCACAGAGCCAGCGGGCGGCGCAGCGGAGTTGATGTATACCGCCATGCAGGTCTGCCTGAGCAACGCCATACAGTACGCGCAGGCAACCGAGCTGGTGACCAACATCTGGGAGGACGGCGACAGATATACCGTTCTGATCCGCAATAACGGAAGGCCGCCGGAAAAGACCGTCACAGAGGGCGGCGGGCTGTCCAATCTGCGCCGCAGGATCGAAAGGATCGGCGGGACCATGACGGTGCAGAGCCTGCCGGAGTTTGCGCTGGTGATAGGGATACCGACTTTTGAGAAGCTGGGGGATAACAAATGGCTGTCAGAGACATATTGATCGTCGAGGATCAGGCCCTTGCCCGAATGTACCTGTGCGCCTGCGTGGAAAAATGCGCGGATTGCCGGGTGGCGGGCACCCTGACCCGTGCCGACGCGGCGCTTCGCCGGTGCGGTGATGGGCATATCGACCTGATCCTGATGGACATCTGCACCGAAAACGATTCGGATGGTCTGGCCGCCGCCGAGTCCATCAAAAAAGCCTATCCGCATATCAGAATCGTTATGGTGACCTCCATGCTGGAGGGGCGCTTTCTGGAGCGGGCGAGGCAGATCGGAGCCGACAGCTTCTGGTACAAGGACTCCCCCGCCGGCGATCTTGTGGGCGTCATCGAGGGCACCCTGTCCGGCAAGCGCTTCTGGCCGGACGGTACGCCATCGGTGCGGCTGGGGAATGTTCTGTCCTGTGATCTGTCCGATCAGGAGCTGGAGACGCTGCGCCTGCTCTGTGAGGGCCAGACCTATGCGGAGATCGCCGTGGGAATGAATGTAGCGGAATCGACAGTACGCACCTATATCAACCGGATGCTGGAAAAAACCGGATATCCCAACCGCAACCGGCTGATGGTTGCCGCGGTCAGCAAGCGGCTGGTGGTGCCGGGAGGCTGGTCCGGCGCGGCAGAAGAAAATTGAACGGAAATACGTCTATTCAAAATATTATCCGCCATCAGCGGCCCTGTCTGTCCTCACTTTTGTGGACAGACAGGGCCGCTTTTCCGTGCTACAATAGCTACATATACTGGGAACGGAAGAGGGATGGCTCGATGCGTAAAATTGTGATCGATATGCAGAATTACCTGTTTGCCGACGCTGTGGCGGCCGCTTTCAAAAGCTCTGACTACGATATCGAGGTGATCCGTGCAGAGTCCCCAAGGGACACCGTGGAGCTGTGCCAGATATACGAGCCCTTTGTGCTTGTGATGGAGGTGACAGGGTATGCCCCGTGGAAGCTCGGCGAAAGACTGAGACTGCGCGGCGAGGTAAAGGCGCTGTGTCCCAACTGCAAGATCGCGCTGATGGTGGACTCCAACACCGAACGGCAGACGGCAAAGGACATCCGGGACGCCAAGAAGGACGGGCTGATCGATCAGTTTTTCTACGGCTCCATGTCTGCCGAGTACCTGATGGATCAGATCTATGCTATGTGAAGGAAAGATCCCGCAATGGGATATTTCATAAGCAGCTACAGGAACCTGCCGAATCGGGCAACGACGGAAAGGAGAAAATGTTATGGCGAACAAGTGTGGAATTTGCGGCGCGGACATCAACCTGATGCAGACCCAGAAGCTGGCGGACGGCAATTGCATTTGCCGAAAGAATTGTAGAAGCAGGGGCTTCAAGGTGTACGACTATGTGCATGGCAACCTGTCCGGCGTGAAAGCGCATCTGGACCAGGTGGAGCGGGGAACGAAACTGTGGGATCACTACTTTGTGCCCCGTCTGAAGACGAAGGACAAAAGCCAGAAGCTGACGCGCTTCGGCGCGCACCTGTATGTGGCGGAGGATATCGGTCTGGTGGCCTTTACGCAGGTGGACTACAAGATCCTGATCTTCGGCAAGACCACGCGAGCCTGCGTGTACCGCATCGCCGATCTGCGGAACTATAAGTATGAAGAGCAGATGGTGAGAAACGGCGACAAGACGGAGAAAAAGTCCACGGTGCGGATGGTGTTCATCAACACCGCCGGCATGAATGCCTTTAACCTTGAGGTAAACAACTTCAAGGAGTACGAGAAGCTCAGCAAGTATTTCGATACGCTGTTCGGCGTGCAGAAGACGCTGGGCAACGCCGCCAACACATGGAAGCAGCAGATGACCGCCATCAAGGATGTGGCCTCGGGTCTCAGCGCCGCCATGCGGGGTCAGGAGGACGCCGAGGAGAAGGCGGCCTCCGCCATCAATTCTCTGGACGCAGCGATCTATGGTGACCGCACCGAGTGGATCCGCCGGGCGGACGCGGCTCTCGCCGCGTTTAACGGATAAATACTTTTTAGGGAGGAAGGAATCATGAAAAAGCAGTGGCTCAGCATTGTACTGGTGCTCTGTATGGTGCTGTGTCTGACGCCCACAACGGCGCGAGCAGAGGAGAGTAAAACGGGTACGCTGAAGATCACCGTGGATATAAGTGGGGTGTATGAAGGGGACAATGTAGGAGACAAGACATTTAGCTTTGAGATTCTCCGCAAATACGCTAATTATGGCCACTATAAAGATGTGAACATTACCATTGAGCCGGGCAAAACAGAGGGCACAGTGGATGTGCCAGTCGAGGAAGGAAAATATGTCGTAAAGCAAACCAGTCATGCTACGATAGACAGATATGATTGGAAGAGTGCGTCCCATCAACCCGGCAACCAAATTGAAAGCAGCGAGCAGGAAGTGTTTGCAGACAAGACGAAGTCGGTTACCGTACATAACTTTTACAAATTATCGGTAACAAATGAGATCACAGAGCTGCCAATCACGGTGACCGGATATGCGCTGGGTGCAAAGGTGGGCGACATCAAGGCTTCAACAGACCAGATGCGCGTTACTATCGATAACGATAAGGTTACTATCAAGAAGCGCAATGCAAGCGGCGGCTGGGAGTCTCTGACATCTGGCGATACGATTCAGGCAGATACTCAGTATGCGGTAGAAATCTTTGTTAACGCAAAAACGGGGTATACCTACACCGGGCTTACAGGGGATAAGGTGACCGTAAACGGGAAAAAGGCAAGCGAATTTGAGAAGAATCCATCGACTCAACCTGGCGTCGATATGCGGGTATTCCACGAGCTTGAGGTGCTGAAGGTCGTCAAGAAGGTGGATCACATTGAGATCACAACACCGCCTACCAAGACCGTGTACAAGGGTGGCGACAAGTTCGACCCGAAGGGCATGGTGGTCACTGCGGTTTACAAAGATGGCACCAGCGAACCCATTACCAACTACAGCATATTCCATGGTGACAAGCTCACGAAGGGACAGGAGTATGTGACGATCCAGTATGACGATGGCAGCGGCAATAGCGATATCAAGGTCAGGCAGACCATCACCGTGGGCGCATATGAGGGGCCCCACACCCACACCTACGCCGGCAGCCCGTGGTACCAGGACGCGACGAACCATTGGCATCAGTGTACCGACAGCACCTGCCCGGATCCGCGCGCCAGCGCAACGGAACTGGCCTCCCACACCTTCGTGTGGAAGGTAGACCAGGCGGCCACCACGACCCAGACCGGCCTGAAGCATAAGGAGTGTACCGTCTGCAGCTATAAGCGCAGCGAGAATACGGTGATCCCCATGCTGTCCGGCAGCGGCACGGCCACGCCCGGTACGACGATTCCCGGCACGACCGGCGGTACAACGGGCGCAGCCAAATCTCCCAAGACCGGCGATGCGGGCATCGCCCTGTATGCAGGGCTGTCCCTGCTGGCGCTGAGCGGCAGCGGATGGGTCGTTGGCAAAAAGCACAGAGGAGAGAAGTAAAATTTACATTCTGTGGGCGGCAGGGATCGTTTCGCCCTGCCGCCTACAGAGATGGCGGATGCGTTTTGACGGCGCAAGCAGCCGGAACGCCGTATTCCACGGTATTTTTCACGAAAAGGTGAGGCGCGACCATGAAAAAGATCGGTATAATTTGTCTGTTGGTGTTGCTGCTGTCGGTAACGGGCTGCGGGCAGAAAAAGAGCACAGAGCCGCTGACCGTAACGTTGTGGCATGTCTATGGCGGCGAGGTGGATTCTCCGCTGAACAGTCTGATCGAGCGGTTCAACAGCACGGTGGGCGCGGAGCAGAACATCCGCGTAAAGGTGGAGCTGGTCAGCAACAGCGGCAGCATTCACAAAAGCGTGCTGGCCGCTGCCAACAGCGACCCGGGCGCACCGGCGCTGCCGGATATGTTCGTTTCCTATCCCAAGACGGTGCTGGCTCTGCCGGATCAGGACATTCTGGTGGACTACCGGGACTATTTCAGCGAGGAGGAGCTGGCGGCGTTTATCCCCGCCTTCCGGGAGGAGGGGACGATCGGCGGTCGGCAGGTGATCCTGCCACTCGCCAAATCCACCGAGGTGCTGTTTGTCAACCGGACGCTGTTCGACAGATGGGCGGCTCAGTCCGGCGCCGACTATGACGATCTGGCCACATGGGAGGGCGTTTACGCACTGGCGGAGCAGTACGCCGCAGATACCGGCAAGTGCTTCTTTGTCCACGATTACCACTTCAACTATTTTCAGGTAGGGGTGGAGTCTCTGGGTGAGGACTTCTTCCGGGACGACGGCGTAAGGTTCGGCTCCGGGTTCGAGCGTGCCTGGGAGCCGTATGCCCGGGCGGGGCTGACGGGCGGCCTGTGGCTGCACGACGGATACGCCACAGAGCCGCTCCGCACGGGAGACGTGGTGGTATCCGTGGCCTCCTCCGCCAGTGTGCTCTACTATTCCGACACGGTGACGTATCCGGACAACACCTCGGAAAAGGTGACGATCACCTCCATGCCCTGCCCGGTGTTCGAGGGGGGCGACAAGCTGGTGATGCAGCGCGGCGTCGGAATGTGCACCGTAAAGTCCACCCCGGAACGGGAGAGGGCGTGCATTACGTTCCTGAAGTGGCTGACCGAGCCGGCGTGCAATGTGGAATTTGTGACCAGTCTTGGCTATATGCCGGTGACGCAGGAGGCATTTGAGAAATATCTGCCCGGCGCCGTGGAAAAGCTCAGCGACCCGATGTATGTGTCGCTGTACGAGACATATCTGCAAACACAGGAGGCATATACCTTCTACTACCCGCCTCAGATGGAGAATTATCTGGATCTGGAGACGCGGTTTGAAAATCTGGCGCGGCTGAAGCTGACGGCGGGCCGGACACAGTATCTGGAGGGTGGCAACACGCTGGACGCCCTGATCCGGGAGACTTTGGACAGTTTTAAGCTGGATTACGGCACATGAAAGAGGAAAGCACATGCGATCAATTCGGAATGCGATTCACAATCCATATGCAGCCAGCCGCAGCATGGGTGTGCGGCTGCTGCTGTATTGGTCTGCCATGGCGCTGCTGCTGGTGGCGACGATCCTGTCTATCCTGATGGCCACGGGTGTGCTGTCCCATCCTGCCCGGCAGCTGGCCGGCGCTCTCGACATTCAGCAGAGAAATACATACGCGGCACTGGATGCGCAGATGGGTGATCTGACAGCGCGCGGTGTGGCTCTGTCGGAAAAGCTGGGACGGGAGCTGGATGCCTTCCTGGCGGCCAAGGGCATTCCCTTTGACGCGCTCAACGACGATCCGGGCACCATCGCGGAGCTGGAAAAGCGCCTGTATGCGCCGCTGAGCAGTACGCTGAGCGCCACCTCGTGCAGTGGGAGCTTCTTCTGTCTGAACGTCACCGCCAACACGTCGCTGCCCGATGCGGACGCTCTCAGAGCGGGGCTGTATCTGCGCTATAGCGGGCTCCAGCCCACGGTGGCCTCGGAGCAGGATGTGATCTGCTTCCGCGGCGCGGCGGAAGCGTCGCGGGGGCTGCAGCTTCAAATGCACAACCGCTGGAATCCGGAGCTGAACACCGCGCTGATCCCCGGCAGCGAGCGGGTCCTCAGCAGTCAGGCCACTCGTCCGGCAGAGGGCAGCCTGTGGACAAAGCGCTCGGAGCTGTCGGACACATGGGAGCATGTGATGCTGCTGTGTGTGCCGATCCTGGACAGCAGCGGCGCCGTGCGGGGCTTCTGCGGTGTGGAGATCAGCGATCTCTATTTCTCCCTTTCCCACGACACCGTGTCCAGCTCCTATGGCAATATGCTGACCCTGCTGGCGCCCATCGACGGTGACAGGCTCGACCTGTCGGGGGCCATGCTGGGCGCCACCTCCGGCTCGCGCCTGACGGCCGACGGCACGCTGCACATCGAGCCGGGGAAATACTATACCACCTATACCGATGGCAGGGAGTCCTATCTGGGACGCCACCGGCTGCTGGATGCCGTCACCTCGGACGGCATCCCCCTTGCCGCGGTAACGCTTGTGTCGGCCAACGCCTTCCGCAGCTATGAGCGTGGCGTGCAGTCCGCATGGCTCCTGGGCTCGCTGCTGTTCCTGCTGGCGATGCTGGCTGTGTCGGCCGTGCTGTCCCGCCGCTTCGTCAAGCCGATCAACGAGAGCCTCGCGGCGGTCAGAGGCGGCACAACAGAGGTGGTGGCCTCCGGTATTCCGGAGATCGACGAGCTGCTGGCCATGATCCGGGCGCGGCCCGTGGGTGCGCTGCCGCCCGATGTAGAGGCGCGGCTATGCGGCTTTGCAGAGAGGGCGGGCACGCTGACCGGCATGGAGCGCACCATCCTGCAATACTACATGGGCGGCTATACCGTCAAGGATATCCCCGAGCTGGCGCGCATCAGCGCCAGCACCGTAAAGACCCATAACCGCAATCTGTACCGGAAGCTGGGTGTGGATTCCTTCGATGAGCTGAAGGTGTATATCGAGCTGTTTGCCGCCTGCGGCCGCAGCGGTGAGCTGCTGAAACGATAACAAGAATACGTACAATGAGCAGAGTGCACAACCCGGTGTGATCCGGATTGTGCACTCTGTCTACGCCTGAGGGTGATTTTGCCGTTTGCAGGCAAAATTCACCCTTGGGGTAATAGACAGTTCAAGAGATAACTGCTAAAAAGGACATATACCTGCATAGATACTTTGGACATAAGTACGGAAGAAGGGACTGGCGATAAAGGCAAGGAGGGAACCCGAATGCGCCGCATCATCAAAGCATCCATGGAGGACGTATCCACTGTGGAAAGATTTCGTTTTTCGCTGCGCTGCGCGGCATGCGGCTATTGCTGGGAAAGCCAGCCTGTGCGGTTTTCCAAGGCGGGGGTGCAGCCGGAGAACGAGGGAAAGCGCGTGATCTTTCAGGCGCTGTATCAACGGGAACGGGAGGATGCCTTCGAGCGAGCCGTCACAGAGGCGCTGGAGCATTTCAGTCTGTGTCCCATCTGCAAACGGCTGGTCTGTGACCGCTGCTTCCTTTTAGGGGAGGATATCGACCTGTGTACCGACTGTGCGGCGTTTTTGCAGGAGCACGGCGAGCCGGTGGAAAGTCTGTCCGCGGAAAACAGACGATAAGGGGAGGCGGCACAGATGAAGCGGAAACACTGGATAGGAGGTGTACTGCTGGTCATGGCGCTGTGGGGAATAACGGGCTGCGGCAAAGCGGAGGCTCCGCCGGCCGGGCAGATGGTGGACGGCCCCGGTATGATGTATACGCCTGAGGATCAGAGTCCCTTTGCGGGGACGTGGCAGAGCCGGGACGGCAGCATTGTCATGGAGGTGGAGAGCAGCGACCCGTTTGAGAGCTCCCGCATACAGGTGCTTGTGGACGGCGAGCCGGACTTCGCATCCGACGCATGGGTGTACAAAACCGGGCATGTAAAGCTGACGCAGGAGCATAAGGATATCTCCATGACGGGTGCCTTCAACCGGCTGACGTTCAGCCACAAGGAAAACGCCTTCTGCGTCCATTACAGCGACGGCAGCGGCCAGAGATGGCTGACAAAGGACGGCGCGGCGTGCGGCGAGGAGGACGTGATCTTCTCTCCGGAGCCGAAAACGCCGCCGCCCGCAGCATGGAGCTGTCCTGCCTGCCGAACGGAGAACGAGGACAGCTTTTGCACCGGCTGCGGTCTGGTGAAGCCGCTGACCTGCAAAACCTGCGGCTGGCAGCCCAAGCCGGGCGCTTCAGCCCCGGCATACTGCCCGGAATGCGGCAACCGTCTCAAGTGAGACGTGCCGATATATGCACATTCAGACAGGAAGAAACTATAGGAGAAAACAGTAAAAACAGGAGGAACGATGATGAAAAGCATGAAAAAGCTGACAGCACTGCTGCTGGCGCTGGTGATGGCACTGACGCTGGTGGCCTGCGGAGGCGGCAAGGGCGGCTCCAAGACCAACCCCGTTGTGGGCAAGTACATCGGTGAGGAGGTTCTGTCCTTCGACGAGTGGATACCCATGGACGAGGTATACGATCTGGGTGACAACTACATTGAGCTGAAAGAAGACGGTACGGGCTGCTTCATGCTGGATGGCGACCCGACGACCATCGAGTGGAAGCTGACTAAGGACGGCGCCCTGACGCTGGACAGAGACGGATCGATCTGCAACTGTACGCTGAAGGACGGCCTGATCATGGTGAACGACTACTTCGGCTTTGACCTGCAATTGACCTTCCGGAAGAGCGGCGGCAGCAGCGGCGGCTCCGGCACTGCGGAGCTGTCTCTTGACGACTTTGCATCCGTCTATGGCGGCGACTGGCACGGCATGGCCGGCCTCTCGGACGCCACCGGCGACCTTGAGGCGCTGAACGACACCGCCCACGAGATCCTGGCGCGCCTCGTCTTTGACGGCAACGGCGGCTGCGAGGTCTGGCTTGCCATGTATCTGGAGGGCGAGAACGACTTTAACTTCGCCAACACCTATGCCCGCGTGGTGCCCGATGATGAGACCGGTCTGGAGCTGCGGGGCGAGTTCATGGGCGGCGAGATGCAGGAAGGCATCCTGTCTGTGGACGAGACCGGCGCCCTGTATGTGAGCTGCGAGGTGGACTCCGATCTGGTGGACGGCTCCATCAGCCTGCTGGCCAACCTGCGGCATCTGGACGATGAGAACTGGACGGACGAGGACTTTATGCCCCTGCCGGCGGACGCCGTGGCGTATTACCGCGGCAAGACCTTTATGGAGATCGCCAATACCTACGAGATCGACACCAGCCTGATCCCCGATGACGACAGCGGCGATGCAGCCGTTTCCCTCCCCAGCGGCGGCGACAACGGCGGCCTGCCGGAGAACTATCCCTACGAGCGCACCACCACCAACGGGCAGGGCGAGTACGGCAAGTCCAACCCCGACGCCACCGGAAGAGCGGATCTGCCCACCATGCAGAAGGTGCGGCAGGAGCTGTGGGATATGAGCTCCTCCAAGTCCTCGAAACTGACCTATGACGACATCAAGGAAATGCTGGGCGGCGAGGACGGCATCCCCCATACCGGCATGGACGAGAAGAGCTGGAACAGCGAGAAGCACGCTTACGGCTGGTTCAACGGCGAGGGTGACTACTATGTGCTGTACTTCAATGTCCAGGACGGCAACGAGTACTACACGGCCGCCACCTTCTCCAGCAGCGTGAGAGGCGACAGCTGACGAACAGTACGGAAATCAGAGAAAGGAAGGACGAGATATGCAAGTGACACTGAACGCACTGCCCGCTTCGCTGGCAGAGTTCCGGAACCTGTCCCTGAATACCCCAGACGAGGTGGTGGCGGGCTTCCTGTGCGCATTGAACCTGTATGTAAAAAATCCCAACGAGGGTGTGGAGGCCATGAACATCCTGCGGGGGCCCCGGCCCATGACTCCCTATGATAGCCAGTTCCTGCGGGATCGTCTGCGGGGCAAGGAGTACCTGCCGCTGGCATACTTTGCCGGTGCCACACCTCAGAACAGCTATGCTCCCACACAGCCCTATGTGCTGGATGTACTGCCTGATCCCCGTCCGCAGGACATCGAGCCGGGCTACCTGCGGCTGTTTATCGCCACACCCGGCGCGGATTCGCCCCGGCCCATCAAGCTGCGGCAAAAGCCCTCCACCGGCGAGTGGTTCCTGTGGGAGTATTCCAGCCCCCTCAGCGGCATCCGCATCCCGGCCGCCCAGGATCCCTGGGCGTGAGCCGTGAAACGGCGGTGGTATCCGCTGGCGCTGCTTCTGGCGCTGGCGGTGAGCCTGACGGCCTGTCAGGTGGAGTTCATCCCCCACGGGCAGCCGGAGAACAACGGCGGCACCACGATAGACACACCGCCCCTGCCCGGCGGCAGCACCGATCCGGTGGATGTGACCGACCCGACGGGCGGCGATGAAGACCCCTCCGTCGGCAACACGGACTACACCATGGAAAAGTACCGGCGGTACCTGAGTGGCCAGTGGATCGCCGTCGAGGGTGAGGTCGAGGGAGACCGGTACAGGATGGAAGAAGTAGGAATGACCGTGACGCTGGAATTCCAGGAGGCTGACGGCGTGACCGAGGACGGGCGCGGCGTATGGGCCATGGCCGCATGGTACGAATATACCAACAAATATGGCGACCACGAAAAGCTGGACGGGCTGAGCGTGAAGTTCCTCGAGGGACCCATGTACTACGGCTGCGGTAATGACGAGTGGTACGCGGAGCTGGTCGGCGGCCCGGAGAACGTAGAGTACACCGTGACGGTCATTGACAATAACTATCTGGAGCTGTACCGCTATGTGAAGGATTCAGCCATGGTGTGGCTCGTCAGCTTCGAGCGGTCGGACGGCCGATGGATCGAGGATTAACAAAGGTTTTCCATTATAGGCAGAAATAAATACCGAGAAAAGGAGATCACAAACTATGGGACTTATTAAAGCGGCACTGGGCAGCTTCGGCGGCGTGATGGCGGATCAGTGGAAGGAATACTTCTACTGCGAGGCCATTCCTGAAAACGTACTGGCGGTAAAGGGTCAGAAGAAGACCTCCAAGCGCTCCAGCAACACCAAGGGTGACGAGAACATCATCACCAACGGCTCGGTCATCGCGGTGGCCGACGGCCAGTGTATGCTCATCGTGGATCAGGGCAGGATCGTGGACATGTGCGCCGCCTCCGGCGAGTACACCTATGACCAGTCCACCGAGCCCTCCCTGTTCGTGGGCGACCTGGGCGAAGGCATCAAAAACGTATTCAACAACATGGCCAACCGCTTCACCTTCGGCGGCGAAGCGCCCAAGGATCAGCGCATCTATTATTTCAACACCAAGGAGCTGATCGGCAACAAATACGGCACACCGTCCCCCGTCCCGTTCCGGGTGGTGGATCAGCGCGCCGGTATCGACATCGATGTGGGCATCCGCTGCTTCGGCGAGTACAGCTACCGCATCAGCAACCCCATGCTGTTCTACACCAACGTCTGCGGCAACGTCAGTGAGGACTACACCCGCGACCGGCTGGACAGCCAGCTGAAAACGGAGCTGCTGACCGCCCTTCAGCCCGCCTTCGCCAAGATCGGTGAAAATGGCATCCGCTACTCCCAGCTGCCCGGCCATACGCTGGAGCTGGCCGACGCCCTGAACGAGGTCCTCTCCAAGAAATGGCGCGACCTGCGGGGCATCGAGATCGTCTCCTTCGGCGTGTCCAGCGTGACGGCGGACGAGGAAGACGAGAAGATGCTCAAGGAGCTGCAGCGCAACGCGGCGTTCATGGATCCCACCCGCGCGGCGGCGCATCTGGTGGGCAGCCAGGGCGATGCCATGAAGATGGCGGCAGGCAATCAGGGCGCAGGCCCTGCCATGGCCTTCATGGGCATGAACATGGCTGGTCAGGCCGGCGGCATGAACGCCCAAAATCTGTTTGCCATGGGACAGCAGCAGGCGGCACAGCAGCAGGCGGCACAGCAGCAGGCGCAGCAGCCCGCCGCACCCGCCGGATGGACGTGCGCCTGCGGTCATGCGGGAAACACCGGCAAGTTCTGTGCCGAGTGCGGCCAGCCCAAGCCCGCGCCCGCCGGCGAGTGGAAGTGCGCCTGCGGCGCGGTGAACACCGGCAAATTCTGCGCTGAATGCGGCCAGCCCAAGCCCGCCAGCGACGAGTGGACGTGTGCGTGCGGAACGGTCAACAAGGGCAAGTTCTGCGCCAACTGCGGCACGCCTCGCCCCTGACGGTGAAAAAGGTGATGATCGGTCTCCTTGCGCTGGCGCTGGCAGGTGTGCTGACGGTGGGCGGTGTGCAGCTCTACCGCTATCTTGTCACCGACCGGATATCGGACGGTGACGGTATGGTGAACGAGTTTGCCAACGCCTTTCGGGACGGCGACACGCTAAAAAGCATACGCTGGTCGCAGAACGCCTCAAACTATGACAGCTGCTTCCGCTTTGACCTGGAGGAGACGGACGGCGCGTATACCATCTCCGGCTGGTGCATTGACACCGGGGGAAGCGGGGAGAGGGTGGAGCGGACAGACGCTCCCCTGACGGCGGAGCAGTGGGCGGAGGTGGAGCAGTGCCTGCGGGAGAACTGGCACCAGCCGCCCCAGGTCCTGCCGGGCGATCTGATCGTCCTTGACGGGACGGAAAGCTCTCTCCGCATCACCAGTCAGCGAGAGGGCGAGACCCTTACAGCGGAATACAACGGCGAGTACGAGTCCGCCCTTGAGGGGCTCCTGCGGGAGCTTCTCATGGGCACCTCCGAGGAGTACGCTCCCGCGGAGGATACGGAGTAAAAGAAAACAGGAGCGACCACACCTGTGGAATGTGAAAGGAGACGTCTATGAACGACTATTACGACTATTACAGCTACAGCAGCCCCCCTGCCTATAACCCGGTGTTCACCATTATCTCGCTTGTCCTGTGCGTGTTTGTTCTGGTGTGCATGTGGATCATCTTCCGGAAGGCCGGCAAGCCCGGCTGGGCGGCCATTGTCCCTTTCTATAATCTCTACGTGCTGTTTGAGATCACCTGGGGCAGCGGTATGCGCTTCCTGCTGCTTCTGATCCCCATCTACAACATCATTCTGAGCATCCAGACACAGGTACGGCTGGCCAAAGCGTTCGGCAAGAGCGGCGGCTTCGCGGCAGGACTGATCTTCCTGCCCTACATCTTCATCCCCCTGCTGGCCTTCGGCGGCACGGCGTATCAGGGCGTGCCCGTCAAGACAGCCTATCAGCCCCCTCGTCCGAACACCCCCTATCCCAACAACCCGTACCAGCAGCCCGGCGTCGGCTATCAGCAGCCCGGCCAGCCCCAGGGTCCGTACTCCCAGCCGCAGCAGGCTCCCTACGCACCGCCGCAGCAGGCTCCCTATACTCCGCCGCAGCAGACCGCTGCCGCCCCCGCCTTTTGCCCGTCCTGCGGCGCCAAAAGCTCCGGCGAGAAGTTCTGCCAGAACTGTGGCGCACCCCTGCGCTGACCATTTCCCTGACCGCCCCTGCGGGCGGAAAATAAATCGTTATGTAAACAAAGAAAGGAACTCTATCATGAAAAAATCGATTACGCTTGTGTTGGCCGCATTGATGATGCTCTCCCTCGCTGCCTGCGGCGGCGGCAGCAAGGATAAGGGCGGCGCTCTGCCCGGCATTGATATGAAATCCACGGACACACAGACCGTGACCTCTGACAGAGCAACACTGGAAGTGCTGAATGAGACATTCTTCACCTATCTGGGCGGCCTGAACTACTTCACCGACAGCGATCCCCAGGCGAAGCTGACCTATGCGGATCTCAAGGAGCACATCGGCGTGGATTGCTCCGAGTACCAGTACCAGGAGGAGTACCAGCGCGGTGTATACACCTGGTACGCCGCCGAGGATGAGGCGTGCTGCCTGTCCCTGTTCTTCGGCGACAACGGCAAGCTGATGGCTGCCGGTGCGTACAACCTCAGCCTTTGATCGACCTGACTGACCGTATTCCTATCTGAACGCCATTTTCCACGGGAGCGGCTCAAGGCCGCTCCCGCAGCGGAAAGGAGAGAGAACAATGGCATCCCAAATCACCAACTATAAATGCCCGGCATGTACCGGCCCCCTGCACTTTGTGGGCGCCTCCGGTATGCTGGAATGTGATTTCTGCGGCGCGAAATATGACGTGGCGCAGATCGAAGCTCTGTACGCAGAGAAAGAGGCCAAATCCGTGGAGGCCACGGAAAAGGCCAACGCCAAGGCGGAGGAGAACCGCCAGAAAATAGCGGAGATGGAGGCACAGGGGTGGGATACCTCCAGCCTCAACAGCGACTGGGGCGCGGAGGCCGACGGCATGAAGGCCTACAACTGCCCCAGCTGCGGCGCGGAGCTGATCTGCGACGCCAGCACCGCCGCCACCTCCTGCCCCTATTGCGGCAACCCCACGGTGGTGCCGGGGCAGTTCAGCGGCGCACTGAAGCCAGACTTCGTGATCCCCTTCAAGCTCAGCAAGGAGGACGCTGTGGCAGCCCTGAAGAACCACTATAAGGGCAAGCCCCTGCTGCCCAAGGCCTTTACCAACGGCAATCACATTGAGGAGATCCAGGGCGTGTACGTCCCCTTCTGGATGTTCGACGGTCAGGCGGAGGGCTCTGTGGACTATGAGGGTCTGATCATCCACGTCTACGAAAGCGGCGACTACGAGATCACCGAGACGGAGCACTACGACGTGCACCGCGGCGGCTCCATCTCCTTTGAAAAGGTGCCGGTGGACGCCTCCAGCAAGATGCCCGACGACCACATGGACTCCATCGAGCCGTATGACTACGCCGGTCTGAAGCCCTTTTCCACCGCCTATCTGCCCGGCTTTCTGGCGGATAAGTACGACGTGACGGTGGAGGAGAGCCACGACCGGGCAGACGGACGGTGCTCCGCGTCTCTGGAGGGCGCGCTGCGCCGCACCACCACGCAGTACGACAGCTGCGTTCCCCTGCGGCAGGACATTCGCCTGCGGCGCGGCAAGGTACACTATGCGCTGCTGCCGGTGTGGATGCTGCATACCAAGTGGAACGGCAAGGACTTCCTCTTTGCCATGAACGGGCAGACCGGCAAGCTGGTGGGCGACCTGCCCACGGATATGGGCAAGTTCTGGGCGATCTTCGCCGCCGTCGCCGCGCCGGTGACGGCCATCGCCGCGGCGATCCTGATGCTGTTTTAAGGAGGGCGGCCGAGATGAAAAAGAGAATTTTTACATACCTGCTGGCGCTGCTGGCGGCGCTGACGATGATCGTTCCCGCGTGGGCGGAGCAGACGGAGGACGACCTGTTCGTGTACGATACGGAGAACCTGCTGACCGAGGACGAATGGCTGGAGCTGGAGCTGCTGGCCGACGAGATCTCCTGGCGGTACGATTGCGCCGTCTACATCGTCACCATCTACGACTACGAGGACTATGACAGCGACATCCACTACGCGGCGGTGAACATCTACGACAGCAACAGCTTCGGCATCGGCGAAAACCGCGAGGGCATCATGCTGATGCTGAGCACATACGACCGCGACTACGACCTGTACGTTCGCGACGGCGGCACCGCCGAGTACGCAGTCAACAAGTATGGCCGCCACCAGATGACGGAGGAGTTCCTCGACAACTTTGCCGACGACGACTGGGCGGGCGGCTTCAGGGACTATCTGAACGCCTGCGCCGAGTATCTGAGCCTTGCCGAGCAGGGGCACCCCGTCAGAAAGCCGCTGATCAAGGTGCTGCCTATGGCGCTGGGTATCGGCGTGGTGCTGGCGCTGGCGGTGTGCCTGTTCCTGAAGGCCAAGATGAAGTCCGTCCGTCAGGGCGCGGAGGCGGATACCTACGTGACGGCTGAGGGTCTGAACCTGACGGAGCAGTACGACAACTATACCCACACCACTGAGACCCGCCGCAAGATCTCCCAGGACAGCGACAGCGGCAGCAGTGACCATTCCGGCGGCGGAGGCTCCAGCACAAGCGGTAAGTACTGAGCGGTGAAAGGAGGATCCGATGAAAAAGAATCCCATCCTCTGTCTGCTGCTGGCGCTGGCGATGATGCTGACGCTGACAGCCTGCCAGATAGATATCCCCGGCGTCGGGACCGTCCGCATCAACGACGGCAGCAAAAACGACCATGATGCGGATGGCTCCCCTGCGGGGAACAGCTATGACACCTCCCTTGCCCAGCTGCGTGAGGAGGCGATGGACTTGCCCTCCTACCTCTTCGCAGCGGCGTATATCGGCAGCTCGGCGGGCGGCCCCGACGATCTGGAGCTTCCCCTGCAGGAGTGGGTACGCACGGCGGCGCCGGAGCTGTGTGCCCAGTATCCGTTCGTCCAGAATATCCCCCGTGAACGGGTGGTGGGCAACGGCGGCAGCCTGTTCTGCGTGGTGCCCCGCGATCCCGACGCCACCCTTGCGGTGAACCGCATCCGGTGGAACCCCCAGAACGAGGACTACGACAATCTGGAGGTGCTCTACCGCAGCGAGAGCGGCGACCCGATCCTGCTGTATGCCTGCGCCGATATGGGCGAAAGCCCCTATCCCGACACGGAGGTCATCGTGACGGACAGCACCGGCAAAACCGTCACGTGGTACCCCATCTACGGCATCACGGCGCTGCCCTACGACTATGAATATGACCTGCCTCTGGGCTACAGCTTCACCGTCTGCGACGAGGACTACGGCGGCGACATGATCGAAGAGTCCATGTGGACGGCTCCTACGGCGGAGCAGCTGGCCAGGTACGTCTGGACGTGGCAGGGCGATTTTGCGGAGCAGCCCGCCATGGCCACCATGTCCCTGACACAGGGCAGCGGCGCGGAGCCGGGGCAGATCACCTTCACATGGTGGTATACCAAGGACTACGGCGATCCGCAGGAGATCTATGAGGGCAGCTGGTCCCTGACGGACAGCGGAGAGCATATAGATCTGACCATGACCCGCAGCGGCGGCCGGCAGTATACGAAGGGCGAGGCGCCCACCACGGTGTCGGGTATGTTCCCTGTGCAGGTACCCGCGGCCTTCGATGTCTTCCCGGTGCTGAATGTGACCGGCGGAGGCGGTGCCTACGGGTTCCCCATCCAGCAGATCCCCAACGAGCTTCTCATGTTTGAGCCCGCTCAGGGGTAAATGACGGTAAAATACAGAAAGGAGGTGCCCATGCACAACAACAGAAAAAAGCTGGTCAGGTCGCTTGCGGCGATGCTGCTGGCCTTGGCCATGGCGCTGCCGCTGACGGCCTGTCAGGTGGAGATCCCCGGCGTGGGGACCATCAACATCAACGACGGTGCATCGGACGGTGACACCGCCAAAACGAACGGCGGCGAGCCGGGGGCCTACGACGACTCTCTGGATCTGCTGCGGCAGGAGCTGGATGAGCGTCAGCAGGACGAGCGTTTCGCGGTGGCCTACATCGGCGATATCGACGGCAGCCTGAGTGATCTGGCGATCCCTCTGCGGGACTGGATCAACGATACGGCGCCGGGGCTGTGTGCCCAGTATACCTTTGTCCGGAATATCCCGCAGGAGCGGGTGGTGGGCGACAGCGGAAGCCTGTTCTGCGTGGTGCCCCGTGATCCCAACGCCACCGTGGCGGTAAACCGCGTCCGGTGGAACGAGGCGAAAGGCGGCTACGAGACCCTTGAGGTGCTCTACCGCAGCGAGAGCGGCGACCCGATCCTGCTGTTCGTCTCCAACGATCTGGGGACTGTCCCCACCGATACCACGGAGCTGCTCTTGACCGACAGCCACCCCGATACCCTGAGCTGGTATCCCATCCCCGGAATCGTGGCGCTGCCCTACGACTCCGAGAACGAACGGAGGCTGGCCTACGACTTCACCTTTTACTCACAGGAGGGGAACGACGGCTTCGGCAGCGACATCGGCTGGACGTGTCCCTCCGGCTCCCAGCTGACGCAGGAGGTATGGGCGTGGCAGGGAAATACGGATAAGCCCGCTCTGGCCACTCTGGAGCTGCACGCCAACAGCAGTCAGGAGGACTATTGGGGCGCGGCGACCTTCACCTGGTGGTACGAAAGTGACTTCGTCACACCGGAGGAGGTCTATGAAGGCGAATGGGGGCTGACCGCCAACGGGGAATACTCCGGCGTACTGATGCTGGATATGACCCGCACCGGCGGCAAGAGATACACGCCCGGCGAGACGGAACGGATCATCCACGATGGCTTCATCGTGCAGGTTCCCATGGCCTTCGAGGACTACACCTATCTGTCCGTTGACAAGGGACAGCACGGCTCCTATCTGCCCATTCAGATGGAGCCGGACACGGTGATCTACTTCTATCCCTGGTAGGGCATATAAGCGACAAATCGATCTGGCGGCGGGCAGTATCTGTCCGCCGCCCTTTGTATCCTGAAAACCACTCACTGGGCGAGTGGTTTTCGATATACAAAAAGGGAAGGCCCGTATGGGCCTTCCCTTGCTTTTCATTGATCGGTACGCGGGCAGGCTGCTGCCCGCGGGACGGTCATTTGCGTTTGGCGGAGTCCACCACCACCGCCTGGGCGGCGGCCAGCTTCAGGTCGTGGCGCAGGCGCAGGGGCGGCAGCTGCTGGCGCAGCAGCTCCACGGACAGGCTGTACTGCTTGGACAGCTCGGCGTACTTGGCGTCCACGTCCGCCTCGGAAATGTCGATTCCCTCCCGGCGTGCGATCTCGGTCATGGCCAGCTCATAGCGCGCCGCGGCGGCGGCCTGCTCGCGGGCGTGGTCACGCAGCTGCTCCATCGTGGTGTTCCCCATCTCCAGATACTGCTCCAGGGACACGCCCTGGGCCTGCAGGTGGCCGCGCAGCTCGTTGATCAGCCCGTCCAGCTGGTTCTCCACCATGGCGTCGGGGATGGTAACGGTCATGGTCTCCGTCACCTGGCGGATCAGGTCGTTGGCGAACTGCTCGGCGGCCTGGGCCTGCTTTTTCTGCACCGCCGTCTCCATGACGGCCCGGCGCAGGGCAGAGACATCGGCAAAGCCCTGCCGGCGGGCGAAATCATCGTCCCACTCCGGCATGGCCCGCCGGGTGATCTGGTGCACCTTGATATGGAACACCGCGTCCTTGCCGGCCAGCTCCGGGACGTACTCCGTGGGGAAGGTGACCTTTACGTCGCGCTCCTCGCCCACGGCGGCGCCGGCCACCTGCTCCTCAAAGCCGGGAATGAAGTAGCCGCTGCCCAGCAGCAGGGGATACTGCTCGCCCTTGCCGCCCTCAAAGGGCACGCCGTCCACAAAGCCCTCGAAGTCCAGCGTCACCTCGTCGCCCATGGCGGCTCTTTCCGGATGCTGCACATCGGGGTTGGCCCGGGCGTACTCGTCCAGGGCGGCCTCGGTATCGTCATTGCTCAGCTCCACCTGGGGATAGACGGCGGACAGGCCCTTGTACTGGCCCAGCTCCACCTCCGGGTACAGATCGATAACGGCAGCGAAGGTGTAGCCGTCGGGGCCGATAGTCTCCACCGACAGGGTGGGGGTCCCGGCGATCTGGATATCGCTCTGGCTGATGGCCTCCACCAGCGCCTGGGGATAGGTGTCGTTGACGGCCTCCTGGTACAAAAACTCGGGGCCGTAGGCCTGTTCCAGGTTTTCCCGGGTGGGCTCGCCGGCCACGGGGCAGACGGACTTGACGCCCTGATAGCATCTGGCCAGGGACGCCTGCCAGGTGTCCTTGTCCACGGCGATAGTCAGGCGCACCTGGCGCTGTTCGGGAAGCTCCTCCCGCTTGATGATCTGCATGGCAGTTCCTCCTGTGTCTGTATTGGAGACAGTATACTATACGCCGCCCCGGTTTGTCCAGTCCGTTCAACACCTGCGGTGATTTGCCTGAGTTGTAAAAATTCTGTGATATTTGTAGGGCGGGGGTTGCCTTTTCCGGGGCGGTTCTGGTACAATACGGGATACGAAATCATCAAGTCTGTCGGAGGGATCGTATGCAGGCGATCAAGCAATTCTTCAAGACCCATCCCCACGCCTGGTGGGGCGCGTATCTGCCGGTCTATCTGGCGATGTTTTTTACCATCGAGCACTTTATTACCGATAACTACTGGGCCACACAGACGGTGCTGGACACCTATATCCCCTTCTGCGAGTGGTTCATCTTCCCCTATGTGTCCTGGAGCCCGCTGCTGGTGGTGCTGGGCATCTATCTGATCCTGAAGGACGCCGAGGGCTTCCGCCGGTATATGTGGTTCATCATGGTGACGTTCACAACGGCGGTGGTGTTCTGCATTCTGGTGCCCAACGGGCAGGATCTGCGTCCGGCGGTGATGGCGCACCACAATGCCGCCACCTGGCTGGTGGAGTACACCTATTCCATCGACACCAACACCAACGTCTTCCCCAGCATGCATATTCTGGGCTGCATGGCGGCTGTGGCGGCGGTGTGGCACACGCCGGGACTGCGGAAGCCCGGCTGGCGCTGGGGCGTAACGCTGTACGCTATCCTCATCATGGCGGCCACCGTGTTCGTCAAGCAGCACGCGGCCATCGATGTGCTGGCCGGACTGCTGACCGGCGCCATCGCCTATGTGTTCGTGTATGTCATCGTTGGCCGGCGCCGCGACAGGCGGCTGGGCCGGGATTGCTGAAAAAGCGCCCTGCGGGGCGCTTTTTTGCGGCCTTTTTGCGGCGGCAACTTGACAAGTCACATGGCGGCGGGTAAAATGTGAAGTTGGCACACACCCTATATACTAACAAAGGAATGGTATAAAGCTATGGCTAAGGATCAGAGAAATGTAGAGGCGATCACCCCCATGGAGGAGGATTTCGCCAAGTGGTATACGGATATCTGCCTGAAGGCGGAGCTGGTGGACTACGCCAGCGTCAAGGGCTTTCTGATCCTTCGACCTTACGGCTATGCCATTTGGGAGAATATCCAGAAGTACATGGACGCGGAGTTCAAAAAGACCGGCCATGTGAACGTGGCCATGCCGGTGCTGATTCCCGAGAGCCTGCTGAAAAAAGAGGGCGAGCTGGTGGCCGGCTTCGCCCCGGAGGTGGCCTGGGTCACCCATGGCGGCAGCGAACAGCTGGAGGAGCGTCTGGCCTTCCGCCCCACGTCCGAGACGATGTTCTGCGACCACTGGAGCCACGTGCTGCACAGCTACCGTGAGCTGCCCATGCTGTACAACCAGTGGTGCTCCGTCATCCGCTGGGAGAAGACCACCCGCCCGTTCCTGCGGAGCCGCGAGTTCTGGTGGCAGGAGGGCCACACCATCCACGAGACGGCCGCCGAGGCCGAGGCCGAGACGGAGCAGCAGCTGAACTGCTACGCCGACGTGTGCAAAAACGCGCTGGCCATGCCCGTGGTGAAGGGCCGCAAGACCGACAAGGAGAAATTCGCCGGTGCCGAGGCCACCTATACCATCGAGTGCATGATGAAGGACCACAAGGCCCTGCAGTCCGGCACCAGCCACTTCTTCGGCGACAAATTCTCCCGCGCCTATGACGTGACCTTCACCGGCCGGGACAACACCCTGCAATATCCCTTCCAGACCAGCTGGGGCGCGTCCACCCGCCTGATCGGCGCCATCATTATGACCCACAGCGACAACCACGGTCTGGTGCTGCCCCCGGTGATCGCTCCCACCCAGGTGGTGGTGATCCCCATCGCCCAGCACAAGGAGGGCGTGCTGGAGGCTGCCGCCGGTCTGCGTGACCGCCTGACCGCCGCCGGTATCCGCGTCAGCATGGATGACAGCGACCAGTCCGCCGGCTGGAAGTTCGCCCAGTACGAGATGAAGGGCGTGCCCCTGCGTGTGGAGATCGGCCCCAAGGACATGGAGAAGGGCCAGTGCTGCATCGCCCGCCGCGACACCGGCGAGAAGACCTTTGTCCCCCTGACGGAGCTGGAGAGCGCCGTGCAGCAGCTGCTGCAGGACGTCCACGACAACCTGTACGCCATGGCGGAAAAGAACCTGGAGGACAACACCTTCGATATGACCTCCTGGGAGGAGGTCAAGGAGATGGCCCAGGGCAAGGGCGGCTTCGCCCGTACCAAGTGGTGCGGCAGCCTGGAGTGCGAGCTGGCCATGAAGGAGAAGGCCGGCGTGTCCAGCCGCTGCATGCCGCTGAAGCAGTCCGGCACCACCGGCAAGTGCGTGGTGTGCGGCAAGGCGTGCACCACCGACATCTACTGGGGCGTGGCGTACTAAGACGAATCAAAAAAGAACAGTCGAAAGGCCGCCTGACACAAGAAAACACACGGTTTTGCCTGTGTCTATCCGGCTG
>OLPS01001218.1_pt1 | contig 28197 bp, 25 predicted proteins | sample 1673071 | NCBI WGS metagenome assembly OLPS01 (sample SAMEA3136752, study PRJEB25190) | human gut metagenome | reverse complement strand
TTTCTCGCGCTGCCCGGGCGGGTTTCTCGCGCTGCCCGAGCGGATTTCTCGCGCTGCCCGGGCGGGTTTCTCGCGCTGCCCGAGCGGATTTCTCGCGCTGCCCGGTCGGGTTTCTCGCGCTACCCGCAGGTGTTAGGCGGGCTGAAATTTGGCCGCGTGGCGGGATTTTATTACCTTCGCGCCCGAGAAGCCCCCGCCGCGTGGGCGGAGACAGACGCGAAAACACAGACATGAGAATCATAGAGAAACTGAAGGGACACCCCCACGTGAAGGCGGAGACGGCCTTCGCCGTATTGTTCGCCGTAGGCTTTTGCCATTTGCTCAACGACATGATGCAGTCCGTCATCCCGGCCATGTATCCCATCATCAAGGACCACCTGGGGCTCACGTTCGCCCAGATAGGTGTCATCACGCTGGTGTTCCAGATGACCTCCTCTATCTTCCAGCCCTTCATAGGGCTTTACGCCGACCGCCACCCGCGGCCCTATTCCCTTTCCTTGGGCATGTGCTTCACGCTGGCGGGGCTCCTGGCCCTGGCTTTCTCCGACCATTTCTATGCCATCCTGCTCTCCGTGGCCTTGATAGGGTGCGGCTCCTCGGTGTTCCATCCCGAGGCCTCCCGCGTGGCGCAGATGGCCTCGGGCGGGCGCAAGAGCCTGGCGCAGTCCATCTTCCAGGTGGGCGGCAACGGCGGCAGCGCCATCGGGCCGCTCTTGGCGGCCGTCATCGTGCTGCCCCATGGCCAGCGCGCCGTGGGGTGGTTTGCCGCGGCGGCCTTGCTGGCTTCCTTGATATTGGTGCGGGTAGGCGCTTGGTACAGCGCCATGTTGGCGCAGTGGGGGCGGATACAGCAAGCCCGCAAGGCCGCCGTCAGCCACCTCGCGGGGCGGCAGGTGCGTTGGGCGTTGTGGATACTGGTGGTGCTGATATTCTCCAAGTATTTCTTCAACGCCTGTATGACCAGCTATTTCACGTTCTTCCTCATCGAGCGCTTCCACATCTCCGTGCAGCAGTCGCAGCTCTGCCTCTTCGGCTATCTCGCCGCCTTCGCGGCCGGCACGCTCTTCGGAGGTTTCCTGGGCGACAGGTATGGGCGCAAGTATGTCATCCTCTTCTCCATACTTGGCGCCGCGCCTTTCACCATGCTGATGCCTTATCTCAACCTGCCGCTCACGATTCTGATGGCCATCCTTTCCGGCCTGATTATCGCCTCGGCCTTCTCGGCCATCGTGGTCTACGCCACCGACCTCAAGCCCGACAAGGTGGGCATGATAGCTGGCGTGTTCTTCGGCCTGATGTTCGGCCTGGGCGGCATAGGCTCCGCCTTCTTCGGTTGGCTGGCGGACAAGACCAGCATAGAGTTCATTTTCCATGTCAGCACGTGGCTACCCTGGCTGGGCGTCATCGCCGTGTTCCTGCCCAATATCCGCCCCGCCAAGGTGAATAAGGGTTAGCGAAGGTGGACTTAAACGCCAAATTGTTACGTGGGCAAACGTTTATGATACAGAATCGAAAGCCCGTTCAGCCTAAAAAACTTATCTTTGCATTCAGAAATACGTGTTTGGGGAACGCATCTCCAGACAGCGGATTTTTTGGACATTCTTAACAACAATCAACTATGAAATTACCTATCCTGAAAACAACACTTGCCTTGGCACTGGGACTGGCTGCCTGGACAGGGCAATCAGTCAATGCAGCCAACGCGAGTGATGGTGACATCACGCCCATCGGCACAGGTAACCCTTACCTGCCTTTGTGGGAACACTTACCCGATGGAGAGCCTCGCGTGTTTGAAGACCCAGACAATCCTGGCAAGTACCGCGCCTACATCATCGGTTCCCATGATGTCAGCGTCAATCAATACTGCGGCGCGGATATTCGCATGTGGTCCGCGCCCGTGGAGGACCTGACCCAGTGGAGGGATGAAGGCCCTATCTTCACCTACCAGGTGGACGGCCAGTGGGATATCATGTATGCCCCCGACTTGGTGGAAGTCAATCGTCCCGATGGCACCCGCGAGTATTATCTCTATCCCCACAGCCGCGGTCCTCGCCGCGAGGCCATGGTGTGCAAGGGCTCCAGGCCCGACGGACCTTTTACGCCCGTCAACCTGACCGAGGACGGCAAGAGCACGGTACCTGGCAGCATATTGGGCTTCGACCCCTCTATCTATGTGGAGCAAATCACCGACAAGTCAGACCCCGATTACAACATAGGCTTCCGCGCTTATGGCTTCTGGGGTTTCCAGCGTTCTTCCGCCGCGCAGCTTGACCAAAACACCATGTATTCCGTAAGGCCGGGCACTGAGATTATCCCTTATTTCATCCCCGCCAGCTTGCGTTATGGCGCGATTCGCGACCCCAAGGGCACCGAGTATCCCGCTCTCTACAAGGGTCAGAAGCCCGAGGACTTCAACTTCTTCGAGGCTTCCTCCATCCGCAAGGTGGGCAACAAGTATGTCATGATATTCTCTGGCTATTCCGGCCCTGACTATGGCTTGGGCAGCACCAACTCCACCTTGCGCTATGCTTATGGCGACAGTCCTTTAGGTCCTTGGCGCAGCGGCGGTGTATTGGTAGACTCTCGTGGCGTAGTGCTCAGCGAGGACGGCAGCCAGTTGGTTTGCACCAACGCCGCTCACAATACTCACGGCAGCTTGCAGGAAATCAATGGCCAGTGGTACGTGTTCTATCACCGTCCTCCTCGTGGTTTCGGTTTCGCTCGTCAGGCCATGGTGGCTCCGGTTAAGATAACCTGTGACGAGAAGCCTGTAGCGGAAGGCGGTAAGGTGACCATCACGGGTTTTGATCCCTATGCTTCCGACCAGGTTTGGCAGGCCAAGGCAACCAATGGCGACACCTATACAGGCGCAGAGGTTACCTCCGAGGGATTCCAGGTATTCGGTATGGACCCCTATAAGTATTATTCCGCGGGTTACGCTTGCTACCTTTCCAACGTGGGCAGCCAGCAAGACTCTTGGGACATCTGGGACAACAACATGCCTATCTTGATGAAGGGCAACGACATCGTGGGCTTCAAGTACTTCGGTTTCGGCGGCTTGGACAAGGCCACGCTCGGCCTGAAGCCTTTCGCTGGCGTGAAGGCGCACAAACAGACTATCTTCAATCTCTTCCTCACGCCTACCACCGACAAGGCATTCAAGGTGAGCGTATGGCTGGATGGCCCATGGGACAACGCCACTTGGAAGGGTAAGAAGCTCGGCGAGATTAGCGTGCCCGCCAATGCCAAGAAGGAACTCACCGCTTATACCCTCGACGTGACCAAAGCCTTGAAGGGTCTTGACAAGAAGCACGCCATCTTCCTGAAGGTGGAAGGCGACGGAGCCGAGCAGGCTTGTGTGTTCCATGGCTTGGGCTTCAGTGCGGATGGCAAGAAGATGACCTATCCCGCTCCGCCCACGGTTAGCATCCAGGTGGATGGACAAGAAGTGGAAATGCCCGCTACGCCCGTGCGCTTCACCCATGAGAATGGTTATCCCGGCTACGACCAGTATGAGGTGAACTACAAGTTGCCCGCCGGCACCAACGTGCCCAAGGTGACCGCTAAGGCTCAAGTTCCTGGTGGTACTGTCAAGATTAGTGTAGAGCAGCCCGCCACCAGAACAGGCAAGGCCATCGTGAAGTTCGATTACAAGGGAGTGGTGAAGACCTACACCGTCAACCTGACGGAGTAAGAGTAAGGGATTCCCCGACCGATAGATTCCCTACATTTTATATATAAGATGGGGCAAGAAGCACTTGGCTTCTTGCCCCATCTTTGTTTTCCTCTTTTCAGGGCAGACGGAACGCGATATACTTGGTGGAAGCGGGAAGAGAACCGCAAGAAGCTGCGCTTTAGAGTCACGAAACGACTCTTATGTCGCTGTCGGCATGGGGCTTATCCTTAACGTGGATTCGACGAGCTCACGTTACCTTATATAATGATGAAACGCTTTTAAGAAAAGGACAAGCCCGTTGTCGGCACTGGACCGCGGGGAGAGTTCCTTTCTTGGGAATAAAGTCTCAATAGAGCAGTAGTAGTCCCGCCACGGCGGCGTAGACTATCATGCGGATGGGGTTGATGTGCATTACCTTGGTGCCGATGAACGTGGCCACGAAGAGTGCCACGGAGATGAAGAACTGCCAAGGATGGTTGAGGTCGCTGAAGTTCTCGGCGGAAAGCAGCAACAAGGTGGCCGCCGCCAACAAGCCCACCACGGCCGGGCGCAAGCCCAGGAAGAGGCTTTGTACGAAGTGGGTGCGCATATACTTCATGAACATCTTGCTAATCAATATCATCATCACCACCGATGGCAATACCAGCGCGAACGTGGCCGTGGCGCTTCCCAGTATGGACATGCCAGTGGAAAAGCCCGCGTTGTGCACGGCGGTATAGCCGCAATAGGTGGCCATGTTGATGCCCACGGGGCCAGGAGTCATCTGCGAGATGGCCACCACGTCGGTGAATTCACCCATGGTCATCCAGTGGTGCAGGCTCACCACTTGTCCCTGGATAAGGGAAATCATGGCGTATCCGCCACCGAAGCCGAACAAACCTATCTGGAAGAAGGTGAGGAATAGTTGCAGGAATATCATCTTTTCTCTCGGTTAGTGTTCCGTGGGTTGTATGAATTGTCCATAGATATAGCCGCCGATGGCCGCCGCGATGATGACCCAAATGGGATTCACGCCCACAATCCAGATAGCCAAGGCGCAAAGGATAGGTATCCAACAGTTGGCCAGGTTTATCTTCGCGCTTTTGGCCAGGTTGAAGGTAGGCACGGCTATCAGTGCCACCACGGCGGGGCGGATGCCGGCAAAGGCCGCCGCCACTATCTTGTTCTCGCTGAACTGGTGGAAGAACATGGCTATCAGCAAGATAATGAGAAAAGAGGGCAAGGCTGTGGCCACGCTCGCCACGATGGCGGCTGGTGTCTTGCGCAACTTGTAGCCTATGAAGGTGCTGATATTGATGGCGAAAACGCCAGGGCAGCTTTGCGCGATGGCTATCAAGTCCAGGAACTCCTCTTTCTTTACCCATTTGTATCGGTCTACTATCTCGGCCTCTATCATGGGTATCATGGCGTAGCCACCGCCAAAGGTGACCATGCCTATCTTGAAGAAAGTCTTGAACAGGGCAACGTATAGGTTGCCCTGTTCATGATTAGCGGTTTGTTCCATTATGATTTCTTCGCGTGTTTCTCTACCCACTTGCGTGCGTTGACGAAGGCCTCTATCCAGGGTGTCACCTCGTCTTTCTTGCGGTCAGCGGGATACCAGGCGTTCTGCCAGGGGAAGAAAGCGCGCTCCAAGTGGGGCATCATGCACAGGTGACGGCCGTCAGCCGAGCAAATGCCCGCCACGTTGTAGTCGCTTCCGTTGGGATTGCCTGGATACTCCGCGTAGTTGTATTTGGCCACGATGTTGTAGTGGTCTTCGGGTTCGGGCAGGTAGAAGCGTCCTTCTCCGTGGGCCACCCATACGCCCAGCTTGTTGCCGCTCAACGAGCCAAACATCACGCTGTTGTTCTTGGGAATAGAGAGTCCCAGGAAAGCGCTCTCAAACTTGTGGCTGGTGTTGTGGCAAAGGTGGGAGCGGTGTTTGTGCTCCGGGTTGATGAGATTCAGTTCCACCATCAGCTGGCAACCATTGCAGATACCCAGTGATAGCGTGTCCTCGCGGGCGTAGAACTTGTCGAGCGCCTCCTTGGCCTTGGGGTTGTAGAGGAAGGCACCTGCCCAACCCTTGGCGCTTCCCAGCACGTCGGAGTTGGAGAAGCCGCCGCAGAAGACTATCATGTTAATGTCTTCCAGTGTCTCCCGACCGCTGATGAGGTCGGTCATCATCACGTCTTTCACGTCGAAGCCCGCCAGATAGAGCGCGTAGGCCATCTCGCGGTCACCATTGGTGCCTTTCTCCCTGATGATGGCAGCCCTTACCCCAGAGGGTTTGCGGCGGTTCGCGTTGATGCCGTAGCTGGACAAAGTTCCCTTGAAGTTGTCGTTGAAGCATACCTCCAGCGGCTGTTTCTTGTAGTTGGTGTAGCGTTTCTTCGCCATGCCGTTCATGCTTTGCTTGCGATCCAGCAGATAGGAAGTCTTATACCACTTGTCTCGCAGCCCGTCGATGTCGAATGCCACTTCCTGCTCGTTCTTCTTCACCACCAGCTTGCGCTCCTTGGGCGTGGGATAACCTATCTTGGCGTAGCCCACTCCCTCGTCGTCCAGGAACTTCTTCAGTTCTTCCTTGTGCTTGTCGCTCACCTGTATGATGACGCCGGGGTTCTCGCTGAAGAGCAGCTTCACTAGGTCTTCGCCCTCCATGTCGTGCAGGTTGACCTTGATGCCGCCTTCCGTGTTGGAGAAAGTCATCTCCAGCAGCGTGGTCACCAGTCCGCCCGCGCTGATGTCGTGGCCTGCCATTACCCAGCCGCGGTTGATGAGTTCCTGTATGGCGTTGAAGCAATCCACGAAGTAGTTGGGGTTTTTCACCGTGGGGACATCGTCGCCCACCTTGCCCAGGCTTTGGGCGAAGGCGCTGCCGCCCAGCTTCATCTCGTCGAAACTGAAGTCTATATGGTAGAGGCTGGAGTTCTTGTCGTTCACGATTACGGGGCTTACCACCTTCTTCACGTCGGAGACCTCGCCGCCCGCGCTCACGATGACCGTACCGGGGGCGATGATTTTCTCGCCGTTGGGGTATTGCTGTGTCATGGAAAGGGAGTCTTTTCCCGTGGGCACGTTTACCCCGATGGCGCGACAGAAGTCGCTCAACGCCTCCACCGCGCTATACAGGCGGGCATCCTCGCCCTCTTGCGAGCGGCAAGGCCACATCCAGTTCGCCGAGAGGCTGAGGCTTTGCATGCCGTCAGCCAAGGGAGCCCACACGATGTTGGTCAATGCCTCGGCCACGGAGAGCACGCTTCCTGCCTGCGGATTGGCCAGTCCCGCTTGCGGGGCGTGGCCCAGCGCGGTGGCGATACCGCTCTTTCCACGATAGTCCAGGGCTACTACGCCACAGTCTGACAAAGGCAATTGCAGGGGGCCTTGCGCTTGCTGGCGGGCTATCTTGCCCGTCACCGAGCGGTCTACCTTGTTGGTCAACCAGTCTTTGCAGGCCACTGCCTCTATCTGCAACACCCTCTCCAGGTAGGCTTGCAATTGCGCCTGGTCATAGGAGACGCACTCGTAGTGACGCTCCACGCTCTTGTCTACCATCACTGTCTTGGGTGAGTGGCCGAACATCTGGGCCACGTCCAGGTCGAAAGGCTTCACGCCGTCAGCTTGCTTGAAGCTGAAATGGGCGTCGCCCGTAGTCTGTCCCACTACGTACATCGGTGCTCTCTCGCGCTCGGCGATGCGCTGCACGTGCTCTATGTGTTTCTCGTCGATGAGCAGTCCCATGCGTTCCTGGCTCTCGTTGGCGATGATTTCCTTGGCGGAAAGTGTCTTGTCGCCAATGGGCAGCTTGCTCATGTCTATCTCGCCGCCGCACTCCTCCACCAATTCGGAGAGGCAGTTCAGGTGGCCAGCGGAGCCGTGGTCGTGGATGCTCACCACGGGATTGGTGTCTTCCTCCACCAGCGCTCTCACCAGGTTGTAGGCTCTTTTCTGCATTTCGGGATTGGCGCGCTGCACGGCGTTCAACTCAATGCCGCTGCTGTAGCGTCCCGTGTCCACGGAGGAGACCGAACCGCCGCCCAAGCCAATGCGGTAGTTGTCGCCGCCTACCACCACTACCTTGTTGCCGGGTTGCGGCTCTTTCTTCAGGCAGTCGCGTTTCTTGCCGTAGCCCACGCCTCCTGCCAGCATGATGACCTTGTCGTAGGCGTACTTCTCGCCGTTCTCCTCATGCTCGAAGGTGAGCAGTGAGCCGGTGATGAGGGGCTGGCCGAACTTGTTGCCGAAGTCGCTGGCTCCGTTGGAGGCTTTGATGAGTATCTGCTCGGGAGTCTGGTAGAGCCATTGGCGTATGGGCATGATGTCTTCCCAGTCCCTTTCCGTGTCCGTCTTTCCGTTGTCGTCCTTCAAGCGGGGATAGGCGGTCATGTAAACCGCCGTTCCAGCTATAGGCCATGAGCCTGTTCCTCCGCCCATGCGGTCGCGTATCTCTCCTCCCGTGCCCGTGGCGGCACCATTGAAAGGCTCCACTGTGGTGGGGAAGTTGTGGGTCTCAGCCTTCAGGGAGATGACGCTCTCTATGTCTGTCACTCGGAAGTAATCGCTGGTGCTTTGGTCTTTCGGGGCGAATTGCTCCACGATGGGACCCTGCGCGAAGGCCACGTTGTCCTTGTAGGCGGAGAGTATCCTGTTAGGATTCTCCTGCGTGGTCTTCTTGATAAGGGCGAAAAGGGAGCTTTCCTTCTCTTCCCCGTCTATGATGAAGGTTCCGCCGAATATCTTGTGGCGGCAATGCTCGGAGTTTATCTGGGCGAAGCCGAATATCTCGCTGTCAGTCAGCGGGCGGCCGTTCTGTTTCTCCAGCTGGTGCAGGTAGTCCATCTCCTCGGGCGAGAGGGCCAGTCCTTCCTCCTCGTTATATTTCTCCAGATTGTCTACGTACTTGATGGGTTCAGGCTGGTGGTCTACGGTGAACACCCGCTGGTCTATTCCCTGGTACATGCGTTGCAGCATGGGGTCATGCTCCGCCTCGGCCGAGTCCACGGGGAAGAATTCCTCTATGCGGCTGATGCCCTTGAGGCTCATGTTTTGGGTGATTTCCACCGCGTTGGTGCTCCAGGGGGTGATCATCTCCCTGCGCGGTCCCACGAAGTAGCCTTCCAAGGCTTGCGCTTCCTCCAGTTTCGCGTCGCCATAGAGCCAGCACAGCTCGTCTATCTCGGCTTGGCTGGGTTGGTGGTCAATCTCCGTGGCGATGACACTGCGGTTTGAGGTTCTGAAGAATAGTATCATGTCTTTTGCGATTAAGGGTTATATTTACTCGCGAAAGTAGTGATTTTCGCGTAAATGGCCAAACATTTCCCCCGATATTCGCTTACGGCCCGCCTTGGGCTTGCGCTTCACGGCGCGGACGCTTGCTTTTGCCTTGCTCGCGGAAGATGGGAACGAAATGTTTTTCACTAAGGAATGAAACGGCTTTTATATAGTGTCGAAGTTTCAAGAAGCTAGTTCCTAAATCTGTTCCACGTCGTGAAATAGCTATTCCACGACGTGAAACAGCTATTCCACGACGTGGAATACATATTTCACGACGTGGAATGCGGTTTTCTGCTATTTGCGTGCGGTTTATATGCTGTGTGGAAAAGATTTGTTTCCTATGTTTTTCTAGCGGCGTGGCCATGTGGAGGAAGCAGGCGGCGCGAACGGGCGGATAGGGGTCAAGAGATATGATCGGTCGCCTTTGCTTGAGGCTTCTATACGAAAAAAGCCTGCCGTCCAAGGCGGGCGACAGGCTCAACGCGTGTATGCGTAGTTAATTCGGCTGCTCCACAAAGGGGGCAGACCGGTAGAGACGTTGCTTAAGGTTGCTTGCCGATGTAGGCCAGGATGCCTCCGTCTACGTAGAGCACGTGGCCGTTGACGGCATCCGATGCCTTCGAGGCCAGGAACACGGCGGGGCCGCCCAGTTCCTCGGGGTTGAGCCAGCGGCCTGCCGGGGTCTTGGCGCAGATGAATTGGTCGAAGGGATGACGGCTTCCGTCTGGCTGCGGCTCACGCAGCGGCGCGGTCTGTGGCGTGGCTATATAGCCGGGGCCTATGGCGTTGCATTGTATGTTATAACCTCCATACTCCGAGCAGATGTTGCGCGTGAGCATTTTCAGTCCTCCCTTGGCGGCGGCGTAGGCCGATACGGTCTCCCTTCCCAGTTCGCTCATCATGGAGCAAATGTTGATGATCTTGCCCTCGCGGCGTTCCATCATCTCGGGCAACACGGCCGACGCGCAGATGAAGGGACCTACCAGGTCGATGTCTATTACTTGTTGGAACTCGGAGCGTGGCATCTCGTGCATGGGCACACGCTTGATGATGCCCGCGTTGTTGACCAAGATGTCGATTTGCCCTACTTCCTGGTGTATCTTCTCCACCAAGGCCTTCACGTCATCTTCCTTTGTCACGTCGCAAAGATAGCCATGCACGTTCTTGATGCCTGCCTCTTGGTAATTGGCCAGTCCCAAGTCCAGCGTGGACTGGTGTCGGTCATTGAAGATGATGTTCTTGGCGCCAGCCGCCACGAATGCCTTGGCGATGTTGAAGCCTATGCCGTAGGCCGCTCCAGTGATCCAGGCGTTCTTGCCTTCGAGTGAGAAATCTTTTAAGCTTTCCATAGTTTAAGTAATTTGTTATAGGTTGGATTGGTTTATTTCAAGTCTGTGATGTCAAAGAAGTCTTGGTCTCCATAGTCCAGGTTCTCTCCTCCCATGCCCCAAATGAACGTGTAGTTGTGGGTGGCGGCGGCGGAATGGATGCTCCATTCGGGTGAGAGTACGGCCTGTTCTCCTTGCGTCCAGATGTGGCGAGTCTCTTGAGGTTCGCCCATGAAGTGGCAAACGGCTTGCCCCTTGGGCACTTCGAAATAGAAGTAAGCTTCCATGCGGCGGCTGTGGACGTGTGCGGGCATGGTGTTCCATACGCTGCCGGGGCACAACTCGGTCATGCCCATTTGCAGTTGGCAGGTGGGGAGCACTTGGTTGACTAGCATTTTGTTGATGGTGCGCTCATTGCTCATCTCCAGCGAACCCATGCGCACGGTGACGGCATCCGCCTTGGTCACCTTGCGGCAGGGATAGGCCTTGTGCGCCGTGGTGCTGTTGAAGTAGAGCTTGGCAGGCCGTTCCGTCTCCTTGCTCTGGAAGGTCACTTCCCTTTCGCCCGCTCCTATGTAGAGGGCTTCTTTGTATCCCAGTTCGAAACACTCCTCGCCCACGTTGACGATGGCCTCGCCTTCGCCCACGTTGTAGATGCCCACCTCTCGGCGTGAGGTGAAATGGTCGGCTTTCAATGGGTCGATGGCCTCCAGGGACAGCTCTTCCTGGCAGGGCATGGCACCTCCCACTATCATGCGGTCATACATGGAGTAGACCATGTGCACCTCGTCGGCCACGAAGAGGGTCTCTATCAGGAAGTCGTCCCTTAGCCGCTCGGTGTCATAGTTCTTCGCGTCCCTGGGGTGGGCGGCGTATCTCAGTTGGTAATGTGTCTTCATTTTGCCTTTTGATGTTTTAGTCGTTTTTAGGTGTTCCTTTCGCGAAGATAGCGGATATTCGTGAGAATACAAAATAAATAAGCGCAAAAAAGCGCACGCCTTTATTGGGGCGTGCGCTTTTCTATGGGGTTGAGTGCTTGTTATGCCACTTTCTCCAGTCGTTTCATCACGGAGAAGATGAAGAGGGCAGCCAGCAGGCAGAGCGTCATCAGCGTGCCCCAAACCACCCACAAAGGTAGGTCGCCCCACAGCCAAGAGGCCACGGAGGTCAGGTAGTTGCCGATGGCGGTGGCAACGAACCATCCGCCCATCATCATGCCCTTGTATTTGGGAGGAGCTACCTTGGAAACGAAGGAGATGCCCATGGGCGAAAGCAGCAATTCGGCAAAGGTCAACACCAGGTAAGTGCTGATGAGCCAGTTGGGGGAGACGAAAGAGGCGGAGTCGCCCAAGGCTTCTTGCGCGTTAGGGGTGAGCAATCCGATGGAGCCCACTATCATCACCACGTAGCCCAAGGCGGCCACCAACATGCCCAAGCCTATCTTGAAGGGGGCGGAAGGCTCCTTCCCCTTGCGTGCCAGCGAGCCGAAGATGGCCATGGAGACAGGTGTCAAGGCCACCACGAAGCAGGGATTGAACTGCTGGAAGATAGGTGCGTCTACGGGAACGCTGCCCTCCATGGTGGCGTAACGATAGATGAGGAACGCCACGGCGGCCGCTCCTACCAGGAAAGAAATAAGCTGCGCCTTGCCCGTCTTTGACTGGAACAGCGAGAACAAGGCATATACCAGGATGATAACAGCGAACAGGTTGGCCACGCTGAACATCATGCTCTCTACACCCGTGGAGCTTTTGGCTGTGAACTCATCGGCGAAATAGGTCAGCGTCAAGCCGTTTTGGTGGAAAGCCATCCAGAAGAAGATGACCACGGCGAATACCAGGCACAGGGCCACGATGCGGTCTTTGGTCTCCTTGGGAGTCAGCTCCTCGGTGTGCGCCGTTTCCTTTTGGCTGGCTTCCACTTGTTTCGTGGTGCCTTCCACGTGGCGGAAGGTGGAGCGGAAACCGTAATAGATGAGCATGGAGACGATGAGCGAGAAGCATGCCACGCCAAAGGCGAAGTGGTAAGACTCGTTTACGGTGGCTCCCCAGTGGTTTTGCGCGTAGTTCATGATTTCCACGGCTGCCGTTGGGGCGAACAACGCGCCCAGGTTGATGGCCATATAGAAGATGCTAAATGCCGAGTCTCTCTTGGCGGAGTAGGCGGGGTCATCGTAGAGATTGCCCACCATCACTTGCAAGTTACCCTTAAACAATCCCGTTCCCATGCAGATGACCAGCAGTCCGGCGGCCATTGAAATCCAGGCGGCCAAGCCGCTGCCCAGCGGGAGCGCCAGCAACAGATAGCCCAGGAACATGCCGACGATGCCGAATGTCACCATTTTGCCATAGCCGAACTTATCGGCCATGATGCCGCCAATGAACGGGAGAAAATAAACCAACGCCAAGAAGGCGGCGTAGATGTTGCCCGCCGTGGCGGCGGACAAGTCAAAGTTGGCTCTCAGGAAAAGTACGAAGATGGCCAACATTGTGTAGTAGCCGAAACGCTCGCCGGTATTGGCCAGCGCCAAGGCGAAAAGACCTTTAGGTTGCCCTTCAAACATAATGTGTTAAACTTTAATGTATTAGTAACGTAATTAAATTTTTGACAGCAAAGGTACTAATTATTTTCGGTTCGCGACATGTAAAACCTCTCTTTTCTTCATTTTTACTACCCAAAAAGGCCAAAATCCCGCTATTGTGGTATTCTCTTTTCGTCTTTTAACATGCGGGAAAACGGAAAGAGCGCATATAAAGACCATAAATTTTAGCTTATCAAGATAAATTTTCGGCAAAACATTTGGTGATATGGCGGAAAAGCACTACCTTTGCAGCCGCAATTGTCCTATGGTGTAATGGTAGCACTACAGGTTTTGGTTCTGTCAGTGGTGGTTCGAATCCGCCTGGGACAACGCAAAAAGCGGCGCAAGTTCTTCAAGGGCTTGCGCCGCTTGCGCTTTATGGTCAGTAGACCTGCCCTTTTCCAATACATTAAATGTACATGCGCGAGGAGTGCGGTCGGGGTTGTTCTTTTTCCTACTTTCCCAGTCTTTTCTTGATTTCTTTGCCCAACAGTTTCGTGGCAGTTTTCGTCATGCCCTTTTGCTTTGCGTTGTTCATTATGTCTGCTGCCGCGGTCACGTCTTTATGTGCGCAGCCCTGTTATTGCCAAACTGTAGAGACGCATTCTTGCGTCTCGGCAAGCTGCCAAGTCTTCGCGATAGGCGATTTTATTCGGCAATCTTGCTTGCTGAGACGCAAGAATGCGTCTCTACACGTTGACCATGACAGATTATGTGCACAAGCTGAGATTCGTCGAACCCACGACGTTATATTATAATGTGTATCTCCCAGGCATTGCGGTTTACCTGCGCCTGCGTCGCTTTTTGCCAAACAAGGCACCCAGCACCATGCTACCCACTTTGCGCTCCAGTCCGCCACGGGTAGTGGGGATGCCCGTGGTGCGAGCCACTTTTTGCTTGAAAGCCGTCACGCCCAGTGCACGCTTCCATGAGAATGATAACCCAGGTATTTTCATCAGGTTCTCGTTTATATGTATATACGGTTTGTGAATGTCTGTGTTTGGCTTGCCTGCTCTCTTTTAGGAGGAAAATGCCTGTATGAGCGCCAGAATGATGACTACCCCTGCGAGGATGGCCCAGCCATGGGGCAGATCCAGGATTCGCTTCACTACGTAGGCGGTGCCCAGGGCCATGTACTTGAACATCTTGTAGATGAACATGAAACTGAACTTGATGACCCAGAAGAAACCATAGAAGACGCTGCCTATCAGGCCGCCTATTACGAGAAAGAATGCCCACATACGCTTTCCTGCAGACTGGTTACGTGTTTTTTGGTTGTCGTCATGTCGCTTGTCAAGATAGCTTTTTGTAACCCTTTGCCGCTAACGACGCGTTAATGTCATATAGGCAAGTGGTGTACAGCTCGTTTTGGGGACTGATGTAAAAGCTCTCGCCCTCTTTGGTTTCATAGCAAACCTTTGCCACGAGACCTGATTTCGAGCGGAACTCTTTCTCCAGGCTTTGCGGGGTGGATTTTCCGTAGATGCCAATTTGGCATTCGCCCCGGAACGAACGCACTTGGTCGAGTGTCAGGTCTGCGTCTATGTGGCTGATGCTCTCGCTTTTCTTGGCGCCTTGTGCGGTCTTCACGAGATAGAAGTTCAATTTCAGGTAGGGATAGTCCTCACCGAAATACTCCTGTATTTTCCGTATGGTCGTGCCGCCCCTAAGCGTGAGCGTATAGCCTTCGTTTAACTTGCGCTGCCTGGCTTCTTCCCTGGCCTTGGCCTCGGCGGTGGCTTTTTGTCTTTCGGCTTCCTTTATGGCTCGGTTGTATACCTCGACAACGGCTTGGTCGATGTCGCTCCATAGGTCACGGATGGCATCCATCATCAGGTCGATATATTTCTCCACGAGTTGCCCGCTCAGTGTATTGAGCGTGATCGTGAAAGAGGCTTCCATCGGTTCGTAAGCCAACCGCCCCTTGAGGCCAAATGAGTGGGCGAAGCGGTCTGCCAGCTTCTCGGCGGGCTCCTGTGGCAGCGCGATGGTGTTGTAATAGAACTTGCAGTCTATGCCGCCAGATTTGTTGTGGCGGAAATCTATGCCGAAGCCCCACAAGAAGTCTCCGCCTTTTGTACTATTGGCTTCCGCCTCGGTGTAGACACGCTCCTCCGAGACGTGAATTTCCTTGAAGCATTTGTATAGCCGCAGCTTGTCCTTGATGGTCTTGGCCGATACGCCGTTGAAGTCAATGGTCTCGTCGGGGTCTTCGGGTATCCCCGCGTCGGTATACACGGCCAGGGCGGTGGCACGGATTTGCCGTATGGCCTCGGCTATGTCCTTGGACTTCGTGGTGTCTTGTGGAAGGTGTTTCCATATATAAAGCTCGTCGCACCCAGACTGATAATGGTATCCCTTGAGGGCGGCTTTTGACTTGGGGTCTTGGAATGGCGCGTCATGGCGGATGCGCTTGGCGTAGATGGTGTAAGTTAGGTCGATATCCTCCTCGGTGAGACGCAATGACACTTCGCTTTTATAGCGCAGGTTGTTGTCCGCGGGGAATTCGCAGGAGGCGTATTTCTTGTCGTCAGACACCTTGCAGTCATATCCCAGCGAGTGCATGGCTTTCTTGATGGCACTCATGCGTGGGTCTTGGTCGCCGCCCAGCATGCTTTTTAGGGAATTGAAGAAATTTTTCATGATGTTGTATGGTGTTTTGATGATGTTTGTTGTCGCTTTTCCTGTAGATGCTTGCGTGTCAGATGCTGACAACGCAGTAATAGAACGTTATGCCGTTGATGGTCTTTGTGTTCCATTCTATCGTGTAGTCCCGCTCCAGCGTGAAGTCGGGGCGGTTTTGGGCGGACTTGCTCTCGGGGGCCTTCCAGGCTTTCCTCGCGGGATGCGTGCCGGCTGACATGCTGAAGGCATGAAAGTTCGACATGGCCCTAGGCTCTTTTGTGTAGGCCTCGTCATTGGTCATGAACACGGCCAGCCCACCCTTTACGTTCGTGAAGTGCTTGCGGACAAGCTCGATGCGCCTTATGTCTTTCCAAAAGTCATACCTCCCGTGATCTTGCGCGCCTTGGTTTTTCATCACTTCATGCTGCCCTTCAAGCTTTACCCCGAAGCGCGAGAGGCTGACGCGCGCATTCATGGTCTTGTATTTCAGTTCTACGGGCACGAACTCGCCGTCTTTTTCCACCACGATGTCCAGGCGAAGCTGCTCCTGTTCCCATATATAGTCAGGCTCAAGCGTGGCTTGGGGCACGTAATACTCCAGGCTGATGTCATCGTAGGAATTATCGGATTGCCCCAGCCATACGGCGAGCTGCGTTTGGAAGTCTCGCTCGTTAAAAAGCAATTTCTTGTTGCTTGCGATGAAAGCGGCGATGTCTGATTTCACTTCGTCAATAGCCAATGTTTTCATCTTATGTATAAAAAGTTGCCAATCCAGTCTACCGCAAGGCGGAAAAATAAAGCGAGCGGGTAAAGTATTATTGCCTTGAGGCGTGGGTGCGGCCTAGCCTCTTCACGTTCTTGTGGGTCGCCGCCTTGCGGAGCGTGGCTCCTGGCGGTTCGTCCTTCATCTCCTGTCTGTGGTTTACCCGTTTGTCTTTGTGGTTTTGCTTGCCGTATTTAGGTTTGCGATAAAGAAGGTCCAAGTCTGCTCGCGACAGACATCGACGACTAGCTTGGGATGAAAGACTTGCGATGCCGTGGTTTTTCTCCTGGCTTCCATGTGGTGCGGCCTCCCATCTAGGCTATTTTCTTGTCAAGAAGCCCTTGGCTTCCAGTCTCTGGTCTTGACGCACCGTCATGTCGGCTGGTCTCGCGGCATTGTGGCAATATTTGTCCGCCTTACAGGTAGACGTCACAAAGTTAGCGATTTTTCTCGGATTCCATGCCTATCGCTTTTTCCTTAACCTTTTTTAGGACTTGTTCGTAGCCATAAAAAGGTGGGGCAAAAGCGCGTTCCGCCGCATTTGCGCAGAAGAAAGAGCGGGTTAGCGACCCCGCGAAATTCTGGCCTTGGGGAAAATAACTTGTTTCGTTATCCAAAATAACTTGTTTTGTTCTTCAAAATAACTTGTTTCGCTCTTCAAAATAACTTATTTTGCCGACCAAAACAAGTTGTTTTCGTTGACACAAAAAACTCACGCGCGCATATATAATAAATGTACGCGCGCGTGAGGCTATTGTGATGATGGATAAATCTATGCGTAAAGGGGGCGGGAACTAATCCTTCACGGTGATGAGGAAATAGTTCTTCTTGCCTTTCTGCACCAACAGGTACTTGCCGTCTATTAAGTCCTCGGCCGTCACGGTGCGGTCGAAGGCTGTGAGTTTTTCCTTGTTGAGTGACACGCCGCCGCCTTTCACCAGCTTGCGCATCTCGCTCTTGCTGGGGAAGATGTCCATGCCTTCTTGGCAGAATACGTCTATAGCGGGCTGACCCAGCTGGCTCTTGTCCATCTCGTAGTGGGGAACGCCCTGGAATACATCCAGCAGCGTGGCCTCGTCCAGCTTTACCAAGCTGTCTTTGGTGGCTTTTCCGAAGAGAATGTTGGAAGCCTCCTTGGCCATGTCAAGGTCTTCCTGGGAGTGAACCAACAGGGTTACCTCCTCTGCCAGGCGTTTTTGCAGCACGCGGCGGCCTGGATCTTGCTGATGTTCAGCCACCAGGCTGTCGATGGTAGGCTTGTCCAGCGAGGTGAATATCTTGATATACTTCTCCGCGTCATCGTCGCTCACGTTGAGCCAGAACTGATAGAAGGCGTAAGGAGTGGTGCGGTTGCGGTCCAGCCATACGTTGCCGCTCTCCGTCTTGCCGAATTTCTTGCCGTCGGCCTTGGTGATGAGCGGGCAGGTGAGGCAGAAAGCCTCGTTCTCGTTGCCCAGCGTGCGGCGTATCAGTTCCGTTCCCGTGGTCATGTTGCCCCACTGGTCGTTGCCGCCCAACTGCAGTTTCACGCCCTGGTGTTCGTAGAGATAGAGGAAGTCGTAGCCTTGCAGAAGCTGGTAGGTGAACTCCGTGAAGGAAAGGCCGTCGCGCGCCTCGCCGTTGAGGCGTTTCTTCACGCTGTCTTTCGCCATCATGTAGTTGACGGTGATATGCTTTCCCACCACGCGGGCGAAGTCCAGGAAGGTAAATTCCTTCATCCAGTCATAGTTGTTGACCATCTCCGCCTTGTTGGGAGCGTCTGTGTCGAAGTCCAGGAACTTGGCCACCTGGGCCTTGATGGCCTCTTGGTTGTGGTAAAGTGTATCCGCGTCCAGCAGGTTTCGCTCTTGACTCTTGCCCGAGGGGTCACCTATCATGCCCGTGGCTCCACCTACCAAGATGAAGGGCTTATGGCCGCAGCGTTGCAAGTGGCGCAGCATCATGATGCCACAAAGGTGGCCTATGTGGAGAGAGTCTGCCGTGGGGTCAGTGCCCAAATAGGCGGAGACCATCTCTTTTTCCAGCAATTCTTCGGTGCCAGGCATGATTTGGGCCAGCATGCCGCGCCATTTCAGTTCTTCTACGAAATTCTTTGCCATCGTTATGTTTTTGTTTTTTGATGTTTTTTCTAGATATACATAAATTGGAATAAGTCAAGGAACGGGGTCATAGCCCGAGCCTCCCCAGGGATTGCAGCGCAACAGCCGCCAAATGGCCAAGGCCAACCCCTTGACGGGACCATGCTTGATGAGCGCTTGCTTGGCATATTCGGAGCAGGTAGGGGTGAATCTGCATGAGGGTGGGGTATAGGGGGAGACGCATCGCTGATAGAAGCGGATGGGCAGCACAAGCACCCAAACTAGAATCCTGGACAACCAGCGAAACAATCTCATATGCGTTCGCTCAATTTCTGTAACAGCCGTGTCGCTTTTTCTTCCACGTAGGCGGAGGACAAAGGCTTGTCTCCCTGCCAGATGAAGGCCACGAGCAACGTCTTGTCTTCCTTTTCCCGCATCGCTTCCCACAACAACTGCTTGTGCTTGCGATACGCCTCTCTCACTTGTCGCTTTGCCCGGTTGCGGTCTATGGCATGCTTGAAATGGCGTTTGGATACGCTGACCATCATCTTGGCTGGGACTTCTCTTGGCTGCCTAGGTATCAGTAGCCACACCGCACGCAGAGGGAAGACGGTCATGGAATGAGCTTCGCTGCCAGAGAAAAGCCTGGAGGTGAGCCTTACGCCATGCAGGCGTTCTTCCTTGGATAGGGTGAACTTAGCGTCGGCATCCATGATGGGAAGGGGATTATTCGTTTTGCTTGCGCAGATAGTCCCTTAGCGCGCTCGTCATGGAAGGGAATTTCTCGGAGGGAGCCTCCAAGTCCAGCCGCAGTCCTTCTTCTGCTATGGTCTTCGCGGTAGCTGGGCCAAAGGCCGCGATGCTGATGTCTCCCTGCTGGAAGTTGGGCAGGTTTTTGCGCAAGGCCTTTACGCCCGTGGGGCTGAAGAATACGAGCATGTCGTAGTTGAAGTTCTCGGCCTCCTCGGGAGTGAAGTCATTGCTTACCGTGCGGTACATCACGCATTCACGATGGATAAGCTTTTTCTCGTCCAGCTTGCTGGCGATTTCGTCGTTGTGTACGCTGCTCAGCGGCACCAGGTATTTCTCGGTCTTGTGTTTTACCATCTGGGGCAGCAGCCCGTCTATTTTTCCCGTGGTGCCAAAGAACACCTTGCGCTTGCGGTATTGCACATATTTCTGGATGTAGAGAGCCACGCTCTCGATGACGCAGAAATATTTCATCTCTTGCGGGATTGTTACGCGCAACTCCTTGGCCAGGTTGAAGTAATTGTCTACGGCATGGCGCGAGGTGAATACCACGGCCGTATAGTCCAGCAGGTTGAGTTTTTGCTGTCGGAACTCCTTATTGGAAAGACCTTCTACCTTAAAGAAAGGGCGGAACACGCATTCCACTCCAAACTCTCGTTCCAAGTCGAAGTAGGGTGACTTCTCGCTTGTGGGCTTTGGCTGAGACACCAAAATCTTCTTTATCATCGTAGTCAAAAGTTTATTCTCAAATATTGGCTCACCATGCTGAGGCTTCCAGCGAGCGCAAGCAAGGGTATCACTTCAAGGGCGCAAAAGTACAAAAAAATTTGCAGAAAAACCCCCGTTTTCTTGAAAAAGATGGTTTTGCACTTATAAATTGACAAGATCTTGATGAAAATAAGGATAAAAGCCACACAAACACCTGCTATACGCGTGGGTAACGAGAAGTAGGCCACGAGCATGATGACAGGAAAAAGCAACGCGCCTTCCAGTGCCACCAGGAACAAATATGACTTCAGCCACTGTTCGTTGTCCCTGCGATCAAAAAACACGCTGTTCACTATGGCGAAAAGAGAGAATTTCAACAAGAAGTAGGCCATCACTATGGCCACGCAGATGCCCATCACCCAATATTCGGGCAAGACATAGGTGGCGGGGCCGCTACCTTGGGAGTAGAGAAAGTAACCTATACCTAACATCAGGCAGGTGACCACTACGAAAAACAGCTGGTAGCGGAACTCCTCAGAGGTCTCGTTGAGGGTCAATTTCTCTGAGCTGCCCGTAGGGAAGAAACGTTTTACTTGTTGCGCGATCAGCTGGCGGGAACGTGAGATGGCCAGCGATGCCAATATGAAGCATAGTATCAATACGCTGGATACCCAGCTGTCTCCCGCTACGGTATAGGGAACAGGGTCGCCGGAAACACCTTGCGACCTGCCCGCCACTTCTGGATGGAACATGGAGTCTGTGGAGAAAAAAGACTCGGTGTAGTATAGATGGGGAATGCTGAAATCTTCCAGGGTCTTCCCCTTGGAGTGCCCAGGCAAGTGCAAGGTGTCCGGGCATTTGCTCCAATGGGTGATAGGCTCAGGGGTGATGTTCGCCCTTACCGCCGAATCTTGTTGGGCAGGCGTAGCGTCCGCTGGCAACTGCTCGATGATGTCACCCGCAGTAAGCGGTCTGCTGTTTTTTGCCTTGACCGCGGGGGCGGCGGGAATGGGTGACACTTGCGTCACCGTGTCAATGAGCGAAGTCATTTATGCCAGTCCGAAAGCCTGCTTGAAGGTGTCTACCAAGTCTAGCTTTTCCCAGGTGAACAATTCCACTTCCATGGTCTTGTTCTCGTTGTAATGGCTGGTGAAGGCTTTCTTCACTATCCTGTTTTCCCTGCCCATGTGTCCATAGGCGGCTGTCTCCAAGAAGATGGGTTGACGCAATTTAAGCCTACGCTCTATTGGCTTTGGTTTCAGGTCATACAGCTCTTGTATGCGCTGGGCAATCTCGCCATCGGTCATGTTTACGTGGCTGCGTCCATAGGTGTTGACATAGACGCTTACGGGTTCGGCCTTGCCGATGGCGTAGCTCACTTGCACGAGCATTTCGTCCGCTACGCCAGCGGCTACCATGTTCTTGGCGATATGTCTTGCGGCGTAAGCGGCAGAACGGTCTACCTTGCTGGAGTCTTTTCCCGAGAAAGCTCCTCCGCCATGGGCTCCCCTTCCGCCATAGGTGTCTACGATAATCTTTCTGCCCGTGAGGCCCGTGTCTCCGTGCGGTCCGCCTATCACGAATTTACCCGTGGGATTTACCAGGTAATGCTCTTTGCCGTCGAATAACGCCAATACTTTTTCGCTCAATTGCGCTTTCACCCTGGGCATGAGGATGTTTTCCACGTCTTGTCTTATCTGGTTGAGCATGGCCTCGTCATCGTCGGAACCGTCTTCTTTCTTGATGAAATCGTCGTGTTGGGTGGAAACTACGATGGTGTGTATGCGGCGGGGTATGTTGTCGTCGCCATATTCCACGGTCACTTGGCTCTTGGCGTCCGGGCGCAAGTAAGTCATTTGCTTGCCTTCCTTGCGTATGGCGGCCAGTTCCCGCATGATGAGGTGAGCCAAGTCTAGCGATACGGGCATGTAGTTGCTGGTTTCGTTGATGGCGTAGCCAAACATCATGCCTTGGTCTCCCGCTCCCTGTTCCTCGTCAGTTTCTCTGTCCACGCCGCGGCTTATGTCGTCGCTCTGTTCGTGGATGGCGGTCAGGATGCCACAAGACTTACTGTCAAATTGGTATTCTGCCTTGGTGTAACCGATGCGTTCTATGGTTTTGCGGGCTACGGTCTGCAGGTCTATATAGACTTGGGAGCGCACCTCTCCCATTATGATTACTTGGCCAGTGGTGCAAAAGGTCTCTATGGCGCAACGGGCTTGTGGATCGTAGGCTAGGAACTGGTCTAGCAGGGCGTCAGAGATTTGGTCACAAACTTTATCGGGATGTCCTTCCGACACGGATTCTGAAGAAAACAAATAGGGCATATCTTTTTTGCGCGCAAAGTTAGGCATTTATTTCCATATCACCAATAATTCCCGTTAATTTCGTGAGTTATCTTCTTCCCTTTTGCCAACATCCTTATCATGTCGGTAGCGAGGGTGATGCCCCAAAATCTCCCGTCTCAGGTCGGAGGTCTCCATGTGTGTGTATATCTCGGTAGTGCCTATGTCTTCATGTCCGAGCATGTCCTGGATGGCCCGCAGGTCGGCTCCGCCCTTCAGCAAGGCGGTGGCGAAGGAGTGGCGCAGCGTGTGGGGGGAGATGACTTTCTGTATGCCTGCCTCTCTCGCTTGCTTCTTGATCATGATGAGTATCATTACCCGGGTGAGGTGGGCACCGCGGCGGTTGAGAAACACGTAGTCTTCCTCGCCAGGCTTCACTTGCATCAGGTTGCGATCCATAAACCAATAGCGTAATTCCTTGATGGCACGCTCGGAGATGGGTACCAGCCGTTCTTTGTTTCCCTTGCCTATCACTCTCACGAAGCGTTCTTCCAGAAAGAGGTCGCTTAGCCGCAGGTTGACCAATTCCGAAACACGCAGTCCGCAAGAGAAGAGCACTTCGATGATGGCTTTGTTGCGTTGTCCCTCCCATTTGCTCAGGTCGACGCTGTTTTCGAGCATGTCCACTTCCTCCAATGAGAGATATTCGGGCAAGTGCTGGCCTATCTGGGGAGAGGGGAGCAACTCCGTGGGGTCATCTTTAATATATCCGTCCAGTTGCAGGAAGCGGTAGAAGGAGCGCACGCCGCTCAGTATCCTGGCCTGTGAACGGGCGGAGACGCTGTCGTGCAGGCTGGCGGCGAATCGCTCCAGGTCTTCCAGCCGCATGTCCACCAACCTGATTTCTTGCTGGTGGCAATAAGTGGTCAGGTAGCTCAAGTCGTGTTGGTAGGCCAAGAGCGTGTTCTTCGAGGCGTTGCGCTCCAGTTTCATGTAGCGGACGTATCGCTCCAGCATTTCCGTTTCCTCCCCTCGCGGCGGATTTCCTATGTGGTTCGTCTCTTGTGGCATGGTTCTGCGTGTGTTGGCCGAGAAGGGCATTTGTCCTTGGACGTATGCCCTTGGGCGCGAAGGTACGAATTCCTTCCGACGTGGCAAAGACATTTCCTGGGCTTTTCGCTTGCCGTTCCGAAAAATATGCTTAACTTCGCGATGACATACCAACAACCAAACCGAGCGATGAAGATACAAATCATCAATGGTCCCAACTTGAATCTGTTGGGCGTAAGGGAGCCGGGCATCTATGGCAGCGATTCTTTTGAGAGCTATCTGCCTAAGTTGCGCGAGAAGTATCCCCACGTGGAGATAGAGTATTTCCAAAGTAACTGCGAGGGAGCCTTGATAGACAAGATGCAGGAAGCGGGCTTCTCATTCGACGGCATCGTGCTCAACGCTGGCGCTTATACCCACACCAGCGTAGCTTTGCACGACTGCATCCGCAGCCTGCGCTGCCCCGTGGTGGAAGTGCATATCTCCAATGTCCATCAAAGGGAGGAGTTCCGTCACCATTCTTTCATATCCGCGGCCTGCAAGGGAGTGATCTGTGGCTTCGGCTTGGCTTCCTACGACTTGGCCATCGCGGGTATCCTGGCTGGGAAATGACATGACCGAAACAGAACAATTAGACCATTACATAGAGAGCCATATAGAGTCTGAGGGCGACTATCTGTATAGGCTGTGGCGCGCCACCAATATCCACACCATCCACGGGCGCATGGCCAGCGGACACATACAGGGCAGATTGTTGCGCATGCTGGTAAAGATGGCTCGCCCAAAGAACGTTCTCGAGGTGGGGACTTTTAGCGGTTACAGTGCTATCTGCCTGGCCCAAGGATTGCCCGAAGACGGCAAGCTCTACACTTTCGAGATAAACGACGAGATGGAAGACTTTACCCGTCCGTGGATAGAGGGCAGCGACGTGGCCGACAAGATAGACTTCCGCATAGGCGATGCCATACAGGAAGCCCCCAAGCTGGGCGTCATTTTCGACATGGCATTCATTGACGGCGACAAGCGACACTACGTGGAGACCTACGAGATGACGCTGGGCGTGTTGCGCCAAGGCGGTTTCATCTTGGCGGACAATACCTTGTGGGACGGCCACGTGATAGACCCCGCCTACGACCATGACCACCAAACCCAGGGCATTCGTGCCTTCAACGACCTGGTGGCCGCGGATTCCAGGGTGGAAACCGTCATCCTTCCCGTCAGGGACGGTCTCACGTTGCTGCGGAAAAGGTGAGGAAACGTTTTTCTTGTTGAGAAAGGAACGGGCATGAGCAATTCTATAACAATCAGGCAAGAGAGGGAACAGGACTTCGGGCAAGTGAGAGAGGTTGTCCGCCAGGCTTTCCGTGACGTGGCGGAAAGTGACCATACGGAGCACTTGCTTGTCGAGAGGCTGCGCGCCAGTGCCACTTACGTGCCGGAACTTTCCTTGGTGGCAGAGGCGGAAGACGGCCAAATCGTGGGTCATATCCTGTTGACGGAGGTCGAGGTGGTATCCGCCGGTCAGGTGTTCACCGCGTTGGCGCTCGCTCCGTTGTCTGTTTCGCCCGCTTTCCAAGGGCGAGGAATAGGTTCCCGACTTATCCGCGAGGCGCATGCCCAGGCGGCGGCACTGGGATATGGCTTGGTCGTGGTGCTTGGCCACGCGGGTTATTATCCCAGGTTTGGCTATCGGCGAGTCTCTTTATATGGCATCGACTTCCCCTTTGACGCTCCCGATGGATGCCGTATGGTTGCGGAGCTGACCGGGGGAGGATTGGAGGGCGTGCATGGCATGGTGCGCTATCCCGACGCTTTTCTCGTCTGATGGGCATGTATTTATAGTTCCATAACCCATCGGCAGAATTAAGTGTGCACTAAATTAATTCCACTAACTGGCAATAAGACATTGAAATTCACGTTTTTATAAATATAGGACTTAAAATCTAGTCAATTATGAAACAAAACCTGAATAGGCTGTGTGTCCTATTGCTGTTGTGCGTGTTCACTTCATGCCTGTATTCCCAGACAAAGCTCGTTTCCTCTCGATACCAACTGGAAAGAGTCAGTATGGGGAAAAAGGCCGACAAGAAAGAATGGTATGCTTACCATCTGATAGACGATTATCGCGCTTTCCAGAAACAGATTTCAGACAATCATCTTGAAAGATTGTCTGCCGACAATGGCGTTTTTCTCTCTCGAGACGCAAGGAAAGCATTTGGAAAGAGTGTTTTGAGTGTTTTGGACAGGGAACTCTCCAACAAGGAAAAAGAGCGATTGGCTGAAAATAAATACTGGATATTCGTTTATATGTCCGTAGATGCCAATGGAAAGATTCTTTTTGTAGAGCTGTCCTCAAATTGGTTGATGGAAGAAGTGATAAAAGCCAAGCACATGTCCAACATATTGCGTCAAGTAAAAAACATACCGATGAACGATATGAGGCCTTTCCCAGAGAATGGTTATATACGGTATACTGTAGTAAGGAGATGATGGAATGTGTTAGATGGGAATTTGCCTGGATTTTTAAATAATTGAGTATGAGACTTGTCGGAAATCATCTTGTATTAGTATTAGTCGCTTTCTTCTTGCTTTTTGCCGGACACTTAACATTAAGCAGCCATCCTTGCTATATTGGCACGGAAGAATGCAATATTGTTTTAGAGCAGAAGGACAGCGTGTTGTGTGAGCGTGTTTCCGCAAACCTATTTGAGAAAATACGCATAGTGCACAAGGAGGAAGTATGTTTACGTAATTTAAAACAGTCTCCGTATTGGGAAATCAGTGAATATGGTCAAAAACAAAAAAGCATATTCAAGCAAATGAGATCTGACATCATAAAGCAAATTCCCGTCCCAACATTAAGCAAAAGCTTGGAGTATAAGTTTAATCCTATTATTTGCGAGTTGACAATCGCACCACATGAAGGCGTTGTCAAAAAGGTTTCATTCCTGATAAACCATGAAATATCATCAGATTTCACGGATGAAGATATTCTGGAACTTGAGAGAATTATATTAAACACACAATTCATCCCGGATTCTTCAATAAATGGTGATGTCTTGGTGTGTAATTACGCGATTGGTCGCAAGGCAATAAGGGAATATCTTGATTCCAAGAAATAACCCATAAAATATTGTAAAACATATATATTGAACTTAAATAACAGAGTATGAGACTTGTCGGAAATCATCTTATATTGATATTGTTTTTTGTCATTTATCCTCTTGTCTCCCTAGGTCAGACAAGTTTTCAGATGACATATAAAGAAGGAGGGTATTTCATCACCACGTCCATAAACAACCATGACAATATAGAAATATTTGTGTCATCAGGCTTTCCTGGGATTATCGTCAGTGAAGATGACTATGGCAGGTTGTTTGTTGACTCTTTATACCAAACCGTTGATTCAGACATCACTGGGATTAAAGACTTCTATAGAAGGCATCCTGTCAGCAAAGTCAAATATGGCAAGGTCTCTATTGGGGACTTAAGCTATCAAGGCAATATCTATGTGGTGGATAAATGGAGTAAGATAAATATTCCTATGTATCTGCTGAAAAACGAGAAGGATACAACAGCTCATTTGGTGCGCCTGGATTTTAAGCAAGGAACACTCGATTTTGTCAGGCAAGAGGCCATAAGCAAAACAAACATGCATCAATACAAAATGGTGGAATCGTCTCCCCTGCCTATCATCGAGACAATATTGTTCCTCTCAGATACATACGGACATTTGGGCAGCATTGAAGGGAGGTTTCTTTTTAATCTCAATAGTGGTTCTCCGCTATATCTTTGCGTCAGGAATCCCTCCGCGCTAAATTTCATAAGAAAGAACAAATTTAGGATACTTCCCGCGAAAGACACGTCTGGTAACGATATCGGAAAAGGAATCTTTGCCGCTGTCTGCCAAGTTGGAGAGCGGAAAAGAAGAAAGGTCTCAACCGGAGTAGGCGGGAGAATAAACTTGCCAAATGTTCTCGGGTGTATAGGCCCTTCGATGTTTCGCAAAAGCTATGTGGTCATTGACTCAAAGAACCATATTATGTATTACGAATAAAAGCCATGTCGTCTTGTCTCTTTTCATTAACGGGTAAGGTCTTGGAACATCGGTTGATATCCTGTTTTGCAAGATTATTAATCTTACAGCGTGAAGATTAATAATCTTACAGGGAACGAGGTAATATGGGGTCAGCAAGAAAATGTGTCAGAACATATCCCGGATACGTACCGGAAGATGGCGGGTAAGGTTGTTGAGACGCATATTTGCGTCTCGGTCGGCAAGATGGTTCCCGGTAAGCATGGCAATCCTGGTGTCGCTTGGCGTTCTCCCTATTGTCCCGCACTATAGTGTCAACTAGCCGGAATCCAAAACAACTTGTTTTGAAACCCACCTGTCTTTTCCTGACGAAAACAGGGGCGCACGTCACGCGTGCGCCCCTGCGGGTGATATGCGTATAAAGAGTAGGCTTTAATCTGCCTGTTCTGTCTCGTCGGCCTTTTTCTTGCGGATGGAGCGGCGACGCTTGGGCTTTTCCTCGTCGGCGGGTTTGTCTGCCTTGACACCTGCCAACTCGGGGTCTATCAAGATGCGTCCGCAATACTCGCAGACGATGATTTTCTTGTGCATCTTGATGTCCAGCTGGCGCTGGGAAGGTATCTTGTTGAAGCAACCGCCACAAGCGTCACGCTGCACGTAGACGATGCCCAAGCCGTTGCGGGCCTTCTTGCGGATGCGCAGGAAGCTGGAGAGCAGGCGCGGCTCTATCTTCTTCTCGTAGTCCTCGGCTTTCTCCTTGAGCTTCGCCTCTTCCTCGCGGGTTTCCTGCAAGATTTCGTCCAGCTCGCCCCGCTTCTCGTTGAGGTCTTCCTGACGCTCGGAGATGAGCGTTTCCGTTTGCTCTATTTCCTTGAGCTTGCTTTCCACCATTTCCTTGGCCTCGCCTATTTTCTTGTTGCAGAGGTCAATTTCCAGTTGCTGGAACTCTATCTCCTTGCTCAACGTGTCATATTCGCGGTTGTTGGCCACTTCTTCCAATTGCCTTTGGTAACGTTCCAGAGTGCCGTTGGCCACTTCTATTTCCCCTTTCTTTTGGG
>OLPS01001207.1_pt1 | contig 28503 bp, 10 predicted proteins | sample 1673071 | NCBI WGS metagenome assembly OLPS01 (sample SAMEA3136752, study PRJEB25190) | human gut metagenome | reverse complement strand
TCTGTATCCCGCGGCTGCCGCCGCAGGTCTCTCCCCCGACTGCCTAACGGCGGCCACCTCGAACGCAATTAAGGACCAGCTTTCAGCTGGCTTCATATTTGCTCACTGTCGTTCGCCTTCGCCTAAAAACGACTCTGGCGTTTTCTTCACGGCTCAGCTCATCAGAGGGCGGCCACAAAACTTCGCTCCATAACTGAAGGCGCAACCACAATCAACCCTATCAATGAGGAGAAACATGGGAAAGCTGATACGAAAGGCAACCGGACTCACGGTCGGCATGGCAACACTGCTCGCTGGTCTGTTGCTGCCGATGACGGCCAGTGCCGAGAGCGCATCGCCAATCGATGCCAGTCCGATCATCCACTATTCATTCGATAACGCACTGACGTCCAAGACCATCGCTAACGAGGGCAGCGCGGCCAACAGCGATGCCACCCTATCCGGCGACGCCACGGTGGCCAATGGCCAGATCAACCTGACCGGCTCGCAAACCATTAGCGTGCCGACCACGGCCATCGCCGGTAAGAGGGACGTTACCGTCTCCATCTGGCTCAAGAACAATTACGGCAACGGCAATACCGCCGCCGCGTACATCGGCGCGGCCAAGACCGGCAATTATCCGGCCAACGGCTACTGGCTGCTCAACCCGGCCAACCCGAGTGGCTACGCGAAATCCGTAATGACCAATGCCACTGCGGCCGACCCGAATAACAGCCCGTGGGGCACCGAAGTCGGCCCTGGATCGACGAACGCCGCCACCACCGGCACCAAGGCCACCAGCGATTTGGCTCTGTACACCACCGTCATCAGCGGCACCAACAGCACCATGAGCTTCTACCTCAACGGCAAGCAGGTTGGAGACGTCACCTACACCATTCCGGCCGGTGGCCTGACCAATTACGGCGACCTCGTCGCCTACATTGGCAAGTCCTCCTACGCTGACCCGAACTCCAAGCTCGACGTGGACGATTACGCCGTATACGACACTGCCATCAGCGCCGCAGACGTGACCAAGCTGTATGACGCTCAGGTGCTCGACAAGGCCGAGGCCGCTGTCAAGGCCGCTGTGCCCGCATCCGCTACCGAGGACTTCGCGCTGCCGACCAGCGCCGCTGGCGTGAGCATCGCGTGGAAGTCGGACAACGCAGCCATCGCCGTTGACAACGCTACCGGCAAGGCCACAGTCACTCGTCCGGCCGCAACCGCAGCTGATGCCGAGGTGATCCTCACCGCCACGTTTGGCAACAACGCCAAAACCGCCGACTACACGGTCCTCGTGCCGAAGCAGCTCTCCGATGCCGAGCAAGCCAAGGCCGACCTTGACGTCGTCACCATCGAGGACTCCGACGACATCCGTAGCAACTTCTCCGTGCCCACCAAGGGCAACAATGGTTCGACCATCTCGTGGGAAGTGACCGGTGGCAAGGATATCGCCACACTAGGCGAAGGCGTGAACGACAAATCTCGAACGGTCACTGTTAAGCGCCCTGCCGCCGGTAGCGATGCCGTCACTGTGACGCTCAAAGCCATTGCCAAGTACGGTACCGCCACCGAAACGAAGACCTTCACCGTCACCATTCAGCCGATGCCTGCCGCCGAAGAGAAGGACGAGGCCTACGTGTGGGCGTTCTTCACCGGCGAGGGCGTGGGCGGCGAGAAAATCAGCCTCGCGGCTTCCAAGGGCAACGATGCGCTCGACTGGAACACGCTGAACAATGGCACTCCGCTGTTCACTTCCGAGTTTGGCGAGAAGGGTTTGCGCGATCCGTTCATCATGAAGTCCAAGGATGGTGACAAGTTCTACATGCTTGCTACCGATCTGAAGATTGACGGTCGTGCTCCCCTCAACGGGCTGAATGGCTTTGCTGGTGCACAGGCTAACGGTTCCAAGTACATTGAGATTTGGAAGTCCGACGATCTGGTCAACTGGTCCAAGCAAAGCCACGTCAAGGTGAGCTCTGATTACGCAGGCAACACTTGGGCGCCTGAGGCCTACTACGACGAGGAAATCGGCAAGTACGTGGTCTATTGGGCCTCGAACCTGTACGACAACACCGACGAGAACAGCCGCAAGCAGCTGACCTACAACCGCATGGTGTACGTCACCACCGATGACTTCGTCAACTTCTCCGACCCGACAGTGTGGATTGACGTTGATCGCCGAGGTGGTGCAGGCAGTGGATCCATCGATGTGACCGTGCAAAAGGTAGGGGATACCTACTACCGCATCTACAAAGATGAAAACACGATGTCTTTGCGTCAGGAGAAGTCCACAGATTTGACTGCCGCAATTGGTGGTGCCGGCGTGAAGAACTACGCCGATGCGCTTAAGGGTAGTGCATGGAGCGAAGTTGCCACGAACATCGGTAAAGGCCAGGCTAACGGTTACGGTAAAACCTTCACTTCCGGCGAAGGTCCATCGCTATTCAAGGCCAACGATGGCGACGTGAACGGCTACCAGTACTACCTGTTCGCCGACCAGCCGAGCTATCATCAAGGTCCAAACCACTATGTGCCGATGGCGACTGAGGATATCGCCAGCGGTCAGTGGACCGTTATCGGCAATAAGATGCCTGAGGTGAACTTCCCGACCAATTCCGATGGCGGCAAGCCGCGCCACGGCACTGTGCTGCCCGTGACCCGCGCCCAGTATCAGAAGGTGCTGGAGGCGTACGCTCCGGCTGTGGCTGTGAAGTCCGTTGACGCGCTGTCTGCCGAGACGACGGTTGGTGTGGCGCCGACGCTGCCGGAAACCGCGCATCTGACTCATGCGGACGGTTCCGTTTCTGACGTTGCAGTTGAGTGGGATGCCATTGACGCAGCTTCCTATGCCAAGACCGGCACTTTCACCGTCAAGGGCGTCGCCCAGGACGATTCCCGTATGCCGGTCGAGGCGACCGTCACCGTGACTGGCACTGACATCTCCGGGGCGGTCGTCACGGCCGAACCCAACGAGTTCACCGCAGACGGTGCTGCCAAGGAACCGGCCGTGACCGTTACGCTCGATGGCGCGACGCTCAAGGAAGGCGCCGACTACACGGTGGCCTACACGAACAACATCGAACCCGGCACCGCCACAGTGACCGTAACCGGCGCTGGCAAGTACTCCGGTACTGCTTCGGCAACGTTCACCATCAAGGCCGGCGAGCCCGGCTCCACGCTGGACAAGTCCAAGTTGCAGGCGCTTGTCGATAAGGTGAAGGGCTATAACAAGGCTGATTACCAGTCTGGTTGGGATGCTTTCGCCGCCGCGCTCGCCGACGCGAAGCAGGTGTTGCAGAGCTCCACCGACCAGCAGGAAGTGGACAAGGCGCTGTCGCGGCTCCAGTCCGCCGCCGACAAGCTGGTCAAGAAGTCCGGCGATTCCGGCAAGACCGATGGCAAGGATGACGGCACGCAAAAGCCCGCCGCCAAGCCGGGCAGCGCTCTGTCCAACACCGGCGCCTCGGTGTTCGGTGTGGGTATCACCGCGGTCATACTGCTCGCCGCCGCCGGCGCCGCCTACGCCTTCCGCAAGCGCCGCGCCTGAACTGTTTGCAGCGTAGACCAAGCCCCTTCTGGATGAGTCGAGCTGTGAAGCAAGCAGCCTACTGGATTGTTTGCTTCATGGCGCGGCCCCATCAGAGGGGCGTATCGCACGTTCGTCCGACGACGCTGTCGGACGCATAGGCTCTATAGCCCCATAGCTCCAATAGCCATTACCGAACTTCACCACTCAACATCTAGATCTGCTGCGCGACAAGCAGTATCACCGCGCGCAAGGAGGAAACCAATGACAACCAAACCATCGATAGGCAAACGCCTGCTCGGCGCGATGCTGGCAGTGCCGATGGCGCTCGCCGGCATGGGAATCGGCGCGACCACGGCGGTCGCGGCCGATACCGTTCCGACCAATAATCTCATCGCCGCCTACGACTTCACCACGAAGCCAAGTGACGGCAAGACCGTGGCCAACAGTGCGCCGAACGCTACGCTTGGCGCGGCCGAAGTACAGAACTCCGCCGACTCGCTTTGGGCCGATGATGCCCTCACCCTTTCCGGCGGTGCCAAGACCGGCACCGGCGACTGGGTCAAGCTGCCCTCGAATCTGCTGTCCGGCAAGGACGCCGCCACGGTGCAGTTGGAGGTCAAAGCGGATTCCAGCATGCTCAATGCTTTCCATTTCCTGTGGAACATCGGTAACGACAGCTCCGATACGGAGTATTTCTTCGCCACGCTCAACTGCGGCAGTTCGCGTAACCCGCTCGTCGGCCTGAAATCGGGCGGTACGGAGACGCTCGTGCAGTCCAGCTCCTGCGTGGCCAAGGCCGACCAATGGTTGTCGGTGACCGCCACCATTGATGGCACCGCCGCGAAACTGTACATCGACGGCACGCAGGTGGCATCCGGCACCGTGCCGGCCAAACTGTCCAGCGTCAAGGACCAGTCGCTCAACACCATCGGCCGTTCGCCGTGGCCCGACAACCTGTTCAAGGGCGCGGTCTCGAACTTCCGCGTATACGATGCCGCGCTCACCGCCGATCAGGTCGCCGCGATCAGCACTGCCGATGCCTCAATTCATGCCGGTGAACTCACCGGTTCCGTGCTGAACGGCATCATCATCCCCACGACGGTCGACGATCCGTTCATTTCGCTGCCCACTGCGAACGGCGTGACGTGGGCGTCCTCCGATAGCAGCGTCATCGCGACTGACGGCACGGTCAACCAGCCCGCCAAGGGCGAGGCAGCCAAGACTGTCACGCTGACCGCCGCCGTCACGGTCCGTGGCCAGACCGCTACGAAGGAATTCACGGTCACGGTCAACCCGACCACGAAAACTGCCGCTGAACAGCTCAAGGAAGTCGCGGCCGGCTACGTGATTCCGTCCGTCGTGCGTTCCGGAGACGCCCTCCCGGCGGCTGTGAATGGCACTACCGCCACGGTTACGTCCACTAAGGACGTAGCCGTCGAGGATGGCAAGATCACCATCGATGGCGACGAGGCCACGACCGGTACCATCACCGTCGAGTTCTCCAAGAACGGTCTCGCCGGCATCGAGCCCATTACCAAGGCCTTCACCGTAAAGGTGCTGCCCGCCGCGAAGTCCGCGACCATCGCCGCCTACGATCGCAACGCCACCGGCGAGAATGAGGCCAACAACGGCGACGTCGCCTACAGCATGCACCTCGCGCTGCAGAACGCCGACGGCTCGTACACCCCGTACAACGAGAATTACGGCATTTTCTTCGCACGCTCGCCGAAGGCGCAGAAGCTCAACGAGAACCTCGACGGCAATGACTATCGCAGTCTCAAGGATCCGAGCCTGTTCCGCATGGCCGACGGCACCTATGGCGTGATTTCCGTGCGTACCAACCGCGGCACCGCCACCGGTGACTCCACCGCGAAGTCCAGCGTGCTCATCGCCACCTCCGAAGACCTGCTCACCTATAGCGAACAGGAGAACTCCGGTTCCATCGTCGACCTTGGCGAGACCAACGGCGTCAACGCTCCGTACGCCGTGTACGACACCGCCAGCAAGCAGTATGTTGTCGGCTGGGCCGATGACAACGGCGTGGCCAAGTACACCACGTTCGATTCGCTCAAGGGCTCCACATCCAAGCACGGCAGCGTACTGTACGGTTCCGTCGCCAAGTCCGGCGTACTCGCCGCCGACGGTGTACAGGGCATCGCGAACTTCCGCTCCGGTGCCACCATCGCGGTGGACGAGGCCACGGTGAAGGCGCTCAACACCCGTTACGGCCGCTCTGAGAACACCGGCACGAGCAATCTCACTGACATCACCGTCAAGAAGGGCGCCTCAATCGATGAGGTGACCGCGCAACTGCCGAAGAACGTGGACCTCACTTACTCCGACGGTTCTACCGGCTCCCTGCCGATTTCCTCATGGAACACTGAGGGCATAGATCTGACGAAGGTGGGTGATTACACTGTCACCGGCACCGTCAAGCAGACCGAATACCAGATTCCGTTCGCTGAGGACCGCGCCGATCCATCGGTGTATAAGTGGCAGTGGACGCATGAGGCCGACGGCAAGGAAATCACCGAAACCAAGTTCCTGATGATCGCTTCCAATGACATCCAAGGTGACGTCACTTGGCAGCATGGTTCGCCCCACATGCCGTTCCGCATGGCCGACACGATTTCCGGTCTCGCCGACGAGCCGGGCAACCCGAATGCCCTGATTCAGTCGAACGGCTACAACAACAAGGAGGTGTCGCTGCTCAAGGCTGGCGACAAGGACTCCGAGGGTAATGCCATCATGCACAGCTTCTGGGCTCCAGAAATTCATGAGATTGATGGTAGGCTCACGATTCTGTTCATGGCCGGATACGGCAACACATGGTCCAACGGCAAGTCGGTGTACATGCAGCTCAAGCAGGATGCCGACGGTCACGACCTCGACCCGGCCGACCCCGATAACTGGACTGTGCCGACACCGATCTACCGCAATGACGCCTCGCTGCTCAACGGTAACAAGCAGCTCGCAGCCACAGCGTCCGGCGGAGTGGGCATGTCGCTCGACATGACCTATTTCCAGGATGCCGACGGCAGGTCCTACTACGCCTGGCAGCAGCTCGGCGCCACCTACATCGCCACGATGGATCCGAAGGACCCGGCCCATGTGACCAGCTCCCCGGTGCGCATCGTCACCCCGGAGTATGCGTGGAACGCCGCCATAGCCGAAGGTCCGAACGTGACCCTGCGCGACGGCAAGCTGTACCTCATGTTCTCCGGTTCCGGCGTGGGTAAGACATACACCACTGGGCTGGCCGTAGCGGATGCCTCCGGTACTGACCTGACCGACCCGGCCAGTTGGACGGTGCTCAACTACCCGATTCAGAAGTCCGGTCCGTTCAACGGTGAGATGCAGCTCGGCACCGGTCACGGCATGTGGAGCGAGGACGAAGATGGCAACCAGATCTACGTGTTCCACGCCTATGCCACGAAGAATCTCGGATCCGTGAATGCTGCCGGCCGCGACATGTTCGTGCGCCGTGTGCACTGGGCCGCCGACGGCATGCCGGTGTTCGACATGAGCTCTTCCGAGGAGCTGGCCTCCAAGACCGTTTCCGTGACAGTGAAGGTGGTCGACGACACGGTTACGGTCGACAAGACCGACTTGTCCAAGGCGCTCGCGTCCGCCAAGCAGCTGCGCGAGTCCGACTACACCGCCGCCTCGTGGAAGGCGTTCGCCGCAGCGTTGGCCTCCGCCGAGAAGGTTTATGCCGACGAGAACGCTTCGCAGAAGGACGTCGACGACGCAACCGCCGCGTTGAACAAGGCGCAGGCCGCGTTGGTGAAGGTCGACGGTTCCGATTCGGGCGATGGCTCGAGCGATTCGACTAAGCCGGGCGACGGCTCGAGCATTGACGCTGGTGCTACTGGTGATAAGACGGGCAACAAGCTCGGTCTGTCTAAGACCGGTGCCGCCGTACTCGGCCTCAGCGGCGTGGCCGTGGCGCTCGCTGCCGCCGGCATCGCCCTGACCCTCCAGCGCAAGCGCCAGGCCTGAGCGGCGTAAGCCTCCAATCGCGAAATCGGCCCGTGTGGAGGTGTATTTCCGAGTTGTAGGGCAATGGCTGAAGTATTGGCCGTTGCGGCCGATGAGAGCCCGTTGGTATTCCGCCATTTTCGGGTGGTTGATCGGCTCTGGGAGTGGCGAGTACCCGGGCGCGTGCCCTACAACTCGGAAATACGCTCGGTACGGAGCCGTTTCTGGTTCACGGGATTTCGGCTGAAAATCCCGTGAACCAGAAACTTACAGAAATGCACATGGCCGGCCATCGAGTTCGGCTTGATTCCAATCTTTTGCGTGTGCGATTGCACATGTCTTCAGTTCACGGGATTTACCAGCGTGATCCCGTGAACTGGATAACGCGGACATGCAGGCCACGCGGCTCAACAAGCCAATATTGCACACAGATGATGTGCGATTTTGTTTGTTGTGGGGTGCTGAGAAGGGGTAAATGTTCATTCGGGGAGATGAAACCGGTTTTAAGAGGGGTGCCGGGTATTTCAGGTATGGCAAGGAATCAGCATGTGCGTTACCGCTTTCGCGTCGTCGCTCAAAGCGTGCTCAAATTTAGGTGAACGCTCACATTAGAATTGTGAGTGCTTACAGAAACCTGTGCGATTGCACATCGGTGCTCCTGTTCACGAACGGTGTCGTTCGTAGGGATTTCCGGTGGCCGTCGTTCGGGCGGAAGTGGGTCGCGCTGGCGAACGAAGAGGCTCCGGCGAAGCGGAAGCAGGAGCGAGAAGCGGTCGATAAAGGAGCGACCGGGTGTCACTCGATAACAATTCGATAACAAATATTGCGATGGCGCAACGATGATCCATCACAGTATTGCAAAGAAGCAAGGACCCAAGGAAGGAAACTCAGTGAGGAGAGTTACACGATTGGCGGCCTGCCTGACGGCGGTGTCGACGTTGGGCGCGGGGTTGATCATGCCGATCACCGCCGTGGCCGACGACGCGACGCCTGCGGTGCAGACGACCACGACCAGTGCGAACGTCAGGGCGGCGGCCAATACAGCGACGGCTGACCCGATTGCCAGCTTCGATTTCAATAGCGACCCGGACGATGGTGCATTCGCCAGTGCTCAGGGTGACGCTAAGGCCACCGTGCAAGGCACGGTGGATCTCGTCAACGGAAAAGATGACGACAACGGCAAGGCCGCCCAGCTCGGCAGCGGTTTCTGGCTGAACGTGACCAAGTCCGATGGCAGTGCACTGCTCAACGGTCTTGATGATGTGACGATCAGCTACGACAGCAAGGCGGCTGCGACCGGTGGCCAGTGGACTGTGTTTGCCGCGCCGACCGCCGGTGCGGTGAACGGCAGCGCCCCCACCTACGTCGGTGTGCTCGACCGCACCGACAAGACCCGCGTGGAACGCTATCTCAACGGCCGCGCATCCGACATCGCCACCATCGACAAGAACACCGGTACGAAGGATGCTTGGAAGCATGTCGATCTCGTCATCTCCGGCAAGACCGCGAAGCTCTATGTCGATAAGAAGTTCGTGGCGAGCAACGTGAACGGCGAGGATCTCAAGAGCATTCTTGGCGGCTCAGGTGGCGTGCTGCAAATCGGCAAAGGCAACTGGGGCAACGGTGAATACTTCACCGGTTTGCTCGACAATCTCACGATTTATGGCTCCGCGCTTTCCGCGGCCGATCTCGGCATCGCATCGCCTACTGCAATCGAGATCTCCGGTTCCAATGTGAAGGACGGCAAGCTGAGTCTCAAGGAAGGCAACTCCGCATCCCTGTCCGCAACCGTCACCCCTGAAGGCGCTGAGCCTACGGTGACATGGGAATCCAATAATCCGGCTGTGGCTACTGTGGATACCAACGGCAAGGTCACCGGCGTGAAGGCCGGCACCGCCACCATTACAGCGGCTTCCGAAGCTGACGCCGCCAAGACCGCCGAGCTCAAGGTCACCGTCACCGAGGTCAAGGCCGATGACGCCTACGGCTACGTGATGGTCCACTTCATCGAAAACAACAAGGGCTACGCCGAGAAGATCTACCTCGACATCTCGCGCGGCGATGACGCCACCCAGTGGGATACGCTCAACGGCGGCGAGCCGATTCTGGTGAGTAACGAATCCACCACCGGCGTGCGCGATCCGTTCATCGCCTACAACCCCGAGTCGAAGACCTACTACGTGCTGGCCACCGATTTGCGTGTGTTCGGCGGCGATAATGCCGGTTGGGGCACGTGGGCTACAGGTTACAGCACCAAGTTGCATGTGTGGTCGTCCAAAGATCTCATTCACTTCAACGACATGACGGAACTGGAGACCGCCACCGCCGACAAGTACACTGCCAATCCGAACAAGAGCCAGACGCTCACCGATTCCGTGACCGGCAAGACCATCTCCGAGATCGGCATGGCATGGGCTCCTGAGGCTACGTGGGTGCCGAACTTCTATGATCTCAACGACGACGGCCAGCTCAACGGTTCCGATAAGGACAACCCGAAGAACCAGCAGGGCGGCGCATTCGTTGTGTATTGGTCTGTCTCCGCCAAATACGATGGCGAGAACAGTCAGCCCGGCAAGAAGGTGACTCACGTGTTGTGGGCGGCCACCAAGGACTTCACCAACGAGACTTACATGTTTGGCGGCGTCTTCGTGCCTAACAGCAAGTACAACCGTGGCAACACCATCGACACCACGATGCTGCAGAACAGTTCCCGCACATACCGCACCACCGGCTCCGGCGTGATCTTCATGGAATACACCGATCGTGCCGATTGGTGGCGTGCCAACGATCAGGGCCAGTACGCGACCGACCCGGCCAAGGGCTGGGTGTTGCGCCAGACCAACATCGGACACACGCTCGGCAGCGCGCAGGAAGGTGCCAACGGTTTCAAGGTCAACGGTGAGAACAAGTGGTACATGTTCGTTGACAACTATGGATCTGTCGCTTCCGGTGCCCGCTACGGCTACAACCTACTCGAAGCCGACAACCTCGATTCCGAGAATCCGTGGAGCGTCCTGAAGGCCGACGACTACTTCCTCACCGCCAACACCAAGCACGGTGGCATTGTTTCGCTCACCAAGGCCCAGTACGACGCGATTCGCGCGGCTGATGCCAAGGCTTCCGACAACGCCGACCTGAAGGCCGAGGATGTGACGGTGGATAAGGGTTCTGCCGATATGGACATCACTGCCAAGCTGCCGAAGACGCAGCAGGTCACTCTTGCCAACGGTTACGGCACTGCCAAGCGCGACGTGATGTGGGACGTTTCCAACGTCGACACCTCCAAGCCCGGCGAGTACACCGTCACCGGCACGGTCGACACCATCGGCGCGAACAAGAACCACTGGAAGTGGACGAACGCCGCCGGCGAGTCGAAGACCGACGAGGACGACCTCATCAACTCCGGTGCGAACGCGAACAACAACTGGAAACAGACCGGTGGCTTTGTCGACAACGAAACCGCCAACAAGAACCGCACGCTATACAGCTCCACCGCCATCACTGTGACCGCCAAGGTGACCGTGACCGGCGAAACCGAGCCGACCGACCCGGATTTGCTCGCCGACTTCACGTTCGATGATGGCGATAAGACCTTTGACGGCGGCAATGCGACGGGTGCCACTCAGGGCACCGCCACGCTCGCCGACAGCAAGGACGGCAAGGCCGCGAAGCTCAGCAAGAACTTCTGGCTCAACGTCACCGCCAAGAACGGCGACGCTCTGCTCAAGGGCAAGAACGACGTGACCATCAGCTACGATGTCAAGCCTGACGTCTCCGGCAACACCGGCTGGACCTTCTTCGCCGCCTCCAACGCCACCAAGCAAGAGTACGGCCAGGAGCACTACGTCGGCGTGCTCGACAAGACCACCGGTATTACCGTCGAACGCTACAACAACAACGATGGCAAGCGCGATTCCTCCGGCAACGTCTCATACACCAAGACGAACGCCGACTGGAAGCACGTCGATATCGTGATTTCCGGCGCAACCGCTAAGCTGTACATCGACTCCAAGCTGGTAGCCGTGAACAACAACGGCCAGAAGCTCACCGACATCCTCGGTGCTGATGGCGGCGTGCTGCAGATCGGCAAGGCCAACTGGAGCAACGGCGAGTACTTCTCCGGTCTGCTCGACAACCTCAAGATCTGGGGCAAGGCCCTGAGCGACGACGAGCTTGGCGTGGAAAGCGCGAAGACCGACTACGCCGCCGCGCTCGCCATCCCGGCGCAAATCACCGGCGACCTGCCGAGCACTGTGCTGGGCGAGACGGTTACTTGGTCCGCGACCGGCGACGGTGCGAAGCTCGTAGCCGCAGACGGCAAGGTCACGCAGCCGAAGTCCGGCGAGAAGGCCGTAAAGGTCAAGCTCACCGCCACCATCGACGGCGTGGATAAAGCTATCACCGCCGAATCCGAAATCCTCAACAACGGCGGCGAAATCGCTTCCTACGTCAAGGATGTCGATCGCTCCGACCAGAACGGTGCCAAGTACGACCCGCTCGCCTACAACGACGATCGTCGCGCCGACTCGCTGTACGTGGCCGCCAAGGCCGCCGATGGCAGCAAATGGGAGCCCCTGAACCGTTCGCAGTCGATTCTGTCGGTCAAGTGGGACGGCTCGCAGTCTGCCAAGCTGAATGCGCAGATGGGCTCACCCGCTTTCTTCCGTGCGGAGGACGGTACCCTTGGTGTGGTTTCCTCGCAGAACAACGCCACCGGTGCGATTTACGTGTGGGATGGCAAGGGCGACGGTGCCACGTTCACCAACGAGCGCGCTATCACCGTGACCGACAGCTCCATCGTCACCAACCCGCGCATCGTCTATGATGCCGCCTCCAAGGGCTACAAGGTCTTCTGGGCCGATGGCCTGAGCGGCGAAGGCCGTATGGCCACGCTCTCCGACCTGACTGCCAAGGCAACGGTCGGCGAGACGCTCAAGGCCGACGCGGTTGCGATGGGTGTGGGCGACGTGACCGAAGGTCTGCCCGCATGGGCCGGCGAAGGCCAGATCCGCGCATTCGCTGTGAGCTCCTCTGAATTCGATGCGTTCTACAAGAACTATGTCGATCTGCAGAACACCGGCGTTAAAGCTCTGGGCGGCGCAACCGTGGAGAACGGTGCTTCCGCCGAGGACGTCACCGCAGCGGTTTCCGGAACGCAGGCCACAATGACCTACAACGACGGCTCCACGAAGACCTTCAACGTCGACTGGAACGCCGATGATCTGGCCGCCGTGGACACCTCAAAGGCCGGCACGCATGAGGTCAAGGGCACTGTTCAGCAGACCACCGAGGCCATGTACAACGACGCTCGCGCCGATCCGGACATCTTCTACAACGAAGACGATGGCTACTACTACCTCACCGGTTCCACCTATGAGGTAAAGTCCACTGATTCGACCAACAACCAGAAGGACAGCTACCGTTCCATCGGCCTCAAGCGCGCCAAGACCATCAACGGTCTGAAGGATGCTGAGGAACACATCATCATCAAGCCGGAGAACGGCACTCCGGGCCACGAAGACCAGTACCCCAACTCGTTCTACGGTTGGAGCGCGTTCATTTGGGCCCAGGAGTTCCACAAGATCAACGGCAAGTGGTGGATTGTGGCCGGCTTCCACAAGGGTGCCTCGTCCGCGAACGGTGGCTGGTGCAACAACACCATCCTCATCCCGTACACCGGCGACGAGCAGTCCATCAAGGATGGCGGATTCCTCGAGGCCGAGAACTGGGGCGAGCCGACCGTGCTGGAAGGCGCCGCATTCGACGTGACGTACTTCGAGCGCGAGGAGAACGGCAAGGCCCAGGGCTACTGGCTCTTCCCGAAGAGCGCAGGCCTGTACCTTGCCAAGGCAAAGATGGGCGATGGCGTCACTCCGCTGGTGGATGGCAGCCTTGAGCACATCTATCAGGTCAGCCAGCAGTTCGAGTACGGCAAGTATGCGCCTACCCCCGAAGACAACTCTGAAGGTTCTGATCAGGCAATCGTAGAGGCACCGTTCATGTTCGAGCATGGCGACTACGTCTACATTGCCTATGCGGGGGCCACGGTGGATAAGTATTACAACACCAACGTGATGCGTGCCGCCAAGAATGCCGACCTGCAGGATCTGTCGAGCTGGACCACGGCCGACTTCCCGTCGTTCGACACCAACGACACCTACACCGGTGCCTACGGTGCGGATGAGGCCTCGTACGAGCGCAAGCAGGCCGGCCCCGGCCACATCTCGCTTGCACATGATGAGGCCGGCAACATCGTCATGGCCTACCACGCACGCCCCTACCCGGAAATTCACTCCGGTTCCGCGGCGGGTGGCCTGTTCGATCAGGACCGCAATACGTGGGTCAAGGCCGTGAACGTGCGCGCCAACGGCATGCTCGACATGTCGCTGACCAAGGATCAGGAGGTTGCTCCGGCCAACCGCACGGTGACCATTACGGTGACCGTCGGCGAGCCTGATACGCCGGTTGAGCCGTCCATCACCGGCATCCGCGTCAAGAGCGAGCCGACAAAGACCAAGTACACGGTGGGCGAGCAGTTCTCCGCCGATGGTCTTGTGATCGAGGCGACGATGTCGGACGGCACGGTGAAGACGCTCGATGCCGCCGACTACACGGTCGGCGACGTGGACATGTCCGCTGTGGGCACCAAGACCGTCACCGTCACGCTCAAGGCCAACGATCAGCTCACCACGTCGTTCGTGGTGACCGTGAGTGCCAAGACCGAGCCCGGTAAGCCCGGTTCGGGCGACGGTTCCGGCGATGGTGCAGGCAGCGATAACGGTAACGCTGGTACGGGGGCGGACTCCGGTCTGCCGTCCTCTGGTGCCGCCGTGCTCGGCCTTGGTGGTGCCGTGGTTGTGCTCGCCGTTGCCGGCATCTCTCTCACTATCTGGCGCAAGCGTCGCGCCTGAGCGGATCCAAATGCTCCCTCTCAGTCGGCTTCTGGCGGACGGAGAGGGAGCACCTAGTATCACCATAACTTCAATCTTCAATCCATAACTGAACACAAAACCAAAACCCACAATCAGAGGAGACATATGGGTAAGTGGAAGAAAGCGGTGGCAGCTCTTGCAGCTGTCCCGATGCTGATGGCGCTGGCGCCAGCAGCAAATGCGGTTGAATCGGATACCACCGATTCATCGGCCGCACAGCGGGCGCTGGCAGCAGCCCTGAAATCAAATGCCAAGGCATCGGCAGACAGTGATTTGCTTGCCAGCCTTGACTTCAACAACGTCACGGCAAGTGCCACTGGTACCTTCACCGATGAGGCAACCGGCACCAAGGCAACCATCAACGGTGCCGCCGCAGTAACTGCCAGTAAAGACGGCACTACCGCAGCTCAGCTCGGTTCTGGCTTCTGGCTGAATGTGACTAAGTCGGATGATTCGGCTGTGCTCAAGGGCCTGGATGCGGTCACGATTTCGTATGATTCCAAGTCCGCCAGCACCAATCAGGGCTGGTCGGTATTTGCGGCACCGAATACGAATGCGCAGACCTATCAGCAAGAGCGTTACCTCGGCGTGATGGATCGCACCACTTCGGTGAACGTTGAGCGTTACAACAACGCTGGTAAGCGCGACACCACCGGCAATGTGAGCAAGGATGGTCTCGCCAGCCAGTGGCGTCACGTCGATTTGGTCATCGACAAGGCCGCTTCCACGCTGTACATTGACGGTGAGCAGGCCGCAACCGTAGCCCCGGCTGATGGCGCGAGCTTCGCTCAGCTCACCGATATTCTCGGCGCAGACGGCGGCGTGCTGCAGATCGGCAAGGCCAACTGGGTGAACGGCGAGTACTACACCGGCGCACTCGACAACCTGAATATTTACGGCTCCGCGCACACTGCGGAGCAAATCAAGGAAGCCTACGATTCCACGAAGTCCGATGCCGCCAAGGCCGACGCTAACGCGCTGACCATCAACAACGGCAGCACCGATGCGTATTCCGACATCACACTTCCAGCCAAGGGTTCGGTTAATGGTTCCGCGATTACATGGAAGTCCAGCGACGCCAAGGTCATTACTGATGCTGCAGATGGCGACATCGCAGCCGGCGTCGTCACTCGCCAGAAGGCCGACGCCAAGGTGACGCTCACTGCCACCATTACCGATGCTGACGGCAACACGGAAACCAAGGAATTCGAGCTGACCGTCAAGGCCGCCGTCGAACAGCCGAAGACCACGGACTATCTGTTTGCGCACTTCACCGGCACCGAAGGTAGCGCTACCGACGAGCAGATGTACTTCGCCACCAGCAAGGATGGCCTGAGCTGGCATGACACCCGCGAGTCCGGCGATCCGGTACTCAGCTGGAACAACAGCCAGACCGGCAACTCTCGTGGTAAGGACAACGGCGTGCGCGACCCGTATCTGGTCCGCTCTCCGGAAGGCGACACCGTCTACCTCATCGCTACCGAGCTGAGCATCCATAACCGTGGCGGTTGGGGCGCGGCCACCGCTACCACCAATGGCAGCACCAACCTAATCGTGTGGGAGTCGCATGACTTCGTCAACTGGAGCGAACCGCGCGCCGTTGACGTTGCCTCTCAGATTCCGGGAGCCGGCATGGCTTGGGCTCCGGAAGCCTACTGGGATGATGTGAACAAGCAGTACATGGTGTACTGGGCCACTGCTTCCGACGCGGACAACAAGTCCGGCGATCGCACCAATATGTACTACTCCACCACGCGTGATTTCGTGAACTTCACGACGCCTGTCAAGTGGATCGACCGAGTCAAGTCCGTTATCGATACCACGATGATTAAGGCCGATGACGGCTATTACTATCGTGTGTCCGGTGACACGTACCTCGGTGTTGAGCGTAGCAAGGATCCGTATGCCACAACGCTCACCACTGGTGACACAATTGCGAATGGTTACTACAACACTGACAGTGATCCGAACCAGTGGACGCTTGTCGGTACATTCGGTGACCTGACTGGTACCGGTCTGACCGGTGCGCAGCTGGAAGGCCCGGAGCTGTTCTTCTACAATGAAGATGACGTGCAGACCAGTGATGCGGGCAAGAAGATGCTCTACGGTCTGATGTGGGACCAGTACTCAGCCGGTAAGGGTTACACCCCATACCGTTCTGCCGATTTAGGCAGCACTGATAAGGCTGATTGGGGCTTTGCCTCTGATGTGAACTTCGGTTCGCTCAAGAAGCGTCACGGCACCATCCTGCCTGTCACTGAAACCGAGTACAACGCAATCCTGAAGGCATTCGATAAGAACAAGGACACCGAGCCAGTCACACCCGATGAAGACGGCTCCGGTCCGATTGCCGAGTATGACTTCGAAGACAGCAAGGGTACCGACACCACTGAGAACAGCAACGACTTGACCTTCAACGGCAACGCCAAGGTCTCCGAGGATGCCGAAAAGGGCAAGGTGCTTAAGCTCGACGGCTCTGACGGCACCTACGCCGAGTTCCCGAAGGGCCTGTTCGATGGCCGTAACAAGCTGACTGTGCAGATGGATGTCAAGTCGGAGATCAATAAAAACCAGTTCACGTTCGCTTTCGGCCAGAACTCCACCAAGTACTACTTCCTGAAGTACAACAACTCCGGCGAGCTCGCCAGCCGCATCACCACCAACTCGTATGGTGCGGAGGACGCGGCTAACGCTACGTTGTCTGGCAACGGCGCATGGCATCGTGTCACGGTCACGTTGGACGACAACGTGATGACCGTGTACTCTGACGGTGCGCAGGTGGCTCAGAACAAGGCGACCAAGAACAAGGTCACCGATTTAGGTAACGATCTGCTGGCCTACTTGGGCAAGTCCTTCTACAACGACCCATACTTCAAGGGTTCGTTCGACAATGTGAACGTGTGGAACCGCGCGCTCACTGCTCAGGAAGTCGAGAAGACCAGCCCGATTGCTCTGCAGGGTATTTCTGTGGGCACTGTGCCGTCCGACCCGAACTCGCTGCGTGGCACTGACGACCACTCTCAGGTCCGTTCCACCCTCGACTGGTCCACGAAGACCGTCACCACCGTGCTCAACCGCCGTGGCGGCGCGACCAAGGTGCCCGTCAAGGTGTCTGTCAACCGTAGCGACGACTCCATCAAGCTCACCCTTGATGGTCAGGCGTTCACCAATGGTGGTACGGCCGACCTGGCTAAGGACCGTACTTTGGTCGTTGATTTGGGCGACGGTGCGCCGCAGACCTGGACGCTGAAGAAGGTCACCGTGGGCAACAACCCGGTACTGCCCGGCCAGTACGCCGACCCGGACATCGACTACTTCGACGGCAAGTTCTGGATTTACCCGACCACCGACGGCTTCTCCGGCTGGAGCGGCAATTACTTCCATGCGTTCAGCTCCACCGACTTGGTGAACTGGACCGACGAGGGCGTGATCCTCGATGTCAACAAGGACCACCAGCCGACCACCGATGGCGATGAGAACACCGCCATCTCCCCGTGGTCCGTGGGCTCCGCGTGGGCACCGACCATCGAGAAGAAGAACGGCAAGTACTACTTCTACTACTGCGCGAAGTTGCCGAACGGTACATCCGCCATCGGCGTCGCCGTGGCCGACAATCCGGCCGGTCCGTTCAAGGCCGCCGATCAGCCGCTGGTCACTCGCACGATGGAAGGCGTCACCGTTGGACAGGCCATCGACCCGTCCATCTTCACCGACCCGAACACCGGCAAGTCGTACATCCTGTACGGCAACGGTTCGCCCGCCATCGCCGAACTCAACGACGACATGGTGAGCATCAAGGCCGGTACGGTGAAGAAGCTCAACGGTCTGAACGGCTTCCGCGAGTCCGTGGTCGTCGCCTACCGCGACGGCAAGTACCACTGGACCTGGTCGTGCGACGACGCCAACTCCCCGAACTACCATGTGAGGTACGGCGTCTCCGATTCCATCGACGGCACCATCACCTACAAGGGTGTGCTGCTGCAGAAGGATTCCTCCAAGAACCTGCAAGGTACCGCGCACCAGTCCGACGTGCATGTGACCGACGCGGACGGCAACGACCGTTGGCTCATGGCCTACCATCGCCACTACACGCCGCTCGGCGTGTTCACCTCTGGCCTCGGCTACCACCGTGAAACCGCCATCGACGAGATCACCTTCGACGCGGACGGCCTGATGCAGACCATTCACCCGACCGACGAAGGCGTGTCCATTGAGATGGCCGATACGACGGCGCTTGATGGCGCGATTGAAGCGGCCGACAAGCTCGGCACCGATGGCTCTGCTTACACCGAGGCCAGCTGGAAGGCATTCGAGGATGCGCTCGCCGCAGCCAAGACGGCCAAGCAGACCTTCCTTGACTCCGGCCTGTCTCAGGCTGATGTCGATGCCGCCGCCAAGGCCCTGACCGACGCGCAGAATGCGTTGGAGGAGAGCCAGCCCGAGCCGGAGCACCCGGCCGCAGGCACGATCCTCTCCATCGCCGTGACCGCGCAGCCCGCCAAGGCCGAGTACAAGGTTGGTGAAGCGCTCGACGTTGCCGGTCTGGTCGTCACCGCGACCGTGGCCGATGGCAACGGCGGCTCCACCACCCGTGAGCTCGCCGCCGATGAGTACGAGCTGCTCGGCTTCGACTCCTCGAAGGCCTCCGACAAGGTGACCGTGACCGTGCAGTCTGTGGCCGATTCGACCAAGACCGCCACGTTCACCGTGAAGGTCGTTGCCGACGAGACGCCGACTCCGGATCCCGATCTGGCCACTGAGGAAGAGCTCAAGCAGCTCGAAGACGCCATTGCCAAGGCCGAAGCCGAGAAGCTGAACCAGGACGATTACACCGCCGATTCGTGGAAGGCCTACGCCAATGCGCTGGCCCAAGCGAAGAAGGTGCTCGCCAAGGAGAACGCCACCTCCACCGAGGTCCAGGATGCGATTCGTCACCTGACCGAGGCCCGCAAGGCCCTCGTGAAGGTCTCCGCTGATGGCAAGAAGCCGGGTGCCGTCATCTCCGACACTGGTGTCGCCGTCTTCGGCGTGGCTGGTGCCGTGGTGGTCCTCGCCGCCGCCGGTATTGCCCTGACCATCTGGCGCAAGCGCCGTATCTGACCCCTCATTTGCAAAAAACTCTCACTGACGTTGAGTCAGTGAGAGTTTTTTGCAATAGGGGGGTGTTCCTATGTTTTTGTCAACTCCTTGGGGAGTTGACGTGTCGGGATTCCGGTTGGCTGTCGTGGGCGCGCTTCGCCCTGCCGGTGGCGTCCGGCGTCCTTTCCCGTGTGGCCCGGTTCAGGCTACGAGGGCTGGTTCCTGGTAGAGGGTTCCGTTTTTGAGCATGCTGTAGATCACGTCGCAGCGCCGACGCGCGAGGCAGATGATGGCGGCGTTGTGGTGTTTGCCCTGTTCGCGTTTGCGCTTGTAATAGGCCACGGAGGGCGGGTGTTTGGTGGATGCGACGAACGCGGTCTGCCACAGCGCGTTCTTGAGGCGTTTGTTGCCCCGCCTGGAGGGCCGTTCGCCTTTGATGCTGGTGCCGGATTGGCCGGTGACGGGCGATATGCCCGCGTAGGCGGCCAGATGGGCGGACGATTTGAAGTTGGCGATGTCGCCGCCGATGCCGAGCAGGATGTTGCTTGCGGTCCTGACGCCTATCCCGGGCATCGACGTCAGGACCGTGAGAAGAGGGTGGTCCTCCAGGAGCTTCTCGACCTGGCGGCCGACCTCGCGCCGCCGGTCCCTGATCGTCTTGATGTCGTGGGCGATGGAGGGGATGATGGTCTCGGCCATGAGGGTGCCGGGCACGGTGACGGTCTGCTCGCCGATCGCCTTGAACATGTCGTCGATGATGCGGCCGGCGCGAAGCCCGTTGGACTTGGCCCAGTCCTTCACGTCCTCGATCCCGGCCCGTTTCACGCCCATGGGCCCGCCGTATCGTTCGAGCAGCGCGAGCGTCGCGTCGCGCGTGATTCTCTCGCCCTTGAGCGCGCGTTCGAACGCGGGGTGGGTCTGCAGCAGCAGGCTCCGCAGGCGGTTGACGTGGCGGGTGGATTCGTGGGCGAGGTCCTCGTCGTGGCCGGCGAGCAGCTTCAGGGCGGCGAGGGTCTCGTCATCCGGGCCCGCGTCCCTGAGCGTCTCGGGCAGCTTGAGCGCGGCCCACGCGATCACATGCGCGTCCCTGCGGTCGGTCTTCGCGTCCCCGGGCAGCAGCTGCGCGGTCCTGCGCATGGCCGTGCCGGGAAGGTAGGCAACCGCGATCCCCATGTTCCGCGCCACCGTCAGGGGCAGGGAGCCGATGGTGTTGGGCTGGTCCACGACCAGCAGCACACGGCCATGCTTGGAGAGCTTGCCCAGCATCGTGCGGATGGCCTTCTCGTCCTGTTTCAACGGCTTGTCGTACAGGGTGTTCCCGTCATGGTCGAGGGCGTGCGCGTGGTGCGCGCTCTTGCCCACGTCCAGGCCGACCCACACGTCGATGTCGTCCGGGGTCATCATCGTTCCTCCCGTCATGAAGGTTTTCCGGTCGCCGCGGGCTCGGAGGAGTCCGGACGCCCGCGCCGCACCCACATTACGACGAGACCTGCGCCATGCGCCCCTGAAGCGTCCGTGTAGCCGGCCTGGTTCCTATCAGCGGTCATCGGGCGTCCCCGTTCCCGGCGACAACACCCCCCGGATCATCGACGACAGGGCAGGAAAGTCATACCGGAACCGGCGACCCGGCCCCGACCATCGGGGCCTACCAAACATGGTAATGGGGTCAGAAAACCACATAGCAAACGTGATCGGATAGTAACTACGTTCATTTTGACGTCTCGAATAACGGGACTAATTTGCTCTGCAACCGGGCGGCCAGTCATCTCGGCATTGCATCTCGACGGACTACCCCACGGACTACCCCTGGGTGTAGCGTGTTGGGGTTGCTTTGAGAGACCGCCTGATGCGTTGTTGCGGTCGATCAGCGAGAGTGGAGTATGCACGTGAGTGGAATGAACGGAGCTCAGGGAATCAAGAATCATCGCGGCGAACTGCAGCGGGTGCTGAGCCGCGAGGAATCATATGTAGACGGCAAACTCAGCCGGGCGGCGTTCATCTCCATCGCGATATTGACCTTCATCACCTTCGTGGGCAACTTCACGCAGTTGCAGCTGAGTTCCGCGCTGCCGATTATCGTTTCCGAATTCCACATCTCCGTAACCACCGGGCAGTGGCTCACCTCCGTGTTCCAGCTGGTCATGGGCGTGATGGTGCCGCTGACCGCGTTTCTGACCCGACGCTTCTCCACCCGCCAGATCGTCATCTGCTCGATGGCGGTGTTCACACTCGGCTCCGTGCTGGCATGGTTGGGGCCAAACTTCGTATGGGTGCTGGTCGGGCGCGTGCTCGAAGCTGCCGGCACAGGCGTGATGTGGCCGGTGCTGCAAATCACCGTGTTCTCCATTTACCCGCTGTCTCGCCGCGGGTTTGCCATGGGCACGGTGGGCATGGCCATGAGCGTGGCGCCAGCCATCGGCCCCACCTTGGGCGGCTGGCAGACCGATGCCAACGGCTGGCGCTCGATCTTCCTGACCATGACCATCATTGGCGTAATCTCGCTGCTGGCGGCCATGTTCGGACTGCATAATTTCGGTTCACACGACCCTTCGGCCCGCGCGGACTTCTTCTCGGTGTGCCTGTCGGTGATCGGCTTTGGTGGGCTGATGTTCGGCTTCACCAATTCGGAGACCTATGGATTCGCAGCACCGGTCACGTGGGGGCCGATGGTTGTGGGACTGGTCGGCATCGTGTGGTTTGTGATGCGCAACCTGCGCGCTGGCAAGCGGTATCGCGAGGCCGTAGCCAAGGACGAGTCGGCACTCCCCCAGCCGCCGCTGCTGGACTTGGAAGTGCTGAAGAACCGTTCGTTCACCGTCGGCACCATTACCGCGTCGCTGGCATTTTTCGCCTTCAGTTCGATTTTGGTCATCATGCCGCTCTACATCCAGACTGACCGCGGCTATTCGGCCACGATGAGCGGTCTGATCATGCTGCCGGGCGCTATCGGCCAGTGCGTCTCCCAGTTCTTCGGCGGCCGCGCGATGGATCGGTTCGGCGCGCGCCCGGTGGCTTTGTTCGGTTCGATTGTGTTGACCCTTGGCACCTTGGGCATGTCGCTGGTGGCGATGGATACGTGGATCTGGTGGGTATCGATCTGCCAGTTCATCCGTCAGATCGGCATGGGTTTCCTGCTGATGCCGATTACCACGTGGTCCCTGAATTGCCTGAACGGGCCGAGCGAAGTGTCCGCCGGATCATCGGTGACGAATACCGCGCGTCAGATTGCGGGCGCTGTGGGCGCACCCGTGTTGGTGATTCTGATGGAAACGTTTGCCGCTTTGCATAAGCAGGGCGGCGCCTCCGCCGTCGCCGCTTCGATTTTCGGCATTCAATGGGCGCTGCGAATCTCCGCAATAATCTGTCTGGCAATGGTGTTGATGGTGTTCTTCGGCGTCAAGGGCGACGGTGCCGGTCGTACGCGAGACATTATTTCCTTGCGTGCGCTGCGCGAACGGCGTGCGCGGCGTATGGCTGCGAACTGACGGCAGATTCAACCATTCTCAACATAATAAGAAACCCCGGTTCCAACACCGGGGCTTCTTATTATGTTGTGCTATCGCAGGATTTCAGCTGGAGTCTATTACGCCCTGCCCATCAGCGTCAGGACAATCAGCAGCACGTTGAGCGCCACAATCAGTGCCACCACAATCATAAAAATCACGTGCTTGACGGTTCCATCAGCCCACTTGCCCATGAGTTCCTTGTCATGCGTGTATCGCATCAGCGGAATCACGGCGAACGGGATGCCGATGGAAAGCACCACCTGGCCGATGACCAGCGCCTGAGTCGGGTCCTTGGCGAACCACAACACAATCAGAGCCGGCACCAGCGTGACCACGCGGCAGGCCCACATCGGGGCGTTAACGTGCAGCAGACCGTGCATGATTTCCGAGCCGGCATACGTGCCGACCGACGTGGAGCTCAGCGACGAAGCCAGCAGGCCGATGGAGAAGATCGTGCCGATCACCGGGCCAAGCACCTGCGTGATCGCCCGTTGTGCGCCGTCGATGGAGTCCGTGCCAGACATGCCGTGCAGCGAGTTGGCGGCGAGCACCAGCATCGCCAGATTCACGGTGCCGGCCAGCAACAGCGCCCAGGCCACATCGATTTTCGAGCCTTTCAGCTGCGTTTTGATCGACGGCTTTTCGCCGCCTGCGTAATGGTCGTTCACCAGCGTGGAGTGCAGGTAGATGGCGTGCGGCATCACGGTGGCGCCCAGAATCGAGGCGGCCATCAACACCGAGTCGGTGCCCTGGAAGCGTGGAATCATGCCCTTGACCACTTCGCCGGGGCTCGGCGGGGCTACGAACAGGCCTGCGATGAAGCCGAATGTGATAATCAGCAGCATCACGATGATGATGCGCTCGAACGTGGTTTGCGTCTTGCCACCTTGGAACCACAGCATCACCGTGGAGATTGCGCCAATCACCAAACCGCCGATGAACAGCGGCAATCCGAACAGCAGGTTCAGGGCGATGGCACCGCCGATCACTTCCGCCAGATCGGTGGCGATGGCGATGACCTCGGCCTGCATAAAGAACATGAAGCGGCCGGCATCGCTCATACGTTCACCCAGCAGTTCCGGCAAGGATTTGTTGGTCACGATGCCGAGTTTGGCGGACTGATACTGGATGAGCACGCTCATGGCGTTGGCGAGCACCAGCACCCACACCAACAGGTAGCCATATCGTGCGCCGGAGGTGATGTTGGCCGCCACGTTGCCAGGATCGACGTAGGCCACGGCCGCCACGAACGCGGGGCCGAGGATGCTGGCCAGCGCATGGTCATGCGGCTTTTTCTTGCCGTTTGCCACGGTTCCAGCTCCGGCTCCGACTCCGGCAAGCTGGCGTTCCTTCTCGATTTCCGGTGTTTCCTGTTCGATGTCTGCCACGGCGTTCGTCATAGTGGTTGCTGCAGTGGCATCTGCTGCGGTGTGTGTTACTGCCATATCGTTTGTACCAGTTCCCTTCATACCGCGCACAGTTATAGCGCAGGCCTGTTTCCCGAGTCAACAGACGGACAATCTGCGGACGATTGATGGATGACCGGCGGACTGGCAGCTGGCATTTCCCGCCATCTCGCTCATGAAATGTGAAAAACCGCCGAAAACTCGCTCATGAAATGTGCCAGACGGTAGAAAACTCGCTCATGAAAGTGTAAAATCATTGATATAGCAGTAATTCGGAAAGGGGCTCCTCATGTATCTCAAACGCAAAGCCGATGCCTATCTCAATGCATGGAAATCCGACCCGAATCGCTCCCCGCTAATCATCAAGGGCCCTCGTCAAGTAGGCAAGACAGAGACTATCGATTACTTTGCCGCACACAACTACCGTTCGGTAGTGGAAATCAACTTCGTTGAGGAACCGAAATATCGTGCAATCACTGCGGACGGTTATGGCGCGAATACCATCGTCCGCAATATTTCCCTGATCGACCCAGCCAAAAAGTTCATTCCGGGCGATACGCTCATCTTTTTCGACGAAATCCAGGCCCATCCTGATATCGCCACTGCACTGAAGTTCTTTAAAATCGACGGCAAATATGATGTGATTTGCAGCGGTTCAATGTTGGGCATCAGCTATAAGCAAATCGAAAGCAATAGCGTGGGATATAAGACCGACTACGAAATGCGATCGTTGGACTTCGAAGAATTTCTGTGGGCTCGCGGATACGATGAGGCCGTCATCGAAAGCATGTTCACCCACCTGTGTGATGCTACGCCATTCTCTGAAGTGGAAATGAACGTCTTCTCCACGGCATTTATGGATTACTGCGTGCTTGGCGGCATGCCTACGGTTGTCGCCTCCCATATACGCACTGGCACGTTCGAGGGAACACTGCAATTGCAGCGCCAGCTTATTTTGGACTACCAGGAGGATATCCGCAAATACGCGCAAGGACCCGATCAGGCACGAATTCTCAACGTGTTCAACCATATTCCCGTGCAACTCGCCAAGGAAAACAAGAAGTTCCAAATCAGCAAGGTTGCCAGCGGAGCGCGTTTCAAAGACTATCGAGGATGCGTGGAATGGCTTGAAACCTCGGGAATGGTGAATATCTGCCGATGTATGTCCTATCCTGAACTGCCGTTGAAAGGCAATTATGACGAAAACAAGTTCAAGATATATTTCGGCGATACCGGTCTGTTCGTAGCGATGCTTGACGACGAGGCCAGTGATGATCTGCGGGCCAATCGTAATCTTGGTGTCTATAAGGGTGCTATGTACGAGAGCATCGTCTCTGAAGCGCTACAGAAATCCGGCTATGACCTGTACTACTACAAAAAAGAGGATTCCACACTGGAACAGGATTTCTTCGTCCGCACGCGCGAATGGCTGGTGCCGGTGGAGGTGAAATCGAAAAAAGGCACCGCCAAATCCATGCGGACGCTAATCGCTTCGGATTCTTATCCGGAAATTCAGTTCGGCGTGAAACTATCCGCCGGCAATATCGGTAGCAGCGAACACGTGTTCACCGCACCATACTTCACCACATTTTTGCTCCGACGGCTCCTGCGCGCTTATGACGAGGGGCAGGCACCTATGCTCAACAATCCTGAGCGGTAGCCCCTATTCGTCTGCGGGCACGGCCTGGCCCGGGCAGGTATGGAGGACGGCGAGCATGGCGTCCTTTTCTTGGGAGGTGACGGTGAGCTGGTACTTGTCTTTGACGCCAATCTGGCGGGCCACGTAGTCGCAACGGTAGTCGGCGTTGGTGGGTAGCCAGTAGCGGAAGCCGAACCCTTCTCCTGATTGGCCGGACCGTCGACGGCCAGCAGGTTATAGGGGTCATTGCCGAATTCATGGCGTTTGGCAGTGGACCAGTCGCGCGCACCGGATTGCCAAGCGTTTTCAAGGGCCACCACATGGTCGATCTGCACTTTGGCGCTGGTGGCGCGGCCACGTACAAAATGGATGGTCTGAGCGGTGTACGGATCGGCCAGTGTGCCGGACTCGACCACACAGGAACCGGCGTATTTGTAGGTGATGTCCGTGAGATCACGGGCGAGCACGTCGTCGCGTACGTCGCAGCCATTGCCGTCGACGTCGGTGGTGCGGAAACCGAAGGAATCGCGGTCGTAGCCGGAGGAGCTTTGGTTGTCGTCTACGGCGAGCGCGTTCAAAGTGTCGGCGGCTGAACCGGTGGCAGTGTAGCCACCTGTGATTTTGGCCGCGTCGGAGCTGACCTGCGGCAGTAGCAGGCCGATGGTCACGCCGATTGCTGCGGCGAGAACGATGAGAATCAGCACGCGCTCCAGCGGACCAGAAGCGTTGAAACGACGGCGGAAGTGGGCGTTACGACGTGCCATCAATCACGCATAGGTGAAGGTGAGGGGGTCGTGGCCGGCGCGGGTGGGGCCGTCGAGGGCGTCGATGGCAGCGTGTTCATCGGCGGTCAGGGCGAAGCCGAACAGGTTGAGATTCTCCTTCTGGCGGTCAGCATGCACGGACTTGGGGATGATGATCGTGCCGTTTTCGATGTGCCAACGCAGAATCACCTGGGCCGGGCTGACCTCATGGGCGGCGGCGATCTTCTCGATGGTGCCGTCGCCGGCGTTGAGGTCGGCGCCACGCGCCATCGGCGAGTAGGCCTCCACGGCGATGCCGTGCTCCTTGCAGAACGCCACCACTTCGCGCTGCTGCCACGTGGGGTGCAGCTCAATCTGATTGACGGCCGGCCATGCGCCGGTCTCCTCGTGCAGACGCTTCAGATCGGCGGGCATGAAGTTGCATACGCCGAGCGTGCGTGCCATGCCTTCGTCGCGCAACTTGACGAACGCCTTCCAGGTGTCGGTGCTGCGCCAGTCGAACGGCGTGGGCCAATGGATCATGTACATGTCCACGTAATCGAGCTGGAGGAGTTTCAGCGAGTTGTCGAAAGCTTTGAGCGCGGAATCGTAGCCCTGCTGGGAGTCGCGCAGCTTGGTGGTGACCCACAGGGTCTCGCGCTTGGTGCCCTTGTTGTATCCGGAAGCGGCGAGCGCGCGGCCCACGCCGGCCTCGTTGTTGTAGCCGGCCGCACCATCGATATGGCGGTAGCCGGCTTCCAACGCGGATTCGACGACGGGGACCACGCCCTCGTCGTCGATACGTAGCACGCCGAGACCGACTTGCGGAATGGAATGACCGTCTTTCAAGGCGATGTCCGGCACGTTGGCGGGGTTGATGTGTCCGTTGGTCATGATGTGCGATGCTCCTTTATTGCTGCGACTACACGCCACTGTACACGGTTATGCAGGCGATGTGCGGGTGCTGCAACCAAACGGCATGATTGCGCCCGGCCTTCCGTGTGGGAGAGCCGGGCGCAATCATGACAACATCACGCTCTACTCCTGCGACCGGCCCTCGCCCTATTGTTCCCGGGCGCGAATTTGCCCCGGTACAGGCGTCAATCGATTGACGTTTGCACCGGGGCAGAAATCGTTGTCCCGGTACGCAATTTCGGGCCATTTTCGAGAACCAGGACAAGACAATCCCCAAAGTCCACATACCCCGACAAACAGAATCGGCGGAATACAGCCAATCCCGAAATCAACATACTGTCCCGGTTCTCACGTAGAACGATTGACGTGCAAACCGGGGCAACGGGAATTGTCCCGGTACGCGAAAAACACCCGATTTCGCAAACCAGGACAGTGATTTCTGTCCTGGTACCCACATCAAACGATTGATGCACGAACCGGGACAGAATCGCATCGCTGCGCCGAGACAGACGCATCTGACAGCCGACAACCGATAAACGACAGCCGACAGATGGCATCTGGCAGCCGGTTGCCGGCTGCCGGCAACCGCATCATAATGCCGCATCAGTCTCTATCAGGAGCGCTTACGACGCAAAGCAAGCGAGACCCCGCCGGCCACGCCGAGAACGACAACCGCAAGACCCACGGCAGTCACCGCGCTACCGGTATTGCTCAGCACACCAGTGATCTTGTCGCCATTCGCACCGTTGGTCTTATCGCCCTCGCCCGTATCGGGATTGATAGTAGCCCCG
>OLPS01001205.1_pt1 | contig 28543 bp, 22 predicted proteins | sample 1673071 | NCBI WGS metagenome assembly OLPS01 (sample SAMEA3136752, study PRJEB25190) | human gut metagenome | reverse complement strand
CGACCGTACGAGGCGTGATGAAACCGGATGAAGAGGGTAGAAGGGTGTTCCCGACCATGAAGCCGCTGGACGCGGACAAGAAGCCGGAAACGGCCGAGGCCAAGCCCGCCGAGACCGTGCCCGCAGCGCCAGCAGCGGAGGAGAAGATCGACTGCTCCAACGTGGAGATCGAGCCGTTGTTTGCGGATTTCGTGGACTTTGACACGTTCAGCAAGTCCGATTTCCGCGCCGTGAAGGTCAAGGCGTGCGAGGCCGTGAAGAAGTCGAAGAAGCTGCTCAAGTTCACGCTCGATGACGGCACGGGTACGGATCGCGTGATCCTCTCCGGCATCCATGCCTATTACGAGCCGGAAGCGCTCGTGGGCAAGACCTGCATCGCCATCACGAATCTGCCGCCTCGGCCCATGATGGGCATCGACTCCTGCGGTATGCTGATCTCCGCCGTGCACCACGAAAACGGGGAAGAAAGGCTGCACCTGCTTATGGTCGATCCCCACATCCCGGCCGGCGCGAAACTGTACTAAAATCCATATGCAAAAGCCCTTTGCGTGCAGATCATGCGCACGCAAAGGGCTTTTTCGATTTCGGGGCTGCGCGCGTTACTGCGCGGGCTGGAAATTCGTCTGATAGATCTTCTCGGCGATCTTTTTCGGTGCGAAGTCCACGATGACGACGCCGTAGGCCGTTCCGGCCTGCCAGTCGTAGTCATAGAGATCGAGGTTGATGCGCTTGGCGTATTCCTTCGGGTGGCCCACTTTTCCGCTGCCGCTCGTGGACGTGAAGTTCAGGAAAAACGTGTCCTCCGCCGCCTGACTGTTGTCCAGACAGGTGTGGATGGCGTCGATTTTGTCATCGGTGTCATAGTTGTAGCGATCCTGCACGCACAGCGTCTCGCGGCCGTTGATCACGGAGTTCGCGGTGGGGTCAGACAAAACGGTGCGGTCGCCCTGATCCGCCCAGCCGAAGTACAGGCCGCAGCGCTCGAAGCCGACCGGAAGCTTGTCGTCAAACCGCGTGGCGAGGACGATCTTCCCGCGCACTTCGCCCAGCGTCGGGATCTCGTTTTTCAGATACCAGCGCTCCGGATCCTTGTCGATCGTCTCATACAGGACCTTCTGAATCTCCGCGACATCGTCCTTGCTGTTTTCCGCCTTCATGCACAGGATGACCGTCTCGGTGGGGTGGGCGTCCAGAAACGCGGAAACGTCGCGCAGCACGTCATCGAGTGTGAGCGTTCCGGCAAACGGGGAGTTGGAGGTCTTGCAGCGCGCGATGCTGTGCTTGAGCACCAGCGTCTGCTGGTCGTGCTTCTGTTCGAGCACCAGACGCATATCCAGATAGCGGTAGCCGTAGATCAGCTGCGTGGCAACGCTCGCGTCCTGACATTGAAAAATGTAGCGCATATCCACATACTGCGTGCAGCTGTCGTGCGTACCGGGGATCGACATATTGCTGAGCTTTGTCTCGTCCGGCACGGTTTCCATCCAGTCGGTGCTGGAGATGTTCGCTGCCATGGCCGGCGGCGCGGTGATCCCGGCAAAGACGGAAAGCACCATGCAGACGAGCAGCGCGCAGAGCCAGAAGCGGTGTTCGGTGGCCTTCATAAAGTATTCTCCTCATCATTTTTCTGCCGCACGAGCATACCGTGCGGCGGTCGTGTGCCGCCAGTATAGCACAAAACCCGCGTGTTGGGAACGGGAAATCGCATTCCGGGCGCTTGTTCCGGTGCGCGGCGGTAGAAAATGCGCAAATGCTGTGGTATACGATTGCAAAAATATTGCAAAAATGTGTCGCAGAGAGGAGGGGGGGCGTGTGTAGCATGCGGGCGCGGACAGCCGCCGCGAGAAAGCGCTTGTGCTGGGCCTGCCGGGGGAGTAAGACGCCTCTGCATAGTGTTATCCGGCAGATTCCGCAAACAACGGTTGCGGCGGGGCGGGTTTTGCGGTATAATCAAACCAATTTGTGCCTGAGTGCGTGAAAGGAAACAATGTTATGAGTAACGACGCCAACGTCAGCAAACGCGACGGCTTTCGCAGCCGCGGCGGCTTCATCATCGCCTGCATCGGCTCGGCCGTCGGCATGGGCAACATCTGGCGCTTTCCGACGCTGGTGTCCAAATGGGGCGGCATGACTTTCCTGCTGCCGTATTTCCTGTTTGTCATTCTCATTGGCTCCACCGGCGTCATCGGGGAGTTTGCGCTCGGCCGCGCAGCCGGTGCGGGGCCGGTCGACGCTTTCGGCATGTGCACCGAGGCGCGCTGGGGTAAGCGCCGGCCCGGCGAACTGGTCGGCTATATCCCGGTGCTCGGCTCTCTGGCGCTGGCCATCGGCTACACCTGCGTCATGGGCTGGATCTTTAAGTATACGTTCCTGGCGTTTGACGGCGGCCTGTCCGCCATGGGGCAGGACATGGATGGGATCGTCGCCACCTTCAATGCCACGGCCAGCGCGTGGGGCGCGAATGTCTGGGTCGTCGTCGCGGTCGCGGTGAGCTTTGTCATCATGTCCTTCGGCATCGCCGGCGGCATTGAAAAGGCAAATAAGATCATGATGCCGATCCTGTTTTTGCTGTTTGTGGGCCTCGGTATCTATGTGGCTACGCTGCCCGGCGCGTCGGACGGCTATCGGTATATCTTCACGATCAAGCCCGCGGGCCTGCTCGACCCTTATGTCTGGATCTATGCCTTCGGTCAGGCGTTTTTCTCGCTGTCCGTTGCGGGCAACGGCAGCGTTATCTATGGCTCTTACCTCAGCAAGAGCGAGTGCATCCCGAGCTCGGCGCGCAATGTGACGCTCTTTGATACGATCGCGGCGCTGCTGGCGGCGTTCGTCATCATTCCCGCCATGGCGGCGGGCGGCGCGCAGCTCGACGCCGGCGGCCCCGGCCTGATGTTCATCTACCTCGTCCATGTCATGAACGGCATGGCGGGCGGGCGCATCGTGGCGATGGTGTTTTTCGTCTGCGTGGCCTTCGCGGGCGTCACGTCGATCATCAATCTCTATGAGGCGCCGGTCGCGTCCCTGCAGGAGCGGTTCGGCCTCAAGCGCGTGCCGGCCACGGCGGTGATCCATGTGATCGGCCTCGCCGTTGCGCTGTGCATTCAGGCCATCGTGTCGCAGTGGATGGACGTCGTGTCCATTTACATCTGCCCGCTGGGCGCGCTGCTTGCGGCGGTCATGTTCTTCTGGATCGGCGGCAAGAAGCTTGTGCTCGAGAGCGTCAACCTCGGCGCGCGCAAGCCCATCGGCGGCTGGTACTATCCGCTGTGCAAGTATGTCTACTGCGCGAGCGTGCTCGTGGCGCTCATCGCCGGCGCGGCGCTCGGCGGCATCGGCTGAAGCGAATATCGAATAAAAATGAGCGGCCCTTCGCATTTGCGAAGGGCCGCTGTGCTTTGCGCGGTTTAGAACATTTTGATGTACGCATCGCGGTCCGGGCCGACGGAGACGTACTTGATGCGGCAGCCGACGGCAGCCTCCAGATAGTGCACGTAGTCGAGCGCCTCCTTCGGCAGGTCGCTGATCGTGCGGCAGCCGGAGATGTCGCAGTGGAAGCCGGGCAGGTACTCATAAATGGGCTTTGCCTTGGCCAGCTTCACGCCGATGGGGAAGCGGTCCACGCGCTCACCGTCGATGTCGTAGGCGACGCACACGGGGATCTTGTCCAGATAGGACAGCACGTCGAGCTTTGTCAGCGCGATGCTCGTGCAGCCCTGCATCTTCACGCCGTAGCGGGAGGCGACCACGTCGAACCCGCCCACGCGGCGCGGACGGCCGGTCGCAGCGCCGTATTCGCCGCCGGCGTCGCGCAGCGCAGCGGCCTCGTCGCCGAACATCTCGCAGGTGAACGGGCCCTCGCCCACGCAGGTGGAATAGGCCTTCATAATGCCGATGATCGTGTCGAGCCGGGCCTCCGGGATGCCCGCGCCGATGGGCGCGTAGGCCGCGATCGTCGAAGAGCCGGAGGTGTACGGATAGATGCCGTAGTCAATGTCACGCAGCGCGCCGAGCTGGGCCTCAAAGAGCAGGGACTTGTTGTCCTCAATGGCATCGGTGAGATAATCCGTCGTGTCGCAGACGTAGTCCTTGAACGGCATGGCATAGGTGTCGAGCCAGTCCATCATCTCGTCGAGATCGATGGGGTCATGGTGATAGCCGTTGACGATGAAGAGATTCTTCCACTCGAGAATGTCGGCCAGGCGTGCCTTGAGCGCGTCGCGGTCGGCCAGCTCGCCCATGCGCAGCGCCTTTTTCATGTATTTGTCCGAGTAGGCGGGGGAGATGCCGCGGCGGGTGGAGCCGAACTTCTTGTCCGCCAGACGGTCCTCTTCCAGGCAGTCAAGCAGCTTGTGGTACGGCATGCAGATGACGGCCTTGTCGCTGATCTTCAGGTGCTCCGGTGTGATGGTGATGCCGCCCTCTCTCAGGCGCGCGACCTCGTGGAACATGTGCTCCGTATCAATGACCATGCCGGGGCCGAGCACGTTCACGGTCTCGTCGCGCAGGATGCCGGACGGCATGAGATTGAGCACGAACTTGCCCTTGTCGTTGATGACGGTGTGGCCGGCGTTGTTGCCGCCCTGATAGCGTACGACGACGTCATACTTCTGGCTGAGCAGGTCGACCATGCGGCCCTTGCCCTCGTCGCCCCAGTTGATGCCTACGATGGATGTCAGCATTGTTGAGAAACCTCCTGTTTCTTTTACACGTTTACGGATGCGTCGCATCCGAGCAGTGCTGTATATTTGTTCAGGACCGGCGCGACCTGCTCGCGCAGGAACGTCTCGGTCTGGTGTACGGCCATGCCGGTGAAGGCATGGGGGTCAACAAGTTTATTGAGCTCCGCGCGCGTGAGCCCGAAGATCGGGTCAGCCAGGATGCGCTCGAGCAGGTCGTTGCTGCCGCCATGGAGCTTGACCTCTTTGCCGGCGGCGACGCTGTGCTGCCGGATGGCCTCGTGCAGGGCCTGCCGGTCGCCGCCCTTTTCCTTGACGCAGTACATGAGGATGTTCTCCGTAGCGAGAAACGGCAGCTCGTCCGCCAGATGCTTTTCGGCCATTTTCGGGTACACGGTCAGGCCGCGGATGACGTTGAGGTACAGCGTGAGGATGCCGTCGGTGGCGAGGAATGCTTCCGGGATGCTGATGCGGCGGTTGGCCGAGTCATCGAGCGTGCGCTCAAACCACTGGGCGCTGGCCGTGACGGCGGCGTTCTGCAGGTCGCAGATGACGTAGCGCGACAGGGAGGCGATGCGCTCGCTGCGCATAGGGTTGCGCTTATAGGCCATGGCCGAGGAGCCGATCTGGCCGCTCTCGAACGGCTCATCCACCTCTTTGAGGTGGGACAGCAGGCGGATGTCGCTGGAAAACTTCGAGGCGCTCTGCGCGATGCCGGACAGCACCTGCAACACCTGAAAGTCCACCTTGCGCGAATAGGTCTGGCCGCTGACGGGGTACGCGCCGGGAAAGCCCATCTTCTCGCAGATCTTCTGCTCGAGCGCGACGACCTTCTGCTCGTCGCCGTCAAACAGGGCGAGGAAGCTCGCGCCCGTGCCGGTCGTGCCCTTGCAGCCGAGGAGCTTGAGATTGCCGAGCTGAAACTCCAGCTGCTCGAGATCCATCAGCAGATCCTGCGTCCAGAGCGTGGCGCGCTTGCCGACGGTCGTCGGCTGCGCGGCCTGAAAATGCGTGTAGGCGAGCGTCGGCTCTGCCTTGTGCGCCTCGGCAAAGTCCGCGAGCGCCTGGATGACGTTCACCAGCAGGCTGCGGATCTGCTCGAGCGCTTCGCGCATGAGGATGATATCCGTATTGTCGCCGACGTAGCAGGACGTGGCGCCGAGGTGCAGAATGGGCTTTGCCTCCGGGCAGCACGCGCCGTAGGTCAGCACGTGGGCCATGACGTCGTGCCGCACCTCGTGCTCGCGCGCCGCGGCGTAGTCATAGTCGATGTCCGTGATGTGCGCGCGCAGCTCGCGGATCTGCTCATCCGTGATCGGCAGACCGAGCTCCTGCTCGCTCTCGGCCAGCGCGACCCAGAGCCTGCGCCAGGTGGAAAATTTGTTGTCGTCGGAGTAAATGTGCTGCATCGTGCGCCCGGCGTAGCGGGTGCACAGGGGATTGACGTAGCGGTCGTGCATGCTTATCCTCTCTCTGCGTGGCGCAGTGCCGCTGAGATCAGGCCCTTGAACAGGGGGTGCGCCTTATTCGGGCGGCTCTTGAACTCGGGGTGGTACTGAACGCCGATATAAAAGTCGTTTTCGGGGATCTCGACGGTCTCCACGATGTGGCCGTCCGGCGACAGGCCGGAGAGCACGAGCCCCTTTTCCTGCATGAGCGCGCGGTAGTCGTTATTGAACTCGTACCGGTGGCGGTGGCGCTCGGAGATGTCCAGCGTGCCGTAGCACTCCGCCATTTTTGTGCCGGGCACGATATGGCACGGATATGCGCCGAGGCGCAGCGTGCCGCCCTTGTTGATCTCGTCGCTCTGGTCGGGCATGAAGTCGATGACCTTGTGCGTGCTGCCCTCGTCAAACTCGCCGGAGTTGGCGTCGGCGAGGCCGCAGACGGAGCGCGCAAACTCGATGACCGCGATCTGCATACCCAGGCAGATACCGAGATAGGGGATGTTGTGCGTGCGAGCGTAGTGCGCGGCCGCGATCTTGCCCTCGATGCCGCGGTTGCCGAAGCCGCCGGGCACGAGAATGCCGTCGCAGCTGCCGAGCACTTCCTCTACATTATCGCGCGTGATCGTCTCGCTGTCAATCCATTGAATGTCCACGCGCGTGCCGTAGACATAGCCGGCGTGGCGCAGCGCCTCGGCGACGGACAGATACGCATCGTGCAGCTGCACGTATTTGCCCACGAGGCCGATCGTCACGCGGTGCGAGCGGCTGCGGATGCTCTCGAGCATGGCGTCCCACTCGGTCATATCCGGCGCGGGCGCGTCGATGTGCAGCTCACGGCAGACGATCTCGGAAAAGCGGTTCTTTTCGAGCATGACCGGTGCCTCATACAGCACGGGGATGGTCATGTTTTCGATCACGCAGTCGGGCTTGACGTTGCAGAACAGGGAGATTTTGCGGAAGATGGACTCTTCGAGCGGCTCATCGCAGCGCAGCACGATGATGTCCGGGGAAATGCCCATGCCCTGCAGCTCCTTGACCGAGTGCTGCGTGGGCTTGGTCTTGTGCTCCTCGCTGCCGTGCAGATACGGCACGAGCGTCACGTGGATGTAGAGTGCGTTTTCGCGCCCGATCTCCAGCCCGACCTGACGGATGGCCTCGAGAAACGGCTGGCTCTCAATGTCGCCGGTCGTGCCGCCGACCTCCGTGATAACGACGTCGGCGTTCGTCTTGCTGCCGACACTATAGATAAAGTCCTTGATCTCATTCGTGATGTGCGGGATGACCTGCACCGTCTCGCCGAGGTACTCGCCGCGGCGCTCCTTGTTGAGCACGTTCCAGTACACCTTGCCGGTCGTGAGGTTGGAGTATTTGTTCAGATCCTCGTCGATGAAGCGCTCATAGTGGCCGAGGTCGAGATCGGTCTCCGCGCCGTCCTCGGTAACGTACACCTCGCCGTGCTGATACGGGCTCATGGTGCCGGGGTCGACATTGATATAGGGGTCAAGCTTCTGCGCGGCGACCTTCAGGCCGCGTGCCTTGAGCAGACGGCCGAGCGAAGCCGCCGTGATGCCTTTGCCGAGTCCGGAGACAACGCCGCCGGTCACAAAAATGTACTTGGTCATGGTCCACACTCCTCAATCTTCATAGGTACGAATGATATTTTCCGCAATGGTCCGCCGGCGCATACTGGTGTCCATTGCCTGTTTCTCAATGTATTTGTGCGCCTCCGTCTCCGTCATCTGCAGGTGCTGCACGAGCAGGAGCTTCGCGCGGTTGATGATGCGGATATCGGCGACCTTCGCCTCGAGCTTTTCCGTCTTGTGCTGCATCTGCTCGAGCTGGATGCGCACGGCGGTCAGCAGCCGGATGGTCTGCACGATGAGCGATTCCGGCGCGTCATTCGGCAGCACCAGCACGCCGGCCTGTTCGAGCAGGGCGGCGTCCGTGTCCGCGTGTTCCGGTGCGGCCAGCAGCAGCACGGCCATGCAGTGCCGCTTTTTGAGCTGCAGCGCCAGCTCCCGGCAGGAGCTGCCGGCGATGGGCTCTGCGATGAGCACACCGTCGATGCTGCCTGCGTCAAACTGTTCGAGCGCCTGCCGCGCGCTGCCGGCGTGATCGAACGGGACGACGCGCGCCCGTGTGAGCAGGGCGCTGATGCGCTGGGTCTGCGCCTCGGAACTGGAGACCAGGAGCGCGCGCACGGTGTGCAGCGACGTGTTCATAGCAGTCACCTCGAATCAGAAGTTGGTGCGGAAAAACAAAAAAGACGCTTCCGATGCCGATAAGGGGCACTTTCCCCCAGGTCATCGTGAAACGTCAGCGTTCTCGAAAAGTTACCATATGAACTTATGCCTGCGGCCGCAAAAACAGCACGCAGAATTTTGCCAATCAAAATCCATGTATATAATACACCACGGCATTTGCACGTGTCAAGGATAAAAAAACGGGCAATTTTGCCGAAAAATCTGTTGAATCCGCCGAAAGAAATTGCGTTTTTCCCGCTTGACATTTTTCCGCAACAGGCGTATATTTTGCTACATTGAAACGGCAATGGCGTCGTGGAGAGCACAAGATCTCCGGGCCCCAGTGCCGTTTTTTGTTGTTGATACTGATTTGAAATACGGAAAGGGGACCATGCGAGATGGAAAAGATCTCTGACATTTTTGGATCCATGGTATTTAACGATGCCGTCATGCGCGAGCGGCTGCCGAAGGAGACTTACCGGCAGGTACAGGCGACGATGGAAAATGGCAAGCGTCTTGATGACGACGCCGCGCGCATCGTGGCCAATGCCATGAAGGACTGGGCGATCGAAAAGGGCGCCACGCACTTCACGCACTGGTTCCAGCCGATGACCGGCATCACCGCCGAGAAGCACGACAGCTTCATTTCGCCCTGCGGCGGCGGTCAGGTCATTATGGAGTTTTCCGGCAAGGAGCTCGTCCGCGGCGAGCCGGATGCGTCCAGCTTCCCGTCCGGCGGCCTGCGCGCAACGTTTGAGGCGCGCGGCTACACCGCCTGGGACCCGACGTCCTATGCATTCATTAAAGATAATGTGCTGTGCATTCCGACGGCGTTCTGCTCTTACGGCGGCGAGGCGCTCGATAAAAAGACGCCGCTGCTGCGCAGCGCCGAGGCGCTCAACCGTCAGGCCCTGCGTGTGATCCACCTGTTCGGCAACGAGGACGTGACAGCCGTGCGCACGACCGTCGGCCCAGAGCAGGAGTACTTCCTGGTCGACAAGTCTGTGTATGACAAGCGCAAGGACCTGATCTATACCGGCCGCACGCTCTTCGGCGCCAAGCCGCCGAAAGGCCAGGAGCTGGACGATCATTACTTCGGCAGCATCAAGCCGCGCGTTGCGGCGTTCATGAAGGATCTGGACGAGGAGCTCTGGAAGCTCGGCGTTTACGCCAAGACGGAGCACAACGAAGTGGCGCCCGCGCAGCACGAGCTCGCGCCGGTGTTCACGACCGGCAACATCGCTGCCGACCAGAACCAGCTGACGATGGAGATCATGCAGAAGGTGGCCGCGCGCCACGGCATGGTCTGCCTGCTGCACGAAAAGCCGTTTGCCGGCGTCAACGGTTCCGGCAAGCACAACAACTGGTCCCTGACCACCGACACCGGCATGAACCTGCTCGAGCCCGGCGAGACGCCGGCCGAGAACGCACAGTTTTTGCTCTTCCTGTGCGCGGTGATCCAGGCGGTGGATGATTATCAGGATATGCTGCGCATCAGCGTGGCGTCGGCCGCGAACGACCACCGTCTCGGCGCGAACGAAGCGCCCCCGGCCGTCGTGTCGATGTATGTCGGCGACGAGATCGAGAGCATTCTCGACGCCATCGTCAACGAGACGCCCTATGCCGGACAGGAAAAGGAGCTGCTGAAGATCGGCGTGCATGCGCTGCCGCGTTTCCCCAAGGATACGACCGACCGCAACCGCACCTCTCCGTTTGCGTTCACCGGCAACAAGTTCGAGTTCCGTATGCCCGGTTCCTCGGCCTCCATTTCCGGCATCAACGTCGTGCTCAACACGGCGGTCGCCGAGAGCCTCGAGCAGTTTGCTGACGCGCTCGAGGGCAGCAAGGACTTTGAGGCCGATCTGCAGGCGCTCATCCGCAGCGTGCTCATCAAGCACAAGCGCATCCTCTTCAACGGCAACGGCTATGACGACGCCTGGCTGGCGGAGGCCGAGCGCCGCGGCCTGCTGAACCTGCGCACGACGCCGGAAGCGCTGCCGTATTACCTCGCCGACAAGAACGTGGCGCTGTTCACCAAGCACCGTGTCTATACCCGCACCGAGATGGAGGCCCGCTACGAGATCCACCTCGAAAACTACAGCAAGGTGCTCAACATTGAGGCGCTGACGATGCTCGAGATGGCGCGGCGCGACATCATGCCCGCCGTCAGCAGCTATCTGCGCGAGCTGTCCGAGACCGCTGCGGCGATCCACGCTGCGTCCGTCACGGCGGACTGCTCGTATGAGGAGAGCATCATCCCTGAAATGTCCGCGCTGTTGGGCGATGCCTACCGCAAGGTCCGCCGCCTGGATGAGGCGCTCATGGGCGCCAAGACCGTCGAGGGCAGCCAGGCACTGGCCAACTACTACCGCGACAAGGTCTTCTCCGCCATGGCGGAGCTGCGCATCACGATCGACCAGCTCGAGACCATGACGCCGTCCGACAAGTGGCCGGTCCCGTCCTACGGCGACCTGCTGTTCAGCGTGCGGTAAAAAACGCTTACTCTTTCTTTTTTCTCTCTTCTTTCATTTTCATACTTCTGTCAAAAGCATTGACGGAGAAAAGTAGCACGGGCGATCATTTCCAGCGAGTGCGGGACGGTGCGAGCCGCATAACAGAGCCTGTGTGAAGAACACTCCCGAGCTGCAACCTGAACGGGCGAGAGCCTCAGTAGGTGCGCCGTCAAAGCCGGACGTTATCCCGGTGCGGTTTGTTAGAACCCGTGAGAAGTAAAATAGGTGGCACCACGATACGCAGCTACTCGTCCTATTGTTGGATGGTAGCTGCGTATTTTTTGATATATTCAGGAGGAAAAAATCATGTGTTCCATCATCGGTTATCTCGGCTCGTCCATCTCCGCGCAGGATCTGCGCGCCGGCTTTGACAAGACCATTTCCCGCGGCCCGGACGATACGCGCATGCTGCATATCGGCGCGGCGACGCTCGGCTTCCACCGCCTGGCCATTATGGGCCTGCACCCGGAGGGGATGCAGCCGTTCACGCGGGATGGAAGCGCGCTCGTGTGCAACGGCGAGATCTACGGCTTCCGGCCCATCCGCGAGCGGCTCATCGCTGAGGGCGAGACGTTCGAGAGCGAGTCCGACTGTGAGATCCTGCTCCCACTCTACGAGCGCGAGGGGCTGGACATGTTCCGCGGACTGGATGCGGAGTTTGCCATGGTCATCTATGATGCCAGGCGCGGCGGCCTTGTCGCGGCGCGCGACCCCATCGGCATCCGCCCGCTGTACTACGGCTATGACGCCGAGGGCGCGATCGTCTTTGCCAGCGAGGCGAAAAACCTCGTCGGCCTCGTGCACGATGTGATGCCGTTTCCTCCCGGACACTATTATGCCGACGGCAAGTTCACCTGCTACCGCGACATGACGCAGGTGGATGCCGTCTGCGAGGACGATCTGGAGACCGTCTGCACCCACATTCGTGAAAAGCTCATCGCCGGCGTGGAAAAGCGGCTGGATGCCGACGCGCCGCTCGGCTTTCTGCTCTCCGGCGGTCTGGACAGCAGCCTTGTGTGCGCCATCTCGGCAAAGCTGCTCAAAAAGCCCATCCGCACGTTCGCCATCGGCATGCGCAGCGACGCCATCGACCTGAAGTACGCCCGCGAGGTGGCAGAGTATCTGCACGCCGACCACACCGAGGTCATCATCACGCCCGAGGACGTCATCCAGGCGTTGCCGGAGGTCGTGGCGCTGCTCGGCACGTATGATATCACGACCATCCGCGCGAGCATCGGCATGTACCTCGTCTGCAAGGCCATCCACGAGCAGACCGACCTGCGCGTGCTGCTCACGGGCGAGATCTCCGATGAGCTCTTCGGCTATAAGTACACCGACTTCGCGCCCAGCCCGGAGGCGTTTCAGGAGGAATCCGCCAAGCGCATCCGCGAGCTGCATATGTACGATGTCCTGCGCGCCGACCGCTGCATCTCCGTCAACAGTCTCGAGGCCCGTGTGCCGTTCGGCGATCTGGACTTCGTACAGTATGTCATGTCCATCGACCCGGCCAAGAAGTGCAACGTCTACGGCAAGGGCAAGTATCTGCTGCGCCACGCCTTTGAGGGCGACTGGCTGCCGCACGATATCCTCATGCGCGAGAAGGCGGCCTTCAGCGACGCGGTCGGCCACTCCATGGTCGACGATCTCAAGGCGTACGCCGAGCAGAAGTACACGGACGAGGAATTTGAGACCCTGCGCCGGAAGTACGACTTTGCGCAGCCGTTCACCAAGGAATCGCTGCTCTACCGTGAACTGTTTGAGCAGTATTACCCCGGTCAGGCGCACATGATCGTCGATTTCTGGATGCCGAACAAATCGTGGGACGGCTGCGACGTGGACGACCCGTCCGCGCGCGTGCTCGCAAACTACGGCGACAGCGGAAAGTGAGGAGCATATGGACGACACTGCGCTGCGCATCCGCACCGCGCGCCTGAGCGACGCGCCCGCGCTGCTGAAAATTTACGCGCCGTATGTGGAAAAGACGGCCATTACGTTCGAGTGCACTGTGCCGGATATCGAGGAATTTGCCGCGCGTATGCGCGCCACGCTCCGCCGCTATCCGTACCTGGTCGCGGAGCGCGGCGGCGAGATCGTCGGCTATGCCTACGCCGGGCCGTTCGGCAGCCGCGCCGCCTATGACTGGGCGGTGGAGATGAGCATTTACCTGCGCGAGGATCAGCGGCACCGGGGGACGGGCAAGCGGCTGTACGCCGCGCTCGAGGCGGTGCTGCGCGCGCAGAACATTCAGAATCTCTATGCCTGCATCGGCTGCCCGGACGGGGCGGACGACGCGCACCTGACGCGAAACAGCGCGCAGTTTCATGCGCATCTCGGCTATCGGCTCGTCGGGGAGTTTCCGCGCTGCGGGTATAAATTCGGCACTTGGTACTCCATGGTCTGGATGGAAAAGTGCATCGGCGCGCACGAGGCGCAGCCTGCGCCCGTGCGCCCGTTCCCGGAGCTCAGCCCGGCGGAGCTGGAAGCCATTTTGGACCGTGCATAAAGCCGCGGGCCGTTTCCGATCTGGAAACGGCCCGTGCTTTTTTTTATCGCTTTTGCAGCAGTTCATACGCGCCCAGCAGCATCTGCGCCGCCTCGGCGCGCGTGAGGGACGCCGCACAGTCGCTGCCGGCCGGATACACGCCGCAGGATGTCAGACTTGACACGGCGGCGCACGCCCAGTCGGGAATATAGTCGCCCTCGAGCGCGGCGGCGGGGGAGGGGTCGAGGAAGTTGCTGAGCATGACGGCAGCCTCGGCTGCCGTGATGCCGCGCTGTGCATCGAATACGATTGCCGTACCGTCGGAGTAGCCGGTGATGTCGCCGTTCATGACCGCGGTCGCAACATACGCCTTTGACCACGCGGGGATCTGCATATCATCGCCGAAGCCCGTCGAGAGCACGCCCTGCAGCTTTTCCGTCCCGGTCAGGTGCATGCACATGGCGAGAAATTCACCGCGCGGCACGTTGCTGTCCGGGTCGAAGAGATACTGCCCGCCAACCTGCCGGCCGACGCACACGCCCTGCTCGGCGAGCAGCACGGCGGCATATTCCTCCGCCCGCCCGGCCATATCACTGTAGGTGACGTCCGGCTTCTGCTTCTTGATGGCGATGATCACGGTCGCCTCCTGCGACTCTCTGCCGCTGCTGTCGGCGGCGCGAAAGCCGAAGTAGTCGCGCCCGCGCTTGCCGTCGGCGGGGGTATAGACGAATGTGCCGCTGTCGGTGAGCGTTACCGTGCCCTTGATGGGCTCGGTCGTGATGCGGAAGGTGAGCGGGCTGCCGTCGGGCGCATTTGCGCTCAGTGTGCCGCCGATGGACGTGCCGCGGAATGTGGTCAGCTCCAGATTTTCGGCCACGGGCGCGGTGTCGGCCGCGGCCTGCTCGGCAAAGCCGGCCGGGACGAGCGCTGCACAGAGTGCCAGCGCGCACACGGCCGCAAGAATTTTCTGCTTCATAATGCAAAACCTCCGTGCAAATGTAGGCTGCTCCTAGTTTGCACGGAGGTGGTGGAAATATGCGTTTTGGCCTTATTCGGTCCGCAGGGCGACGACCGGGTCTTTTTTCGCTGCCATGCCCGACGGGATGAGGCCCGCGATGAACGTCAGCGCCATGCTGATGAGGATCAGCAAGATCGCGCCGAGCACCGGCAAAATGGCGCTCAGGGTCGGCAGACCGGTCAGATGGTGCACGATGAGGTTGATGGGGATCAGCAAAATCAGCGTACACAGGATGCCCATCACGCCGGCTGTGAAGCCCTCGATGAGCGTCTCGGCGTTGAACACGCGCGAAATGTCCTGCTTGCTCGCGCCGATGGAGCGCAGGATGCCGATCTCCTTCGTGCGCTCGAGCACGGAGATATAGGTGATGATGCCGATCATGATCGACGACACGACGAGCGAGATGGCCACGAAGCCAATGAGCACGTAGCTGATGGCGTTGATGATCGTCGTGATGCTGCTCATAAGCAGGCCGACATAGTCGGTGTAGCTAATCTGATCGTTCTCGGCGGCGTCGGCATTGTAGTCGTCGATACACGCGGAGATCTGATCCTTGTTCTCAAAGCTCGAGGCGTAGATGTTGATGGCGCTGGGGGAGTCCTTATCGACGTAGCCGAGCTTTTTCAGGTTGTTGTTGTAGGTCGAACCGCTGGCCGACGAGGCGACGTAGTTGTCGTACACATCCGCATACTGGCTGCTGCTGATGCCTTTGGCGCTGATGGCGGAGATGACTTCCTGCGAGGTCATGCCGCTGTAGGCCTTGACGGTCTCCTGCTGCATCTGCATGGAGAGGATCGCGCGCATATACGGCCGGAAGAAGCGGATAAACGTCTCGTCGTCCATGGCGTCGATCATTTCCTTCATCTGCTGCGCCGTTTTGCCGCTGGCCTCAAAGACGCCGTTGTCGGCCATCTCTTTGGCGTCGTCGCGGGTGAAGGTGGCCATGGTCTGCGTGAGCGCGGCGTCAAGCGTGGTGTCATCCGGCGTGGTCATGCACTTGCGGTAGACGGTCGCGCGGTCGTCCACGCTCAGCTTGTTGAGATAGGCCTGCGCGGCGGCAACTTTCTGGTCGGTCGTGGCGGTCGCGGCGTTCGGGAACGCAGAGCCGGTGAACACGTCCACGTCCGGGTTTGCCAGCTGCTTCTGGATGATCTCGGTGCTGTCGGCCTGCTCGATGGCGTAGTCCGTCAGGGCGGAGGTGTAGCCGATGGAGCCATAGGTGCTGCTGGTCACGCTGCCCTTGGCCGGGCGCACGATGCCGACGATCTTGAGCTGCACGCCCACGGAATCGTTGTTGTAGAGCTGGTGCAGTCCGTCGGCCGTCTGGCTGATGTCCGTGTAGCCGGAGCCGCTGGCCACATAGCCCTCCGACGGGAGAATGAGCTTGAAGCTGCGGCCGCACAGATCTTCATAGCTCCAGCTGTTTTGCGTCGTGTCGATCTGCTTTTTGTTCATGGACTGCATCATGGCGTTGCTGATGTCGTCCATGCTCTCGAGCCCGAGGGCGTAGAGCGTCAGGTCGGAAATTTCATTGTTTTTGTCCACAACGAGCACGACCTCGTTGTAATTTTGCGGCCAGGAGCCATAGATCACGTCGTACTGGTTTTGCGTCGAGGCGCTCACGAGCGCGCCGTCCTCGCCGGACAGCAGCTCCTGCCAGACGTTGAAGCCGGAGTAGAAGCCACCCATGGAGTCAAAGTAGGACGAGTAGTCGCCGCCGTACATGGACTTCATGACGTTTTGCAGCAGCTCGGTCGTGTCGGCCTTGATGACGGTGCCGTTGGGATCCTCGGTATAGACGGCGAAGCCCATGTCATACGTGTACTGGATGCCGCTGATATAGTCGTGGATCTTGTTGTCGGGGTTTTCGAGATATTTCTTGAACTCCGGCAGGTTGTTCGACTGGCCGGTCGCGCTGCTGACCATGGAGTTGAGCATGCTGTACATGACCGTGTTGGCGTAGACCTTATCGAGGTCGTGCGCATCCGCACTGTCATCCTTTGCGCCCGACATGGCCGAGAGCATCCCGGACATGTCCACGGGGTTTGCCTCGATCGTCAGCGGGTAGGACGAGAGCGTCTGCTCCTGCACGGTGTCGATGTAGGACTGAAAGCCGTGCGAGAGCGACAAAATGAGCGCGATGCCGATGATGCCGATCGAGCCGGCGAATGCGGTGAGCAGGGTGCGGGCCTTTTTCGTCATAAGGTTGTGCAGCGACAGGCTCATGGCCGTTGCAAAGCTCATGGACGTGTGCTCCTTGACCTTGACCGTCACGGGTGCGGACGTCTCGGATTCCGTGCAGGGGTTATCGTCGCCGACGATCTTGCCGTCGAGCAGGCGCACGGTGCGCGTGGCGTATTTCGACGCCAGCTCCGGGTTGTGCGTGACCATGATGATGAGCTTATCTTTTGCGATCTCCTGCAGCAGATTCATGATCTGCACGCTCGTCTCGCTGTCGAGCGCGCCGGTCGGTTCGTCGGCGAGCAGAATGTCGGGGTTGTTGACGATGGCGCGCGCGATGGCCACGCGCTGCATCTGGCCGCCGGACATCTGGTTCGGCGCTTTGTCGAGCTGGTCGCCCAGGCCGACCTTTTCCAGCGCCTCGACGGCGCGCGCGCGCCGCTCCTCACCGGAGACGCCCGAGAGCGTCAGCGCGAGCTCAACGTTGGCCAGCACGCTCTGGTGCGGGATGAGGTTGTAGCTCTGAAAGACAAAGCCGATGGAGTGGTTGCGGTACGTGTCCCAGTCGCGGTCGTCGTACTCCTTTGTGGAGCGGCCGTTGATAATGAGGTCGCCGGAGGTGTAGCGGTCCAGGCCGCCGATGATGTTCAGCAGCGTGGTCTTGCCGCAGCCGGACTGGCCCAGGATCGCAACGAACTCGTTTTCACGAAAGGCAATGTTGATGCCCTTGAGTGCTTCGACCTGCGTCGTGCCGGCCTCGTAGACTTTGGTGATGTTCTTCAGTTCCAGCATGGGTGGGATGCTCCTTTATATGGATGCCGCGCGGCGGCGCAGCCTTAGATACTAATTAAAAAAGTATTAGGACATAATGATAAGCGCCGCACGGGCATCCGTCAAGCGCCGGCGCGCCGGTTTTGCAGAATTTTAACTATTTATTCACAAACAAACCCGATACAATTTCCCTGCGTCTGCTGTTGAAACATTGGGGAATGTCTGCTATAATATTTGCCTGCCCGGATAAGGGGCCTGAACATGATAAATGGAGAGCTTGGAATATGAAAATTGTGATCGTGGGCGCTGGCCGCGTGGGCTATGCCATTGCGGAGCAGCTCCTGACAGAAGGGCATGACATCACCGTCGTCGAGAGTGACCCGGAGCGCGCTGCCTATATCTCTTCCACGCTGGATGTGATCGTGGTCGAGGGCCGCGCGAATGTGGATCAGCTACGCATTGCCAACGTTGCGGACGCCGACCTGCTCATCGCCGCGACGACCTCGGACGAGACGAACCTCATCAGCTGCATGGTCGGGCGCAAGCTCGGCGCTACGCATACGATCGCGCGCGTGCGCGACGAGGAGTATTATCAGGACGTGGCGCTGCTGCAGGACGAGCTGGGGCTGAGTCTGTCCATCAACCCCGAGCGCACCTCCGCCAAGGAGATCTCGCGCACGCTGCGTTTCCCGGCCGCCACGAAGGTCGAGCCGTTTGCCAACGGCCTTGTGGAGCTCGTGGAGTTCAAGCTGCGCGAGGGCAGCAAGCTCGACGGCCTGCGCCTGAACGATTTCCGCGGCCGCTACAGCGACGGCATCCTCATCTGCGCCGTGGAGCGCGAGGGCAGCGTTACGATCCCGAACGGCGACTTTGTGCTTGCCGCCGGCGACTATGTCACCGTGGTCGGCGCGCCGCACGAGCTGCATGAGCTGTTTCGCAAGATTGGCGAGTTCCGCCACGAGGCCGAGAGCGTCATCATCATCGGCGGCGGCCGCATTGCCGAGCGGCTGGCGCTGGAGCTGGCGCGTATGCACATCCACTCGACGATCATCGAGCGCGACCCGGCCCGCTGCCGCGTCATGAAAACGCTCCTGCCGGAGGCGACCATCATCTGCGCCGACGGCACAAAGCCGGACGTCCTGCGTGAGGAGGGCCTGCCGGAGGCGGACGCGCTCGTCACGCTCACGGAGTCGGACGAGACGAACCTCATCATCTCCTCCTTTGCCTATCACGAGCAAGTGCCGAAGATCGTCACAAAGGTGGATGAGGATAACTTCATCGAACTCGCGGAATCGTATGGCCTGACGACGATCATTCAGCCGGCGGACGTGACGGCCGGCCGCATCGTGGAGTACGTCCGCTGGATGCAGAACTCCGCGCACAGCAGCGGCGTGGAGACGCTGCGCATGGTGGCCGACGGGCAGGCCGAGGCGCTGGAATTCATCGTGCGCGCCGAGAGCCAGTTTCTCGATGTGCCGCTCAAGGCGCTCAAGCTCAAGGACTCCGTGCTCGTCGCCTCGATCATCCGCCGCGGCAAGTGCCGCGTCCCGTCCGGCAACGACGCCATCGAGCTCGGCGACCGCGTGGTCGTCGTCACTACCAACCATGGTATGCATGAGCTGAAGGACATTCTGAAATAATTGCGGAAAGAACAGCCGCCGCTCCCTGATGGGGAGCGGCGGCTTTGTCGTATCGTGTTTTATTCCGGGCGGCGGAAGATGACGACCTGCGCCGGTGTGTCCGGCGTGAGCGTCATACGGTTGGTGTCGTAGCGCTGGACATTTGCGCCGTTGCCCTCGAAGATGCCGGTGAAGTCCTCCGGCGCGCGCAGGCGGTGGTTGCTGTGGCCGGGCGCCTGAAAGTGCATCGGGATGATGACGCGCGGCTGCAGCTGCTCGCAGAGGTAGTAGGCGGTGTCCGGCTCGATCGTGTAGATGCCGCCGACGGGGATCATCATCGCGTCGAGCCCCTGCAGCTGCTGCATCTGCTCGGGCGTGGGCTTCGCGCCCAGGTCGCCCAGATGCGCCACGCGCATACCCTCGGCGGCGAAGATGCGCACGGTGTTCATGCCGCGCAGACGGCCGCGCATGATGTCGTGGTACGTCTCCAGCTCCGTGACGGAAAATGGGTTCGCCTTGCCGGTGTTGCGCAGCGTGACGCCCTCGCGGAAGTTGTGGTCGCGGTCCTCGTGGCTGATATAGACGGCGTCCGCCGTCAGCCGCACGTGGGGATAGGCCGTGCCGACGCTGGTGTCCTGAAACGGGTCGATGACGGCGCTGTAACCGCCGGAGACCAGCTCGAAGCAGGAGTGGCCATGCCAGATGATGTCCATAAGATGCACCTCGATCATCGAATTTTTTCTTTATTTTACTTCCGCACCCTGTGGTTGTCAATCTCCGCGTTGGAAGATGCGGGCCTTGTTTCCCGGGGGAAAATGTGTTAAAATCAGACGCTATGAATACTACCATGACTTTTGAACAACGCTATGTGCAGGCGCGCAGACGCTTCATCGAGGCGGACTTTGCAAACCTGAACGATATGCAGAGAAAAGCGGTCCTGGCCACGGAAGGCCCACTGCTGCTGCTGGCCGGCGCCGGCAGCGGTAAAACTACGGTGCTCATCCACCGGATCGCAAATCTCATCCAGTACGGCCGCGGGTCCGATACCGACGAGGTGCCGGACACGGCGACAGAGGCGGACCTCGCGCTGCTCGAGCGCACGGATCTGACGCCGGACGAGCGCCGGCGTGCGCAGCGGGCGGCGGCGCTCGAGCCGGTCGAGCCGAAGCGCATCATCGCCATCACGTTCACGAACAAGGCGGCGGATGAGCTTAAGGAGCGTATTGAGCGGATGCTCGGTCCAGAGGCCGCGGCGAATATCTGGGCCTCGACCTTCCACTCCGCGTGCGTGCGCATCCTGCGGCGGGACGCGGACAAGCTCGGCTATCCCAACAGCTTCACGATCTACGACACGTCGGACAGTCAGGCGGTCGTCAAGCACATTCTCAAGGACATGAATCTCGACGAGAAGGCGTTTCCGTACCGTGCCGTGCTCACGGAGATCAGCCGCGCCAAGGATGCCGGCATCACGCCCGAGCAGTACCTTGCGCGCGCACAGGCCACGCATAACCCGCGCAATATCCGCATCGGCGAGATATACCAGACCTACTGGCAGCGCCTGTTTTCCGCCGGGGCGATGGATTTTGACGACCTGATCTACAACACCGTCCGCCTGCTCGACGAGCACGAGGACGTGCGCGAGCACTGGCAGCGCCGCTTCCGCTACGTGCTCATCGACGAGTATCAGGACACGAATAACCTTCAGTACCAGCTCGCGGCCCTGCTGGCCGACGGCTGGGGCAATATCTGCGTCGTCGGCGACGATGACCAGAGCATCTACAAGTTCCGCGGCGCGACGATCGAGAACATTCTCAACTTTGAAAAGCAGTACAAGAATGCCCGCACCATCCGCCTCGAGCAGAACTACCGCAGCACCGGCCGCATCCTGGACGCGGCCAACCACGTCATCGCCAACAACACCGGCCGCAAGGGCAAAACGCTCTGGACGAAGGCCGAAGCCGGTGACCCGCTCACGCTCTACTGCGCCACAAATGAGAACGACGAGGCGCGCTATGTCGCCACGAAGATCATGGACGACTTTGGCCACGGCATGAACTTCCGCGATCACGCCGTGCTCTACCGCATGAACGCGCAGAGCAACCAGCTCGAATATGCCTTCAAGCGCAACGGCATCCCGTACCGCATCATCGGCGGCACGCGCTTTTTCGACCGTGCGGAGGTCAAGGACATGCTGGCCTACCTGTGCGTCATCCAGACACCGGGCGACGACCTGCGCCTGACGCGCATCATCAACACCCCGGCCCGCGGCATCGGCGCGCGCACGGTCGAAACGGCCGCGCAGCTCGCACATGAGCAGCAGACGAGCCTCTTTGAAGTCATCCGCCACGCGGACGCCTATCCCGAGCTGCAGCGCAGCCAGATGCGCCTGCGCCAGTTTGCCATCCTGATCGAGGAGCTGCAGGCCGCGGCCAAAACCATGCCGCCGGACGAACTCTACGACCTCGTCGTGGAGCGCAGCGGCTATGTCCGCGCGCTCGAGGAAAAGAACACGGCCGAGGACGCCGCCCGCATCGAGAACGTGCAGGAGCTCAAGTCGAACATCATTGCCTTTGCCAAGGAGGCCGAAAACCCCACGCTCGCGGGCTTCCTCGACGAGGTCGCGCTCTATACGGATCTCGACAACTATGACCAGTCTGCCGACTGTGTCACGCTCATGACCATGCACGCGGCCAAGGGTCTGGAGTTCCCGACGGTGTTCATCGTCGGCTGCGAGGAGGGCATTTTCCCCGGCCTGCGCTGTATCGGCGAGCCGGACGAAATGGAGGAGGAGCGCCGCCTGTGCTACGTCGCGCTCACCCGCGCGCGCGAGCACCTCATCCTCACGTGCGCCCGCCAGCGCATGCTCTTCGGCCGCACGACGGCCAATCGCGTCTCCCGCTTTGTCGAGGAGATCCCGGAGGAAGATATTCAGAAGCTCAATGTCCCGCGCGGCTACGGCTATTCCGAGCCCAGCCGCGACCAGCAGCAGTACCCGCCGCGCCGGAGCGAGCTGCGCGCTTATACGGTCTCCGCGCCGGAACCGCGGCGCAAGCCGCCCGTGCGGCCCGCGCCGCCCGCGGCAAAGCCGGCGGGCAAAGCTGCCCCGGCCTTCGCCGTCGGCGACCGGGTCACGCACCGCGCGTTTGGCTCCGGTGTCGTCTCGAAGATCCAGCCTATGGGCGGCGATGCGCTGCTCGAGGTGGAATTTGAGACCGCCGGCACCAAGCGCCTCATGATGCGCGCGGCCGGACAATTCATGAAAAAGGAACCCTGATCTCTATGCCTGACCCCGGCGCAAGCCATGCTTATACCCGTCTCGGCCGCTTCGCCCTGATTGCGACGACGCTCCTCTGGGGCAGCTCGTTCACGATCATGAAGGACGCACTTGCCACCGTCCCCACGCTGTGGCTGCTGGCCATCCGCTTTTCCGGTGCGGCCATGCTCATGGCGCTCATCGGTATCCGGAGCCTGCGCCGGCTCGACCGCGGCTATCTCACCGGTGGGGCGTGCATGGGCGTGTGCCTGTACCTGGCCTACACCATTCAGACGTATGGCCTCGTGCACACCACGCCGGGGAAAAACGCCTTTCTCGCGGCGACGTACTGCGTGTTCGTGCCGTTTTTCTGGTGGCTGATCCATAAGCGGCGGCCGGACCGGTACAACCTCGCGGCGGCGCTTTTGTGCCTGTACGGCATGGGGCTCGTGTCCCTGCAGAGCGACCTGCGCATCGGCCGCGGCGAGGGGCTGACGATCCTTAGCGGCGTGTTTTACGCGCTGCACATCATCGCCACCGCCAGTGCGGCCAGAGGGTGCAGCCCAGTGCTGCTCTCGTTCGTGCAGTTTGCTGTGGCAGCCGTGCTCAGCTGGGTCACAGCGCCGTTCGCCGCGCCTGCGCCGGAGGAGATCCCGGCGGATGTGTGGCTGCGTCTTGGCTACCTGTGCGTCATGTGCACCGGCCTGTGCTTCCTGCTCCAGACGTTTGGGCAGAAGTACACCCCGCCCACGACGGCGGCGCTGCTGCTCACGCTCGAGAGCGTGTTCGGCACGCTGTTTTCCGTTGCGTTCTATCACGAGCATCTGGAGCCGCGCGTGATCGTCGGCTTCGCGCTGATCCTCGTTGCCATCCTCATCTCGGAGACAAAGCTGAAGTTTCTGCGCCGCAGGATGGCATAAAAAATCCGCTGGTTGATCCCAGCGGATTTTTTCAGCCCAGAAGCGCCTGCAGCTGCGCGATGTCGGCGGCGAACTGCTGCGCGCCGGCGCGCTCGAGCACGTCCCGGTCACGAAAGCCCCACAGCACGCTGATGCACGGCAGATCTGCCGCGCGCGCCGTGGCAATATCGACCTCGGAATCGCCGACAAAGACCGTCTTGTCAGGGTCGGCGCCGAGCTGTTCCATGGCGGCCAGCAGCATGTCCGGCGCCGGCTTGCGCCGGATGGCTGCCGTCTCGCCGACAGCGATCTGGACTGCGTCGGCGAAGAAATCCGCACGCAGTGCGCGCACGGCCTCGTCCGGCTTGTTGGACACGATGGCGAGCTTGCGCCCCTGCGCGTGCAGCGTGCGCAGCAGCGCGGCGACGCCGGGGTAGGGGGCGGTCTCAATGCGGCAGTGGGCGGCATAGTCGGCGTTGTATTCCGCCAGCAGCGTCTCGAACAGCGCGCTGTCCGTGCCCGACGGGACTGACAGCTCCATCAGCCGCCGCGCCCCGTTGCCGAGCGCGGTGCGCATCTGCTGCCGCGTGCGCTCCGGCAGACCGTGGCGGGTGAGCGTGCGGTTCATGGCGGCGGTCAGGTCGCCGAGCGTGTCGAGCAGCGTGCCGTCGAGGTCAAAAAGTACAGATGTGTAGTGCATAGACGTATCTCCTTTGTTCTGGCACACTTATAACGCATTTTGCGCGCGGTGTCAACCAAAAAACAAGTTGACATCCGCTGCCGAATATGCTACTATAATGCAGCGCGCTGGCCGCGCGTCCATATTGGAAATGGAATTCGGCTTGGAGAAGTACCCAAGTGGCCGAAGGGGCTCCCCTGCTAAGGGAGTAGGCTGTGATAAGCGGCGCGAGGGTTCAAATCCCTCCTTCTCCGCCAAAAACAAGACGCCGGTCATCGGCGTCTTGTTTCTCTATCTGCATATCTGGAGAGTTACCGAAGCGGTCATAACGGGGCGGTCTTGAAAACCGTTAGGCGGCAACGCCACAGGGGTTCGAATCCCTTACTCTCCGCCATGAGTCCACCGTGATTTTGGATCACGGTGGACTTTTCCATGCCTGAAAACCGCTTGAGATCAGGGGCTTTCGGCTGTTTCAGCTTATAACAAATCCCCGCTGCGGAGCGATTCTGCGGCGGGAATTCGTACAGCCGAAACAGAACTGAATTTTGATCATCTGCTCGAGTTCGCGATTTTTTGTCCGGCCTTCGTATTCCGCGATGTAGCCGAGCTTATCCAATAGCGTCTGGTCGATGCGCGGCGTGTATCGGCTCAGGTTGTCTTTCATTTTGTCGTCCCTCCGTGACGAAGTATTGGCGAAATTCTAGCGTCATATGGTTGCAAAATGCAGAAATGACGCATATTTGACGCATAACGGTAAGCGCGAATGAGCGTTCTATACAGAACTTCGCTTTGCATGCGCGTGCCTTTCCGTTAGAACGCAGATTTTTCCGGTATGCCTTGTAATCCGGCGATCGTGTGCGCTATAATCGACACACTATGAGGGCTTGCCTGTCGAATACACAGACCACTACAAGTGCCCATGAAAGGAGAAATCATTATGAATCCCAGACTTTCCACCAAAATCCTGCGTCCCGACTTTCAGGGCGAGTTTACGGCAAGCATTCTTGCGGCAGCGGCATCTCCCGACCTGATTTCTTTTGCGGGCGGTCTGCCGAACCCGGTCTCGTTCCCGGTCGAGGCGATGGACAAGGCTACGCACAAAGTGCTGGAGAAAAACGGCGTCATGGCGCTGCAGTACAGCGGCACGCAGGGCTATCTGCCGCTGCGCGAGTGGGTCGCCAAGCGCTATGAGACGATGGGCGTTTACGGTGTGACGGCCGACGACATCATCATCACCAACGGCTCGCAGCAGGTGCTGACGATGATCGGCGCGTGCATGCTCGACCCCGGCGACAAGATCATCGTCGAGAACCCGACCTATCTCGTCGCGCTGCAGTCGTTCCACTTCTTCGATCCCGAGGTCCTGCCTGTCACCATCAACCCCGACGGCATCGACTGCGACGAGCTGGCGGCGACCGTGCAGGCCAACCCGGACGTGAAATTTGCCTACGTCATCCCGAACTTCCAGAACCCCACCGGCCTGAGCTACAGCAAGGAAGTGCATGACCGCGTTGTGGAGATCTTCAAGGGCACGGACATCGTCGTGCTGGAGGACAACCCGTACCGTGAGCTGCGCTTTTCCGGCACCGCGACCGACAGCTTCGGCAAGGAGCTGGGCGAGCAGTGCTGCATGCTCGGCACGTTTTCCAAGATCGTTGCCCCCGGTATGCGCATCGGCTGGGTGTGCGTGCGCAACAAGGCGCTGCGCGAAAAGCTCCTGAGCTACAAGGCGACCGCCGACCTGCACACCAATATCTTCTCGCAGCTCGTTCTGGCGCAGTACCTCGCTGACAACGACATTGACGCGCACATCGAGAAGACGAAGGTGCTCTACAAGCACAAAGCGGAGCTGATGATGGACTGCATGCGCAAGTATCTCCCGGAGGGCGTGGAGTTCACGCCGACGGAGGGCGGCATGTTCCTGTGGGCCAAGCTGCCGAACGGCATGTCCGCGGTCGACCTTTACCGCGTCGCGCTCGCCAGGGGCGTTGCCATCTGCCCGGGCGACCCGTTCTATGAAAAGGAGCGCAACGTCAGCACGTTCCGCATCAATTACTCCAACAGCAGCGACGAGGTCATCGAAAAGGGCATCCGCATCCTCGGCGAAGCCTGCGCGGAGCTGATCGCGAAGAAAGGCAACTGATCCAAAGCAAGATAACCAAACAGCCGCACCGTGAGGCCACGGTGCGGCTGCTTTTATACGTAGGACTTCGTTCTGCGCATGTCGAGCACCAGCTCGGGATCGTCCGCGCGTATCCGCTCGAGAATGCCGTCCAGCGCATCCGGGTCACGCGCGAGCGCGTCCAGCTCCGGCTGCGTGAGACCGACGAGCTGCAAAAACGCAACTTTTCCGTGCACCGTCTCGATCGGGGCGACGGTCGTGTCGCTGACGATGGCCAGCCCCGTGATGGCCGAGTTCAGCTCCGGGTGCAGGGAGCTGCCGTCGCCGGGGATGTGCCCGGCTCGAAGAAATTGCCGGTCTGATACGTGTAGCGCGCCAGCTGGGCCAGCAGGTCGAGCGCCCACGTGCCGGTCTCGGCATAGCTCTCGCGCACCTTCATGGTCATTTCATAGCCCCATTTGCTGTACTCGGTGCCGAAGGCCGCCATGCTCGGGTACAGCTCGCTCATGCCGTAGGTGACGATGTGCTGATAGCCCTTGCCCGTGTCGTAGACGGCGAAGCCGTCGAGATATTCGTCGCCGCCGAAGGCCGCGCGGTCGTGCAGCTCGCTCTCGAAGCACACCGGCTCCGTTTTGGGGTAGCGCCTGGCAAAGGCCGCCTCGATCGCGTCCCGGCCGGGGGCCCAGTCGGGGTGCTTTTTCATCCGCTTTGCGTATTCTTCTCTCGTCATGTTGTGTCCGCCTTTCGTCGATTTACTCCAGTGCTTCGTGCACGGAAAAATGGTTCTTGTGGTAGGTCAGCAGCCCCTCGCGCTGCATCCGCGACAGCTCGCTGCACATGGCGCTGCGGTCCACGCCCAGATAGTCGGCTAGCTGCTGGCGGTTGTAGGGAATGTCAAAGCTGTACTGTCCGGCGCGCTTGACGCACTCGGAAAAGTACGACATGAGTCGGGCGCGGATGCCCTTCGGCGTTGTGTGCAGGATGCGCTGCGAGAGCTGCAGGTTCTTAGCCGCGCACACGGTCAGCAGGTTTTGAATGAGCTTGGCGTGAAATGGGCAGGCGTTCGTGCACGTCGTGAGCACCTTGCCGATGTTCAAAAACAGCACCTCGGTGTCCTCCGAAGCGGTCACGCTGATGAGCAGCGGCTCGCCCGGGATGCAGGCATAGGGCTCGGCAAACACTTCACCCGGGCCGACGTGGCCGAGCAGACTGTGGCTGCCCCAGACGTCGTCGTAGCCGATCATGGCCATGCCGGTGAGCACCATGCCGAGCTGCTCGGTCGGCGCGCCCTCGGCGAGAATGGTCTCGCCCCGGTCGTAATGCTTTTGTGCCGCGCCGAGACATTGCAGCAGCAGCGGCAGTTCATCGCTGCCAATGCCGCGAAAGAGGCGCGTGTTGGATAGCATGATGTTCATTTTTTTGCTCCATTTGTTGTTCTGACAACGGATTTGTGGGTCTTATTATGCTATCTTATGCACAGAAAGTCAAGACCGCCGGGCGGGGGCCCGGACGATTTTTGGAAAGGGAAGGGATATTATGATCCGTAAGATCATCCACATTGACGAAGAAAAGTGCAACGGCTGCGGCGCGTGCGCGACGGCCTGCCACGAGGGGGCTATCGGCATCATGAACGGCAAGGCCAAGCTCCTGCGCGACGATTACTGCGATGGTTTCGGCGACTGCCTGCCCGCCTGCCCGATGGATGCCATCCATTTTGTCGAGCGCGAAGCGGCGGCGTATGACGAGGCGGCCGTGCAGGCCAACAAGCGCAAAAAGCAGGCGCAGAGCGCGCCTGTGCACACCGGCGGCTGTCCCGGCAGCAGGATGCGCAGCATCCGCCGTGAGGAGGCCGCGCAGCCGCAGACTGCCGTGCCGCAGCCGTCGCAGCTTGGCCAGTGGCCGTGCCAGATCAAGCTCGTGCCGGTCAACGCGCCGTACTTTCAGGGCGCGAAGCTGCTCATTGCGGCCGACTGCACGGCGTATGCCTACGCGAATATGCACAGTGAGTTCATGAAAGGGAAGATCACGCTCATCGGCTGCCCGAAGCTCGATGCGGTGGATTACACCGACAAGCTCACGGAGATCATCCGGGGCAACGACATTCAGAGCGTGACCATCGTGCGCATGGAGGTGCCGTGCTGCGGCGGGCTCGAGCACGCGGCGCGGGAGGCGCTGCGCGCGAGCGGAAAGTTCCTGCCATGGCAGGTCGTTACGATCTCGATCGACGGGAAGATCCTCGACCGCTGAGCGCGTTTTTCCGGCCCTGCCCGCGCACGCGAGCAGGGCCGGAAAAAGTATTTTTCCTCTTGTGAAAAATATGCGACAAGAGGGTTGACAAATCCAAAAATATCTGTATAATATCATTTGTTCGTAGCGGAATTGTGTAATGGTAGCACACCGGACTCTGACTCCGTTTGTGAGGGTTCGAATCCTTCTTCCGCTGCCAACAGAAACGCCCTTGTCCATGACAAGGGCGTTTTTTTATCCCACAATGCAAGGAGAGAATTCGCTATCCTCTCCCAACGGATACATAGGCTGCTCAACAGGGGGCAAATCCGCCTCTCCATCCTCCGCAAAGAGGTAAACATAGGCATTTTTGCCGTCCCAGACCACCTTTTTGACGATGGTGCGCAGCAGGC